>Ga0209743_1000356_pt1 | contig 15699 bp, 10 predicted proteins | sample OlaalgELextract2_FD_187378 | JGI IMG/M metagenome (GOLD analysis project Ga0209743, IMG submission 187378) | Olavius algarvensis symbiont microbial communities from Tuscany, Italy - Type G ELBA extract 2 (SPAdes) (version 2) | ecosystem: Host-associated > Annelida > Digestive system >...
CTACCATGAAATGACTATTGAATAATGAATAATGAATAATGATGGATTCGCTTCGCTCAGTCGATTTAAAATAGATAGAATACATTCCTTCGACATTCGATATTCCTTGTTCGATATTCGATATTCGATATTCGCTTTTTCATAGTTTCTTTTCTTTAATCAGACCGGCTGCCCTTTAGCCGGAGGTAGCGCTCTTATGAAACTTCTGAGGAATGGATTCGATTTTTATTATTTTTATTTAGACAGGATTTACAGGATTATCAGGAATTTTTTCGCCTGCGGCGAGGGGCCATTCGGCCGAAGGTCGCATTATCCTGACGATCCTGTTGATCCTGTCCAATTTTTTTTATTAAAATAAGAATCCATTCCTCTTTTTCTTTCGAATTTTACAGTTTTTTCTTTGATCAGACTGGACGTTTTTTCAGGCCAGTGGCGTACTCATGTGACAGAATAAAAGAATGACTAATCCTCCAAAGGCGGACAAGAAATTAAGGAGAAAACAATGGCAAAAAGAAGCCTGGGGTATTTTCCGACCGGACAAAAAAGGCATGTGGCAGCTTCTGAATGATGAAACGCACCGATCATTCGGGATCAGCAGTGTTTCTCAAACCGACGAGTATGTGCAAATCAATTACGAGACCCCTTTTAACATGATACACTGGGCTGCGGTCACGCCGGATGAGAAAATGATTTTTCACAATATTCAAGTCGGCGCGACGGCCCGGATGAAGTGTGCCCGGGTCTACTTCGCCAAAACGGGGATTCCGCTCGTTCCCAAAATGCTGCAGCTTGGCAAAAAATCGAACTTCTGGTTTTATATCAGCGGAGAATAGAGTGCCACCCGGATTGACAGAACACGTTGCAGCTTGTGATTCTCTTCCATTGGTAATGTGGCAGTGAATATACCTGGATGCTTGATCTTGGATGAATCTATTTTAAAGGTTTCATGCTAGATAAACCACGAAATACACGAAACACACAAAAGCCTAAATAGTTTCTATTCTGCATTTTCGTGTCTTTCGTGTGTTTCGTGGTTCATCCATTTATAAGAGTCTAAATCCATTGGCCAAAAACCGGCCAGTCTGATCGATAAAAGAAACTTTGAAAAACGAATATCGAATATTGATTAATGAATGTCGAAGTAAAGTATTCTATCGATAGAATTAAAAAGACTGAGCAAAGCGATTCCACCCTTCGACATTCGGCATTCGACAATCGACATTATTCTTGCTGGAGGAAGCATGGAAATCAACAGCGGTGACATTATCGGACAGGTGCTGCGGGAGCAGGGGGTACAATTTTTATTTACGCTGTGCGGCGGACACATCTCCTCGATTCTCACCGGGGCCAAAAAGGAAGGCATCCGGATTGTCGATGTTCGCGATGAAGTGAATGCCGTTTTTGCCGCCGACGCCGTCGGGCGTCTGACCGGCACGCCCGGGGTGGCGGCCGTCACCGCCGGTCCGGGCGTGACCAATGCGATTACGGCCTTGAAAAATGCCCAGCTGGCACAATCGCCGATGGTCCTGCTGGGGGGCGCTGCGCCCCGGGTGATGAAGGGCCGGGGCGCTTTGCAGGATGTCGATCAACTGTCGCTGGTGGATTCGGTCGTCAAATTGGCCGTCTCGATTCGCCACAATTGCGATCTGATTCCCGTGCTGGAAAATGCTTTCGATGTCTGCCGCTCCGGGGTACCCGGGCCGGTATTCGTCGAATGCCCCATCGATCTGCTTTACAGCGAGTCCCTTGTCCGGCACTGGTACGGGGTCGAAGCCGATACTCAACGCGAGGGCGGACTGCGAAGCAAGCTGTTGGATTTTTATTTGAAACGGCATGTCGACAAAATGTTTGCATGTGACTTCGAAGACATGCAGCCCGGCCCGGCCCGGGTAAGCTCACCGGACCTGGCAGACAGCCAGGTAGCCCGGGCCGTGGAAATGATTGCCGTATCGCGCCGACCGGTCCTCATTGTCGGCAGCCAGGCCATGCTGCACGCCGCTGAAATCGATAAATTGGCCGGGGCAGTAAAATCGCTGGGCATCCCGGTATTTTTGGCCGGCATGGCCCGCGGCCTGCTGGGAAAACAGCATCCGCTATACATGCGCCATCATCGGAAAAAAGCGCTCAAAAAGGCAGACCTGGTGATCCTGGCCGGGATGCCCTGTGATTTTCGCCTCGATTATGGACGCTCCTTCGGTTCCGACACCAGGATAGTATCGCTGAACCGGAGCAAAACTGATCTGAGAATGAATTGCCGGCCGGATCAAGCGGTCTTGTCAGACCCCTTTCTTTTCCTGTGTGCGCTGGCCGAAGTGTTTGCATCGGATTCGGCCGACTGGCAGCCATGGGTTCAGGAGCTTAAAAACAACGATGCAGAGCGGGAGAAGTTTATTGCCGGCACCACCGGGCAAACCACAGAATTTATCAATCCCCTTTTTCTGCTGAAAAAAATAAACGAGGTCATCGACGACGACAGTGTGATTGTGGCCGATGGCGGTGATTTCGTGGGCAGCGCGGCCAATATTCTGCAGCCCCCGGGGCCATTGACCTGGCTGGATCCGGGCGTCTTCGGCACCCTTGGGGTCGGGGCCGGATTTGCCCTGGCCGCCAAACTGCTGCGGCCCAAATCGGAAACCTGGCTGATCTACGGTGACGGGGCCGCCGGATTCAGCCTGCAGGAATTTGACACCTTTGTGAGACATGCGGCGCCCGTGATTGCCGTGATCGGCAATGACGCCGCCTGGAGTCAGATTGCGCGGGATCAGGTCGAGATTTTCGACGATGATGTCGCCACGGTGTTGGGACGGTCTGATTACCACCGGGTGGCCGAAGCCTTTGGCGGCAAGGGATTTTTATTGGACAACGCTGAAGATATCGGCCGGGTGCTTAAGGAAGCCAGACAGGCTGCCGCACAAGGGGTTCCGGTCCTGATCAACGCCCTGATAGGCAAAACGGATTTTCGCAAGGGATCCATATCCGTCTAATGGGCAGAAAAACCTCAAACTTCGTCATTTGATCGTCTTGGCCTGGTATAAAGCTGGATATGGTTTAAGGGATTTAGGGATTTCGGATTTCGGATTGCGGATTTCGGATTGCGGATTGCGGATTGGAGGAGTCGCTGCGCTCCGTCGATTATAATGAGCGGGAACCCAATACCTGAATCTTGCGTGATCATTGGATCTGGGTTGCATATAGGGAATTAGGGGTTGGTGAATTTAGGGATTTGGGGATTCGGGGTTCAAGGTTTAGAGTTTAAGGGTTAGGCAGTTACCAAATCAGTTTTGCGCAAATTGTGCAAAACATTTGTTGGCATCTTTGTAAAGCACTAACAAACAAGCATCTACAAAGATTGGAATTGAATTCAACTTTGTCACGACGGTGATGTCGTTTGAGACATTTGAATTTTGGGACTTCGGATTTGTTTCGAATTTCGTATTTCGAGTTTCGTATTTCCGGTTTATCCGGGTTAGGGATTTAGACAGTTACCCATTCAGTTTTGCGCAAAATTCGCAAAACATCTTTTGACATCTTCGTAAAGCTACGCCACACATGCATTTATAAAGACTGGCATCGAATTCAACTTTGTCGCGACGGTAATGTTGTTTGAGAAATTTGACTTTTTGGATTTCGGATTTGTTTCGAATTTCGGATTTCGAGTTTCGTATTTCCGGTTTGTCCGGGTTGGGGATTTCGTATTTAGTGTCTATTTTTTAAAATCACATCATGTTTGCGCAAGATTGATGCTAAAGCCGGATTGAATATGTTGGCTTTGCTACGACTAAAATAAAAAAGACAGAGCGCAGCGATTCCATAAATCCGCAATCTACAATCCCTCCGGGGCGTAGGCCCCTATGGCCCCTCCGGGCCGCAATCCGCAATCCGCAATCCGCAACCCGCAATCCGCAACCCGCAATCCCTCCGGGGCGTTGGCCCCTATGGCCCCTCCTGGCCGGAGGCCGCAATCCGCAATATAATGTCCAAAAGAGTTGACGCGTTAATAAAGTAAGTCACGAAATCTGAATTCAGATATCTGTAGAGAATTTATAAATCGTCGTTTGGGAATAAGTGTCTTGCGTGTTAAGAACCGTGCTGGGGAATTCGGGCCGGTTGGGAGAATCCGGAAAATGCTGGGCTTCCAGGGCGAATCCGGCGTACTGGTGGTATGCGACGCCGCCTTTGCCGCGGCGGCTGCCGTCCAGGTAGTTGCCGGTGTATACCTGGATGCCCGGCTCGGTGGTGTACGCAGTCAGGATTCTTCCCGAAGTCGGCTCCGTAACCCTGGCCGCTAGTATCAGGGACCCGCCCTGATTATTGAGCACCCAGTTGTGGTCATAGCCGTTGCCGTAGCCCAATTGAACATCATCGGATTTGATGCGGGCGCCGATGGTTGCCGGCTGCCTGAAATCAAAGGGTGTGCCGGACACATCCCGCAGCTCGCCGGTGGGTATCAAGTCGGCGCCCACCGGGGTAATCCGGTCAGCATTCAGCATCAGTTCGTGGTCGAGGATATTTTGAGACATATCACCGCAAAGATTGAACATGGAATGCTGGGTCAAGTTGATGATGGTGGGTTTGTCCGTCGTGGCCTTGTAGCGGATGATCAATTCATTTTCATGACTTAAGATGTAGCAGAAGGTGATTGCCAGCCGGCCCGGATATCCCTCCTCACCATCGGTGCTGACACCGCTAAATTCCAGGCCGCTGCCTTCCTGGGTCTCTATAGAGCGGGTTTGCCAAATCTTTTTGTGGAAGCCCTCAATGCCGCCATGGAGATGATTGCGGCCCTCGTTGCTGTTGAGTTCATACTCCCGGCCGTTCAGGCAAAACCGGCTGTTTGCGATCCGGTTGGCATAACGCCCGACAATACAGCCGAAATACATTTTTTGATGGAGATAATCGCCCAGGCTGTCGTACCCCAGGACAATGTCAGCCGGTTGTCCGTGCCGATCCGGGCAGACTATTGAAACGATAATCCCGCCGTAGTTGGTAATTTTAATTTTAATTCCGCGATCGTTGGCCAGGGTATAAAGATCCACCGGGCTTCCGTCCGGGATTTTACCAAAAACTTCCTTGATTAACTTGCTCATTTTGTTCGTTCCCGGGCTGCCGGTCAGGTCGTGGTGGTTATCCGGGTTCATTGATGATGGATGATTCCATAGCCGGTAAAGTGATGTTCTGATTTTTAGCAATACCTCAGATGGCTGTCAACCGTGCAGATATTATGGGGATTGAGGGATTGGGTATTGGGTATTCGGTATTGGGTATTCGGTAATGGGTATTGGGTATTCGGTATTGGGTATTCGGTATTGGGTATTCGGTGTTGGGTATTGGGTATAAGGTATTTGGTATTGGGTATTAGACAGTTACCAATTCAGTTTTGCCCAGAATGTGTAAAACATTTTTCGGCCTCTCTGTAAACCCATGATATACAGGCGTTTACGAAGAAAAATGTTAGCGTCAACTTTTTTTGGTTAATCGATCGATAGTGATATAATAGACAGAGCGGAGCGATACCACAAATATTCAATCTTCAATCTTCAATCTTCAATTCCGGCTTGGCCGGGTTGGGATTGAGGCAATTGGATTTTCGTAATTGATCCACATAGAATTATGTTATAAGGCATAGCGGCCCACCCTACAATAGAGCTGAAAACAATACCGCATTACAAGGATATCTAAATGGAAATCGAAGTCACCACCACCGAGCTTGAAATGCTGTCGCCAGGCGAATTCAAACCCAAAGCAGCGGCGCGCAACGATGTAGCAGTTATTAAAGTTGAAATACCGACCCCGGTCATCAACCATTTCTTTTTTATTAATGTCGGCCGGCCCTGGAAGTGGTACAGCCGCTTGAAATGGACCCTTGCCGACTGGAAGGCCCTGGTCGAGAAGGAGACGACCCCGACCTGGATCGGTTATGTTCAAGGCTCTCCGTTCGGCTATATCGAACTCGATCAGCAGGCCCAAAACGTCGAGATTGCATTTTTCGGGCTTTTGCCCCAGTTTATCGAGAAGGGACTGGGCGGATTTTTATTGTCGGAGGCCATCCGCCTGGCCTGGGAACTGGAACCCCGAAGGGTGTGGGTCCACACGTGCACCCTTGACCATAAATTTGCCTTGAACAACTACCTGGGACGGGGTTTTTCGATTTGCAATAAAGAAACCCGGATCGAGCAGGTGCCGGATGACGATGATCCCATTTGGTCGACCCCTGAGTTTTATGCCTCCCTGGCCCGGGAATATGCAGCATTGAGCGATCAGGCCGCCGGGCGCACTAGACCTTAGCTCCATTTATCTAACAACATGTTGTCAGTTGCTGAAGGTTTCAGGTGTCAGGAAATGTCGGTATTCGGTATTCGGCATTCGGTTTTCGGTATTAGATACTGATGCCTCCTATGAAACTACATTGGAATGTCGAATGTCGAATGTCGAATGACGAATGATGGATTCGCTTCGCTCTGACTATTTTAGTTAGAATTAAATCTATAGAATACCTTACTTCGAAATTCATGATTCCTTGTTCGATATTCGATATTCGCTTTTTCGAAGTTTCTTTTATTGATCAGACCGGGCGCCGGCGGCCAGAGGCAACGCTCTTATGAAACATCAGGGAATGACTAATGAATAATGAATAATGACGAATGGTGGAATCGCTTCGCTCAATCAATATAAAATGGGCAGAATACCTTAAATCCGAAATCCGCATTCCAAAATCCAAAATTTGCTTTTCGAAGTATTGTAGGTTGGGTTGAGATTACTCCAGATCCTGTTGGGTTTCGTTGCACTCAACCCAACCTACATTTTCACCGGCGTTTTTGTAGATTTCGAAACCCAACAATGATCGATATCGGTGCCGGCCCTATAAGTTTATTTCGTCGCAGAAAACCAGGTCCTCCCTCCTGGCTGTAGGCCCTACGGGCCGGAAGCTGGGCCCGGACCTTTACTTCCGATAGCTCCGATTCCCTGCAAACCAATTACGAATAACCAATAACAAATAACTCTCAACTGGCATTCGTTTAATAGAGTTGAAAGTTACTTCTCCTGGGCCAACCCAAGCCTGGCGATATAATCTTCACCCTTGGCGATGATTTCATCGTGATCTTCAGGGGCTCTCATATCTTCCATTATTTGTGCGGTGAATTTCTGCAGAAATTCTTCGGCTTTGGGGCATCCCTGGTTCTGCCATTTTTCCAGGCCGATGTGCGGCCAGATAATATTGTCACGGGGTATATTGCGGCAGTATTTTACAGTCGATTCGGCCGTTAAGAAGTGTCCGCCCGGACCGGCTGATTTGATTTCCGCCAGGATGTCCGCGTCATCTGCCAGCGAGAACCCCTGTTCGAAAATACGCACTTTGCGAATGACCTCATTGGCATAAACAAGTGTCGCCGGTGAAAAGACCACCGAAAAAAAGTTGCCGCCGACAAACGGTGCCAGCCCGACCTTGCCCAGGCAGCTGGTCAGGTGATTCATCCAATGCAGGTCACTGGCAAACAAATCGGCCCCCCAGCCGTTGCCGTTGGCTGAAGTTCCGCAGTGCGGCAGGCCGTAGTATGCCATCAGTTCGGCGCAGGCCAGATTGAGGACCAGGCTTTGCGGGGTGTATCGATTCACCATGTCCTTCATATCGAACCTTGCCGGGAAACTGCCCAGTATTATCGGGGTGCCTTCCTTGACCAGTTGACTGAAAACCAGGCCCGCCAGGAGTTCGGCATTCTGCAGGGCAATGGTTCCGGCCGCTGTGATGGGGGTCGATGCACCGGACATGCCGTAGTTGCTGAAAATTATCGGCAGGCCACGGTGAATGGCGGTCACCATTTTATCGGTGGTGCCCTCATTCAAAATCAGCGGTGATAAAGGGTTTAAGTATGGAATGATAAAGGGATGGGCGGATAATTCACCCGCCAGATGTTCCATGAGATCGAGCACCGCGGGAAAACGCTTTTCTTCAGAAACCAACAGTACCAGCGGTTTGCTGGTATTGGCAGCCATTTCAAGAGTCCCGTACAGATCGCCGGTTTCCGGTGCAACGTCCTGCAGAACGCCGATGGTGGAGATAAAATCGAAATAGGGCAGCGACTGGCCGAGTCTGGCCCCAATTTCCATATGCTTGCGGGTAAAGGGCTCAACCGAATCCGTCAAGGGGTCCTGGTAGTACAAATTGGTTACCCCGACACCGAAGCGGGTCCGGGGTTTGGGGGTGCCTCCCAGGCGAAAGGTATGCTGTCCAAGCCGGTTGTAAATGTCCACAGCGGAAGGGGCGGATTTCAGCGCACCGGAAACGAGATCGGCCGGTATCCGAACCGCATTGTCAGGGCTTGCTTTACAGCCGGCTTTGGCGAGGATGTCCCTGGCATCGGGCGAGTCGACCCGGAGCCCTACTGTCGCCAGAATTTCCAGGGATTGTGCGTGAATATGTTCGATCTGTTCCAGGGATAGAACATTGATGTGGGGCAGAACATCGGGAAGTTGATCAGCCATGGCGACAACTCCTGTATGGTTGGTGAGACGGATGTTATTTATGGTTGACAGGCTGGGGATACCTAGCCGACAACACCCGGTAAAGACTAAACTGAAGCTCTATAAATTAAAAATAGGAGTTATTCAAGAAAAAAGTTTGATGAGGTTCCGAGGTTCCGAGGTTCAGAGGTTCCGAGGTTCAGGGGTTCCGAGGTTCAGGGGTTCCGAGGTTCGGAGGTTCAGAGGTTCAGGGGTTCAGGGGTTCAGAGGTTCAGAGGTTCGGAGGTTCAGGGGTAAAGAGGCGGCTATGTTCAGGATTCTGTGCTGCTTCTGATCGCGGGCGTCCTGTCTGATCGATAAAGAAGCTTATAAAAGCGAATATCGAATATCGAATAATGAATGTCGAATGTCGAAGGAATGTATTCTGTCTATTTTATAAAAAGACTGAGCGACGTGTCGGGTCGTAGCCGAATGCGAAGCCTGAAGCGATTCCACCATTCGCCATTCGTCGTTCGTCATTCCAAGTAGTTTCATAGGAGCATCGCCTCTGGCCTGAAAAAACTGGCAGTCTGATCAACAAAAGAACCTAAGATCATGTGCTGACGTAAGGTCGATTTACCCACAGTTGATTGAGTTGATTGGTTAATCAACCGAATTAACTAATAGAGGTGACGTAGACCCGTCCTAAGGCTGCTGGCCGCCTTCGCATCAGCGATTTGCTGACACCTGAAACCTTCTTTTTTGTGTAGTTTCGCAAGAGCGCTGCCTCTGGCCAAAAGAACGGCCAGTCTGATCAATAAAAGAAACTTCGAAAAAGCGAATATCGAATATCGAACAAGGAATCATGAATTTCGAAGTAAGGTATTCTATCGATTTAATTCTAACTAAAATAGTCAGAGCGAAGCGAATCCATCATTCGTCATTCGACATTCGACATTCGTCATTCCAATGTAGTTTCGCAAGAGATATTGGGTGCGAAATTCAAGCCTTAAAAAAAACGGAGCGCAGCGACTCCGCAACCTTGAACCTTGAACCTTGAACCCTGAACCCTGAACCTTGAACCTTGAACCTTGAACCCTGAACCTTGAACCTTGAACCTTGAACCCTGAACCCTGAACCTTGAACCTTGAACCCTGAACCCTGAACCTTGAACCTTGAACCTCTGAACCTCTGAACCTCAAATATTGTTGATTTTCATTCATCTCTTTGTTAGGAGATGTGGTCGACCGGAAATTCAGACGCTAACCTAGCGAAATTTAAGGATGGAAAAAATGTCAGAGAAAACATTAGAGGATGCAGCCAAGGCGATTATCAACGGAGATGCCGCAAAAGCAGCCGATCTGGCCAAACAGGGATTGGGCGAAGGAATAGAACCGCTGAATTTATTGGAGCAGGGATTTGTCCCTGGAATCAATGAAGTCGGTGATCTGTTCAGCAAAGGCAAGCTCTTCATCCCGATGCTGATTAAATCAGCCGCCGCCATGGAGAAAGCCACGGAAATCATCAATGCCGCCATCCCCCAGGAAGAGGAGATCGTCCAGGGTAAAGTCGTTCTGGGAACGGTACAGGGTGATGTGCACGATATCGGGAAAACCATTGTGGTGGCTCTTTTTAAAGCCAATGGTTTCGATGTGCTGGATCTGGGCCGCGACGTGGCGAATGATAAGATCATTGAAGAGGCCGAAAAATTCGGCGCGGACGTCATCGGCACCAGCACGCTTTTGACCACGACCATGGTGCTCCAGAAAGAACTGGAAGAACAATTGAAAAGCGCGGGTTTGAGGGAAAAATATAAAACGATCATCGGCGGCGCACCCGTGACCCAGCGTTGGGCCGATCGCATCGGCGCCGATGCCTATGCCCATGATGCCAGCGATGGGGTGAAAAAGCTGAAAGAACTGCTGAAGAAATGACGAATGTCAAATGACAGAGGTTAGAGGACAGAGGGCAGAGGGCAGAGGGCTTCGATTGCGGATTTCGGATTGCGGAATGCGGATTTAAATGAATAGATGCCCAAAATAGATGCAATTTACAGACGATGGGGGTCAGAAGTCAGAGGACAGAGGACGGGTGACAGAGGGTCTCGATTGCGGATTGGGGATTGCGGAATGCGGATTTAAATGAATAAGAATTCGTAATAGATGCAATGAAAAGGTGGCAGAAGGTGAGAAGTTGAGAAGGTGAGAAGGTCGGAACGGAAGGCGCCATGGGGAATGTGGAAGTCGGAAAAAAGGAAATGAGAAGACCAAACTCCTTGTGTCGTTAGCCAATCACCCTCTGCCCTCAACTTTCAGCCTTCGACCGTCTCCCATCTGCCCTTTCATCCTCCACCGAACGCCGAATGCCGAACACCGAATGCTGTTTCGTCCCTGCACCCTGCACCCTACACCCTACACCCTACACCCTATACCTTACACCTTTCTTTCATTTGCCGAACACCGCATGCCGTTTCGTCCCTCTACCGTCCGCCGTCTACCCTTTCCTCGCCCACCTTCCACCCAACCCGGCGATGCCGGAAATGAATATTGAAGATTTTTGGTTTCGCTTCAGGCTTGAGGCTTCGCTCTTCGAGCTACGACCCCACAGGTCGCTCTGTCTTTTATATTAAAATCGATAACATTCCTAAAATATTCAATCCAGCTATAGCGTAATTCCTGCGCAAGCATGATGGGATTTCAATTAATAGACACTGAGCTTTTTCCAAGACTACGCGCTCGGGAAAAGGGGCCCTGCGGTGCAGCTACAGCGCAATTCAAAGAATTTAGGTTTCAGGTGTGAGGTTTCGGGTGTCAGGGAACCGACGCGCTGGATCCTGACACCTGAAACCTTCAGTAACTTACAACAGGTTGTCAAAAAAATCTTGCTAAGGGCCTAATACTTTTGACCGAATGCCGAAAACCGAACACCGAATGCCGAAAGCCTTCCACCCTATACCTTACACCTTTCTTTCATTTGCCGAATAGCGAATGCCGTTTCGTCCCTCCACCTTCCACCTTCCACCTTCCACCTTCCACCTTACACCTTATACCCTATACCTCTTTCTCATTTGCCGAATGCCTGCTAGTTTATGCCCAAGCCCCGTCCCCAGGTAATGTCCGGTTGACTATATCGTAATCCTATCCTTAAACCGCTTCACACAGCCGATGTCGATTCCCAGCAACTCGGCGATTCTGAACTTGGCTTCAATTCCTTTGGCGCATCCCGGCAGGGGGCTCATAATCCCGATCTGCAGGTCATCCCGGACCTCAGACATAATCACCGGATCCGTCAGTTCGGCAACCGCCAGGCCCAGTTTTTCGGCGACATAGGTTTTGGCTTGCTTGATCTTCATGCCGCGGGCCATTTGCATTCGAGCTACCAGATCTCCGGCGGCTCGCATTCCGCCCATTCCCGAGGCATGCGCATGCGTGAGGGCCATCCCGAAAGGATCCCCCACGCCAACCTACAATCCGTCCAGACGGCAGATTTCGACCATGGCCTTAGAGGCCCGGGACACCATGTCGATCGGCGGGTGATCATTGACCGTCACGGCGCCGACGCCCATGCCCATGTTCACATGCACGGGAATTTGGGCCTCTTCGCAGCAGGCTTTGACGAAGGTAATGGCGCGGGATAGATTCCAGGGGCTCGATTCCGAGGTGTTGGTGTTGACCACGGGGCCGAAGATGGTCACCCCGGCCTGCTGGGCCAGTTTGACCTGATCGTGCGGATACAGACCTGCCAGGCGCACCCCGTCAAATTCCAGTTCGCTGTGCATTCCCAGGATAAACTCGCCCGCCATGCCCATCTCAATGCAGATATCGGGGTAGCGTTCCTTCAGCTTGCGGGCGGCGACCAGGGCCGCAAAAAAATCCGCATCGCCGGCGCCCCCGACCGTGTCCAAATTGATGCCGTCCGCCCCGGAGTCGATCATTTTATCGCAGGCATAGAACATATCCTTGACGGCTTCGTCGGCGGCCTCCTCGTAGGCGGCCTGGGCTTCACCAATTTTACCCTGGGGCAGGAGTTCGGCCGGATTTTCAAAAGGTCCGTCCGGCCGGCTGTACAGGCCAAGATTGGGCATCGCTCCGTAAAACAACGGGATATGGGTGGACAATAAGGCCTGCTCCAGAATCGGCTGCTCCATGGTGACAATCGATTTGATCGGTTTGAAGCTGTAGTCGAAGTGGCACAGTTCCATGCTGTCCGCTCCCAGCAGTTTTTCATAGATCTGAAGGGCCTGAATACGGTCGACGTTTACCCCGACCCGTCGGATCTTCAGGGTGCCGCCGTCATAGCTGAGCACCACCTCGTTGCCGGGTTCGACACTGACAAAGCTGTAAGGTGCGCTGAATATGTCGAATAAATGCTGCAGCTTCTCTTTTGAAAGCGGCGGGACGTCACCGCACTCCGCCGCATCGGCCGTACCGTTTTCGAGATCTTCTCTGAGCTCGGCCTCGCTTAATTCAAGCGGGGTGCCATCACCGTAACGGGTTTTTATCTTCATCATGTTTATCTCCTCGACTATTTAGGTACGTCTTCAAACCGAAAAGTAATCGAAAATTTATTAAATCTCAAAATTCAAGCACCAAATTACAAACAAATAGCAAATTTCAATATCCAATGACCAAAACATCAGTCGAATAGCGAGGTCTCGCAGCTGTTTATCCAGCGATCAATAAAATACTATATAAAGTTCGTTGTTAGACCGTTTTGAATTTTGAAAATTGGTCATTGTAATTTGTTTGTGATTTGTGTTTTGTTATTTGGAATTTTCAAGATTTACATCAACATTTAACTTTTCCGTTATCAGTTACTTTTCCAGTTGGCTGGAGTCGATTCCTAAATCAGCTTCCGCTTCCTCGACAATCGAGCGCATCTTCGCCAGTACCTCGTCGGGCAGCGGTTCCGGTTGGTGGGTTTCCAGGATTTCTCGGGCCCTGGCCGTGGCCCGTTGATGCAAATCGGTGCCGCCGTCGGCCTGCCAGTCTTCACGCATGCGGCGATCGATCAGGGTCGGTTGGGACTGCTCCTGCATGTGCCTGAACGTGTGGTCGTGTCCCAGGAAATCCTTGGACGGACCGACATCATGCATCACATCCACCGCCAGGGTTTCATCATTGACCGGTATTCCCTGCACCGTGTACTTGATCATCCGGGCGAACTCGTTGTCCATCACCAACTGACCGTAATCAATTGTCATGCCCATTTCGATCATCCCCAGGCCGTAAATCAGGTTGGCACCTGCCAACGCCGGTAGCAAGCCTGTGAGGGTTTTTTCGTGACCGGACTGAGCATCACTTAATTTGGAGTCACCCTACCCACCGGCGACCCAACTGGGCAACAGGTAGTAGGTCGACAACTGGGCCACCCCTGCATTGATCATCGCGCATTCGGGGGAACCCACCGAAGCCGTGGCCCAGCGCAGGTCCATCGCCGTGGTCGAACTGCCGTAGATGACCGGCGATCCCTTGCGGGTCAACTGATTGAGCACAACGCCCCCGAGAACCTCGGCATTGTGATCCACCAGGGTGCCGGCCAGCGTTGCCGGTGAGGAACCGCCTGCCATCGCCATGGACAGGACGTTGACCGCCAGGCCGGCCCGGGCCGATTCGATGATAATTTCGCAGCTTTCCCTGATCAACTGCAGCGGGCTGACCGGGCAGGTAACAAAAGTGATGAGGGGTCGCTCCCGCAGCTGTTCCTGACCGCCGACAATGGCAGTGACCATCTCGACGATCTTCTTCAACAGATATCCATCGCCGGGTCCCATGAAAACGTGCTTGGCGGTATTTGACAGCATTGCTTCGGCATTGTGCAGCTGAACCGTTTTTTGCGGTGCATCTCCGGCGCCGACGGCCCGCTCGTAGACATCTATCTCGCTCAAATAATCGCACAGCTTGGCCGAATCCGCCACATCCGCTTTGGTGGTTTCCCGCAGTTCTCCCGTATAAGGATCCACAACAAAAATGCCTTCACCGAAATTGGTGAATCCAACCCGGTTGCTTTCCATGACATAATCATTGACGGGATTGCGCCCGGCCAGCACCAGTTTGGAAGGCGCCGATCGGATGGCGTCTTCTACAATGTAGGGCGGAATTTTGACGATGTTTTTTTTTCGATCGACAAGGGCCCCGCCGCCGTCAAATATGTCCAGCGCTTCATCGTCGCCGATATACAGGCCCGTTTTTTCAAGCACCTCGAGGGTTGCGAGGTGGATTTCGTTGAGCTCTTCATCCGTAAAGACCTGCAAGCGTAAGCCGCCGCTGAGTCTTTTTCCTGCATGCAAATTGCGTTTCAAGGCTTCACCTCCTTTGTCGTATTAAAAAAGAAAGAGATATCCATCCCGGCATTTCTTCAAGGATACGGCAGCCGGCAAGTCGGCGGTGGTGCGCCGATGATGGAGAGCTATCTCAAGGTAAGTAATCGTGGGAGAGGGCGGTGCCCGGCCGGGCTCCCTGGGAAATTTAGACTGAGCCGCAAAATTCTGGAATGAATTAATGGCTTGCAATTGTACACGCCCCAATTTTTAATGGTACGTAAAACTACAGCTCAACACAGTGGAATTCTTGCGATGGGCCCGGGCGTGATTATGTCCGAATTTGTCCGGTGTGTCAAGCACGAGGAGGATTTCTGCCAGGGGCAGTGAACACTCCTTCCGCTGATTGGTAGGCCTCAGGAAGCCTCTTTGTAGGAAGCAAGACCACTGGGACAACGATATAAATCCGAAATTCGAAGCACGAAACACGAAAGAAATCCGAATGACATAAATATCAATGACAAAAACAATTCCGATCAAACGGGAAATATAGCGATAAGCGCGTTGAACAATCTTTCTCACAGCATTTATTGTCTTGTCTTGACCGTTTTGAACATTTGGACATTTGTGTTTGAGATTTGTTTCGGATTTCGAAATTCGAGTTTCGTATTTTTTCAAGCGTCGACAGAATTTCCACGCAACTTTCAGAGAGATAGTAGTAGCCTCCTAATCGATATAATGGTATTATTTAGGACTGCATTTCTCAATCTAAACCGGATGGTTCACCTTCTGAGCTACCTGTACTACTAATGTGTAAATTCTTTAATTTTTGCTAGGCAAATCATGAAAATCTAAAGATAAATAATTGTTTTTATTTATTTCGTCGCAGAAAACCTGGTCCTCTGGGCCAGGTCAGAGCCCCTCGGCTATGCCGTGAATCTGCTGCAAGCGGGAGCGGAATGATGGAATATTGGAATGATGGAATGCTGGGTCTAGAGGAC
>Ga0209743_1000357_pt1 | contig 15663 bp, 4 predicted proteins | sample OlaalgELextract2_FD_187378 | JGI IMG/M metagenome (GOLD analysis project Ga0209743, IMG submission 187378) | Olavius algarvensis symbiont microbial communities from Tuscany, Italy - Type G ELBA extract 2 (SPAdes) (version 2) | ecosystem: Host-associated > Annelida > Digestive system >...
GTAAATTGTTAAGACGTTTATAACTGATTTATCTATAAATTATGAACATCTTTATTATGAACATCTTTATTAATATTCTATGCAAGATGGCGGAAGCAACAGTCGTTGTCGATAACGTGCTGTGTTTTATCGTTTCCCGGTTCGGAAAATCTGTAGATAAACAGTTGAAAAGTGTCGTATTGGACTTTTATGGAGTCAAGGATATCTGTTGCGCCAAAGACAGGTTGTTATGTGCTGCAGAATCTTTCAAATCTGTCATCAAATTGCCACATATACCGTTGCGGCGCGAAGGTGAGCAACGAGCTGCTAAATCGTTAGATGACATTATCACCATCCTGACCTGTTTGGATGAGAGTTTGAATTTGAAATGTTTGCCTAAATACGTGGCTGAATCACCTGACGATATGCCATCGATGCGTGTTTATGATGGTGATTTGGCAACGTTAATGGTGACTTTTGACAAATTTAAAGACCGTATGTCTGATATGGAGGCGGCTCTTGCCGCCATCTTAAAGGCGATCAATACAACTAGAGACATGTTGATGACGCCTTCTGAACAGTGTGGAGCTCTGCCACGACCTATAGTCAATCAGCCTCAGCCCGTTACCAACAACGTGCGACAGGTGAACTCGGTCGATGATGACCGCGCTACTGAAATAGAAAGTAGAACACTGGGGAATTCCAACCATTGTACTGCCCTTAAATCAGCTTATGATTGGGCCAGCGTTGCCGAGGCGGTGTCCACTCCGGTGCCATTGCGTAACCGATATGCTGGTCTGCAGATCGATGATGACGACAATGAATGTGAGAGGACGGATAGTGACGCCAATCAATTCATCGAACAGCGATCGAGACGTTCGGCCAAAAGACGACGTCGATCTGACCTACAGCAGCAAGAGCAGCGACAACAGCAGCAGCCTCGACTGTCTGGAGTGAAGTCAGCGAAGACGGGTGCCGATCCAGCGAACACTGGTAACGTTCAACGTCCTGGACGCGGGTTGCTTACAGGCAAAATGAAGATCACTTCAAACGATCATAAACTTATGGCTGCGCGTAAACTTATTAAGAAAGCGGTGTTCTGTGTGGACAACGTTCATCCATCTGTCAGCGAGAATGACATCCGTTCATTTGTCGCCGGTTTATCGGTTCAAGTCGTCAGTTGTTTTGCGGTCAAACCACGCCGACGTCGGAACGAGACCGGTCTCACTGAAGACCGAAAAGCGTTCCGTTTGTGCATAGTGGCAGAACATCGAGATCGGTTGCTGGATGACACGAAGTGGCCGGAGTCGGTGGTGATCTCCGAGTGGTACCACGTCAATTTTGTCAATAGAAGACAGGCAACGAACGAGCCAGCAGTCGACCCAGGCAGTCCAGCTTTGGAGGCAGATAAACGTCGACGCGTTGATGAGCGACCTGAATCTGCAGTAACAGCAGGACATGAAACGACAGCTAGAGATGCTGGCAGTAGGATGGCGTCAGCAGCGGTGGAAGTCGTCATAGCGGAAGTTCATCACTCCTCATCATCAACTGACATCCACGGCGTAATCAATACTGATAGTACAAAACAGTCTGATAACGACGAAACTGTTTTGTTTGCAGCCATGGATACAAGCATTAATGATGGCGACGTCTGACGAACACCTCGATTTGAAAATCGTGTCATTTAATATGCACGGTTTTTACCAAGGTGCTCCCGTTATGGAAGACATAATTGACAAGTATAATCCAGATCTGTTTATGCTTCAGGAACATTGGCTTACACCTGCCAATCTGTGTAAGTTCGACGAGCAATTTTTAGATTATTTTTCAGTTGGCAGCTCCGCTATGTCCTCTAGAGTTGAGGCTGGATTTTTACGTGGACGGCCTTTTGGCGGAGTGCTGATTATGATTAAAGACAGTCTACGTAAGATAACGAAAACTGTGCACTGTTCTGATCGTTATGTTATTGTGAAAGTTGGTGATTGTTTATTTGTAAACGTATATTTACCATGTGTTGGATCTACTGATCGACGGTTAATATGTGATAATGTTGTGTTAGAAATCGGTGCTTGGTGTTCGCGTTTTAGCGACTGTAAGATTATTGTGGGCGGAGACTTTAATGTCGACTTAGATGGTTCAGATATTGTTGCCCGTAACGTATTGACTTTTGCTGATAATTATGATCTTGTCCGCTGTGATGAGTTATTTCCCAATGAGCGCTGTCCCACTTATGTCAACATTGCACTGAATCATGAAAGTTGTATTGATTACATTATTGTATCCAGCGATTGTCTTGTCACCAATTTTTCTGTAATTGACCCTGATATAAATTTCTCTGACCATCTTCCCTTAAGAGCTGATATTAAATGTCTTGTTTCATCCATCTGTTCCAAGGATAAGAATAGCACTCACAGTGGGAAGAGAATGATTCAGCGTCAGCTAAGATGGGATCAAGCAGATTTAGTCTCCTATTACTTTGCCACGGGTGATCAGCTAAGTCCTCTGCTAGCTAGAGTTGACGATGAGGTGTTACGGTATAGTGATGGCGAGGTTGCCGATGACGACGTTTGTGATTTTGTTGATAGGTTTTATTGTGATTTAGTTGATGTCCTACTGTCGTGTGCCAAAAATTTTGTCCCCGAACGGCATAAAGGTTTTCATAAGTTTTGGTGGAATGAAGACTTGAGTATGTTAAAAGAAGCCTCCGTACATTCTAATCAGCTGTGGAAGGCGGCTGGCAAACCACGGCAGGGGCCTATATTCCATAAACGGCAAACTACGCGTATGCAATATCGCAGGCGTATTAGAGAAGGGCAGAGGATGAGCGATGAAATGTACACTAACGAGCTGCATGAAGCTCTACTAAGAAAAGACGGGTCTGTTTTTTGGAAGTGTTGGCGCTCCAAGTTTGAGTCTAGCAGTAAATGTATTGAAGTAGATGGGTCAGTAGATGAGGACGTTATTGCGGAGAAATTTGTAAAACATTTTTCAAACTGTTTTTCATGTAATGACGAAAACCGAAGTGATATTTTAAAAGACGAATATATAAGGTTACGGGAAAATTATGTTGGATTACCTTCCTCAGATCACATTACTTTTGACACCGAATTGGTCAGTAAAGTTGTTCTAAACCTTCATCGTGGTAAGGCGATAGATATTGATGGCTTAACTAGTGAACACATACTTTTTAGTCATCCTGTGTTACCACTCATTTTGTCACATTTTTTCAACTTAATATTACGCAGCCGACATGTTCCCATTGGTTTTAAGCGCAGCTACATCGTGCCTATTCCTAAACCGAAAAATACACGCAGTAAAGCAATGTCATGTAATGACTTCAGAGCAATTGCTATTAGCCCTGTATTATCCAAAGTTTTTGAATATTGTATTCTTCAGAAGTTCCAGTCAGTATTTGCAACTGAAGACAATCAATTCGGTTTTAAGAAAAATCTGAGTTGTAGTCATGCTATATACAAGGTTCGTACTGTTGTTGACCGATACGTTAATGGAGGTAATACTGTAAATCTGTGTGCGATTGATTTAACCAAGGCTTTTGACAAGGTTAACCACCATGCGTTATATATAAAATTAATGAAAAGAAATATTCCTGTGCAATTACTGGAAGTGTTAGAAAACTTAATTTCATGTTGTCATAGTTATGTTAAATGGAACAATGTCTGGTCTTGTGTACTGGAGATTAATTTCGGTGTAAGGCAAGGATCAGTGTTGTCCCCCTTTTTGTTTGCGGTATATCTAGACGATCTCAGTAGATTAGAGTCGTCGGTAAATGGCTGCCACATTATCTTGTATGCCGATGACATATTACTTTTGTCGCCATCTGTAACTCGTTTGCAACACCTTTTGCACAAATGTGAAGTAGAACTTGCATGGCTAGACATGTCAATTAATTTTAGCAAATCTTCATGTTTACGTATTGGACCGCGTAATGATGTTGTTTGTGCCACGATTACTAGTTCAACTGGCCATTCTATACCATGGACTTCTGAGATCCGATATCTAGGTGTGTATCTAGTAAAGTTTCGGACGGTTAAATGCTCACTAGATGCCGCAAAACGCGGCTTTTACCGGGCATTTAACAGTATCTTCGGAAAAATCGGGCATATTGCATCGGAGGAAGTGATTCTCCAACTTGTGTCCACAAAATGTATACCGATCTTATTATACGGCCTTGAGGTGCTCCCTATTAGACAATCACAACTTAGATCCCTGGACTTCATGATAAATAGGTTATTTATGAAACTTTTCAAAACCAGTGACATTCGGCTAGTTCACTTATGCCAAGACCTGTTTCGTTTTCATCTGCCAAGTAAGCTTTTACAGCAACGATCAAAAAAATTCATGGATAAATTAAAGTAAATTTGTACATCGATGAATGTGTCATGTATGTTCTCTTATTTGTGTTTTTCTGTCATTAGTTAAGTTCGTTTTTCTATATTTTTCGTTTTTGTCTACCATTGTATGGTGAAATAAAGATTTGTAAATATCACTAATACCATTTTCGATAGAACACTGGTAGCCTATAGCCCTTTTACAAGCGACGGCGTTTTGAAAATCGGTCAGATCAGACGTTCTGTATCTTGCTAATTAAATATGTCCTGTCTGTCAATCTTCACTCTGTCACTAGGCCTATGGCATATTATTATCATTATTATTATTACCTCCGTCAATAAGGCGGATGTTATGTGATCGTTCTCTGTCATTCTTTTATTCGTTCTGTCATTCTGTAAACAGGATAACTGACGAACGCGGAAACGGATGTCGACCAAACTTGGCAGGCACTGGCAAGAGATGACCCTCTAGAAGTGGTTGACTTTTGGTGGTGATCCGGATCTGCGCATGGATTCCGGTTTTTCATTCTCTTCGCCACTGAAGAATAGGCAATTTCCGACATTTGTTAGCATTTCTCTGTTGTCTCAGTTCTCATACAATCAACAGCTGATTTGAACCAAACTTGGCGAAATAAATGACGCCGACAAATGTATCCACAATTTTGGAACAGATATTCGACGGACATCCGGATCGAGATTAATCCGAAAATCTGAATTCGAATCCGGATCACTTTTGTTCCAAATTTTGGCGTCGCGGCGGAGGTTTGCACTCTCTATTACAGTGTATCTTGCTAATTAAAGATGTTCTGTCTGTAATTTACAGACAGGACATCTTTATAATTAGCAAGATTCTCACCGATTTTTAAAACGCCGTCGATTGTAAGGGCTATACCAGTGTTCTATCGAAAATGGTATCAGTGATATTTGCTGTTTTAGAGGTGTCATTCTGAGCCTTTACAACTGTAGTTAAACTTCCATGAAAGTTTTTAACATTAATACGACAGTAGAAATAATTGCTCACATAATGACGTCGCGACAACCGCAAGTCACTTCCTACCTATGATGTATTTCTGACCTATAGACATTGAAGCAGTTTATAATACATGACATGACCTTGTAGTTATTATTAATGGTAAAAACTTAACAGTTTAAAAAGGTGTGTAAGGACGACAGTCATTATCTCGCAGAACTAAAACAGCAAAAATCAAAAAGGCTGATATTACTTTTGCAGCACATTGCCATAACGTCAATGTGCTCCTAAGTAATATCAGCCTTTTTGATTTTTGCTGTTTTAGTTCTGCGAGATAATGACTGTCGTCCTTACACACCTTTTTAAACTGTTAAGTTTTTTACATTAATATTTGCTGTTTTTTACTCGTTTATATTATCACATATAAGATACGGTACTGCGATAGCACTTTTGAAAACCTCATCAGGTTCAATATATGCTGTAGTACACCAAATTTTGTCAAAATCCAATAATATTTTCACTGAGATATGGTGATTTAACGGTTTTCAAAATGGCGGCCGTCCGCCATCTTGGATTTTAATAATTTGCAGTTTTTGTCATGTGGCCTTTGTCGGGATGCCATTCTGCTTCTTCACACAAAATTTCGCCGAAATCGGAAAAATCGGAAAATCGTCGATGAGTTATGGCCACAAAAGCGATTTTCAAGATGGCGGCCACCGCCTTCTTGAATTTTAAAAATTTCAATTTTTGGTTACTAGACTGCAATCTGGTTCACCGATTGCTGTAGTGTGCCGAATTTCATCAAAATCGGACGATTTTTCACTGAGATATGGCGATTTTACGATTTTCAAAATGGCGGCCGTCCGCCATCTTGGATTTTAAAAATTTGCAGTTTTTGTCATGTAGTCCTTGTCGACATGGCATTCTGCTTCCTCATACAAAATTTCGCTGAAATCTGACAATCGGTTGATGAGTCATGACCAAAAAAGCGATTTTCAAGATGGCGGCCGCCGCCATCTTGAATTTTAAAAATTTCAATTTTTGGTCTCGTGACTGTCATCGGGTTCAACATATGCTTTAGTGTACCAAATTTTATCAAAATCGGATGATTTTTCACTGAGATATGGTGATTTAGCGATCTTCAAAATGGCGGCCGTCCGCCATCTTGGATTTGTTATGACGTCACAATACTGCATCGCCGGACACATTTTCGTTGTCCAAATATTGTCCTGAAATTTCTTGACGATCGGTGTTGTAGTTTCAGAGATACTTGCAATATCATAAGTCGGCTGTACTGTACATAACGGACCATGGCAATTTTGGGGTCGCGCATGCGCTGTATCACGTGACCCTTAGTCGGGGGGTCCAAAATAACCACTCGTATGAAATTTTTGACCCCTATTTGCCTATTCACTATGCCACTTTTATGCGTCTACGATGACGATTAAGAGGTGAGCATCCCCATTGTTAAGCGATTTTTGGGCGAAAATTTTCTAAGTCCCGTCAAAAATGGTCCCCAAAATGGCGCTAATTTTGGGAAATGGGGGTCTAAATGTTAGAGTTTATGATCGCGACCCCGAAAAGGCACATCCTTGCGCGGAACCGCGTGTTTTGGCATATTTTGCGTCAAAATCGATTAAGGGGCCTTGGCTGTAGCGAGTTGCAAGAACCCAAAAAACGGAAAAAAAACTAGCATAGTAAACACTTTTGGTGCGCAAAGTCACACATGCGCGGAAACGAAACCCCTGGGCGATCGTGACGAACTTTTGCACAGGTGTAGGGGTCCACGACGTAGCCTAATCACCTCTGCTAACTTTTATGACTGTCGCTTATGGGGTTTGAGCGTGGTGGGGGTCAAATTTTGGGTTTTTCCATTGACTCGCGTCGTCGCCCTTACAACACTCTCGCACTGCCGTGCGAGTGTGTGATTACACTAGTGTTTTATTGCACTAGTCATATTTTGTTTGTACTAATTAATGTATGTTGCATATGTCTTATTTTACATTACTAATAAATAAACATTGATGGATGGAGGTCACTCAAGTCATCGGTAATGTCATCCTTCATCAGAATAGATCACTGGGACTTTGTGTCAGAAACCGGAAAGTAGGCTACACTTATTTTCAGACAGTAGGCCTATCGCTTAAATGACTTCAAGATGGATGAAAGTTAGTGGCGATGTTACAGTGTAGTAGGCCACATAATCACTTTCTATTGGTGCTGTGTAAATAACCATGTGTCTATCTTGTATCGTTTCTGAGATATTCAACGTTGAATAAATAGACCATGCGTGCCCTTGAAATGTGTTAAGTCACTCAAGACCATTAAAAGTGGCACCATTCGATAGAAGATAAAAACGTTCTATCAGTCTGCCATTGAAAGTGTAGCCCTCTCTTGCATCATTTTCGACTTACTAGACATTGACAAATATCGTGACCTTGAACTTTAGGTTAAGGGTCACTCACGACTGAATGCTGTTAGAAACCAGACTGGATATCGATCTAATGCAGTGGGACGTGTTGAACATACTAGTTATTTTGTACGTTGCGGACACACAATACTCTTTTGCGTATTTCACTGTCAAAACAAAAGCGTATAATGTCATAATTGCTCATACTGTTCATCTATAATTGCTCTTTAAAATTATTTTCGTTTTGTTTGAATTCTATTGTTGAGCAGTACAACATCATGGAAGATATGATATCGAGACAGCCCCCTCCCTGGTTATGGTTTGTTCCTCAGTAACGAGAGGTCACAGCTTGAGATTACAAAAAATAGGACAAAATATGATTTATGTAAGTTTTGTTTTGCTAATAGAATAGTAAATATTTGGAATTCATTGCCTAGTTATGTGGTGTCTGCTGAAACTGTAAATTGTTTTAAAACAAGATTAAATCGATTTTGGCTTAACCAAGATATTATATATAATTTTCGTTCTGAAATTCACGGAACCGTAAGCCGAAGTGAAATTACAGTAAAATCTTCATTAGAGTAGGCATAGTAGTTGTGTTATTGAGTCGGGCAAAGAGGCTATCGCCTGCGCCTGTTTTCTTTCTACGTCTACGTCTACGTCATCATTGAAAAGTTGCATACGTTTTTGTGAGCCATCCGGTATAAGTAATGTCAAGAATGAAAGATAAGCAAAGCAAAGATAAGCAAAGCAAAGCTAAGCTAGCAGAAAAGCTAGCAGAAAAACAAACATGACTGATGCGCCATCATAAATATATCAATAAAATACACCAACGTAGCCTAAGTATGCATTGTATGCATTCTTAGACAAAATGATAAATGTATGTTTATGGGCCATGCTGCCTGATTTAAAATAGATGATGATGACGATGATGATGATACACATACACAGCGTTAAACCCCAGACTGTAGCAGGAAATTTAGAGAATTTTTAAGGAATATTGGTCAGCTTTGACATAATGCAAAATGCCCATAGACAAAGAAACGTTCAGCTGAGGCTGCATTCGTCATCGATACGCACGTCGGTACTCCTTAGTACAGTTGTAAACAGAGCCGAACGGCCCGAATTGCCGACGGCCGCCCATTGTCTACTAAGAGCCAGCTACGTTATGCAATGCATGCCGCTTACCGCATTATGCATGCATGCAGAATTGTAGCGATCTGACTAAAACCACCTTCGTGACTCTATTCTGTTGCCTATGTAGACAACAAGAAGCTCAGCTATCGCAGAGAGGCCGCGCGATGCCTCGTGTTGTTGAGTACTTTGGTTAGTCGCTGAAGGCTACTCTAAGTAGAAAGATTAATATGGTGACTTTCGCAATCTAGGCTCCGTCCGTCTACCAAGTTTGAAGTTCGTAGGCCTTCGCGTTCGGAAGATATGGCGCATTTAGTGTGTCAGCTGTCTATCTACAACAGTTTCCCAGTTATTCGAACCACAATTGCAAAAAAATCGTCATTTTTAAGTACCCCGGCCTTCATTTTTTGTTTGCCCTGGGGACGCCCCTGCGGCAATCACGCAAAACGTTGCATGAATGAAAAGACAATTCAGTGCTTCCCAAACCCCTCGCAGCATGTACCCATCTATCTTGAACAGTTTCCCAGTTATTCGAACTGCAAGTGCAAAAAATCGCCGTTTTCACGTACCACAGCCCACATTTTTGTTTCTCCTGGAGACGCCCCTGTGATTATCACGCAATGTGTTGCATGGATGGAAAGACAATTCAATACTTGTCAAACCCCTTGCAGCATGTACCTATCTATATTCAATAGTTTCCGAGTTATACGATGCTGCTTAAGTCAATGCGTAAGTCCAAAAATCGCTATTTTTACCACATTTTTGTTTCCCCTGGGGACGCCCCTGGGGCAATCATGCTAAATGTTGTATGGATGAAAGAGAATTCGATGCTTACAAATTGTCTCGCTGCATGTGTCCATCTAACTATAATCGTTTCTGAGATAGAGCGATATATTGATCGAAAATCGTCAATTTTTTCATACCCCCTTGCATTCGACGCCCCCGATATGGGGGTTCTCGTTGGAGTAGCGCCACCCCGTTGGTATGGAAAAACTAGAATGGCTTGGCTACTACATGGTGAAAAAATTTCGAAGATATCTTTATTCGTTTTGGCGCAATTGACGAACGTGACAGACAGACGGACGGACAGACAGACGGACACCGCGTACCGGCAATAGCCGCGCTATGCATAGCATCGCACGGCAAAAATCAAAATGTGAGTCTGTCCGTGAAATAACAAGATTAAGCTGTCGCAGAGAGGCCGCGCGATGCTTTGTGTCGTTAAATTTTTTTCTAAGTCACTCATGCATTGACCTTTCTGTCCAGCTTTGTCTCATGCTGTTGTCAACATGTTAATTTTACTTTGTGCAAATAAACATGGATGGATGAATCGATGGATGAATATCGTTCAATGTCATACTAGTTAGCCACTGTAGGCCTAAATGAAGGTAGTTCATGTGCCCCCTCCCGGTCAAGCGCCCCCGTCACCTGCCCCCGGTCAAACGCCCACCCGGTCACCTGCCCATTTGATCAAGTGCCCCCCGGTCAGTCGCCCCTCCCCCCAGTGCACAGGGGCCTACACAACACCATCAATGCGAACTGATGTACAATGTGAAGTCCCAATTCTAGTCTCGTATCATGCACGTAATTCTGCACTAATTTATTATATAAAACGAGGCGGGCAATTTTTTGGAAACTGGCAGTAATCCTGACCCTATCCAACCCACGTCAGTGAGGGGGCAACTGAACGGGGGCACTTGACCGGGGGGACAAGTGAGGACACCGGCCTAAAAGTTTATCACGTACCGTTACTGACATGTTTAGCGTCGAATATTGGCGTTACCTTGGTTATTGAAATTGCGTGATGTCATTCGAAAGCTTGGATATGGTTTCCTACTCGCATTCCATAGCAATTACAAATGTATAATCTTTAGCCTTTTTGACACTATTTCACGAACGTGACGGTTAAGGCCCGTTTATAGCGTTTATAGCAACGCAACTCAATTCAACTCAACTCGACGTCAAGTTGAGTTGAGTTGTGTCGCTGTAAACGGGCCTTAAGACACCGCGTGACCGCTCGACGGCACAAGCCTCGCTTATGCGAAGCACCGCGCGGCAAAAAGTCATGAATTTTTATTGCATAATGTTGAATGATCAGCTATTATCATAAGTCACGATGATATAATAGGTGATCATTCAATAATATGTAATAAATTTAGTCAATACTTTACGAGTATTTGAATTGATTTGGCTAAAAAAATCAACAGATAAAGGGAAGTCACCGTGCATTATTAACCTTTTCAAAATCTAACTACAGTGGTTTGATTTTTTGTCCACAATTACGACCAACGCCCGACGACCCAATCTAATTGGCGCTGAAAACAGGTGGGTATGAAAAATCGCGATTTTCGACTATCTTTATGTAGATCTTTATTTCACCAATAATATGGTAGTAACAATAAGAAATAGGCTATAATATGTAACGCGAAGGAAATTGTACACAATCTATCTAATGGTATCATTTCCAATGATCCTGACCTTGAGTGACTTAGCATTTGTCGTATATGAGTCTTGCTGACGCACTTGTACCACGGCTATACACAATTTACCCGTAACGTTCGCCTAATCTCAACAGCGAATCGCGACTTTTTTTGGCGCATCCTGACTTTTAGTGATTTTGCGCCCTACGAATAATCTTACTTATTTACTGACGAGTTTCTTGTTATTAATATCTATGATAGTTTTATAAATAACACGTAAAAACTAAAGCTTTTATTGAAAGGTGCAATATTACACAAGCAACTCGCTAAACAGTTGTCTGCAGAACGATGTGCTTGCAAGCCGCTTGCAAACTTTTTGCTTAGGCCTACGCTAACACCCGTCAGCTGATGTCATAGCGCAATTTATAGTACTTTGACAAGTAGGCCTACCGCGGGCGTATAGCCAGCACAAGCAATGCTTGCCTAAGAACTAAAAGTTTTTGCAAGTCACTCAAGATCGTTCAAGGTCATTGAAGATGGCGCCGATCGATAGATCACATAGGACTTTGTAATAATCTGCCATTGTAAGTATAGCTCTATCTTGTACCATTTTTCGAGTTAATTGCGTTCAAAATATCATGACCTTGAATTCTAGGTTAGGGGTCATTGAAGTCATTGGAAATGGCACCATTCGATAGAGTGCATGCGAGTTCCTATTCGTCTTCCATTGTAACTATGGCCGTATCTCGTAACGGTTACGAAATAAAGCGAGACATTGGTCGAAAACGCCAATTTTTCATACCCCCGTTATATTTATCATATCATATCATATCATATCATATTAAATTTACACACAGCACAACACTTGAACATATGCAGACAACATACATAAGCAATAAAAGTAAGTGCGTGTGAAGGTACAGACAGGTACAACACGTATACACTTAAGTCTATAACTTGCACGATCCCTAGAACTCCTTCGAATTTTTGCCAAAAATTTTAACACAAACTCTCCAGATCCCTGAGCTATTATATGGTGCAAACATTTTTCGAAAAGTTCTACTGTTTGAGCAGGTCACACGAACGTTACAGACAGACGACAGAAAGACAGACAGGCGACAGACATAGCTACGTTTACCTCAAACATGGCATTTGTTTTTTTTAAATTCAACAAAAAAATCTCCTGGCAAAAGTACTTGGTCGCAAGTACAAGTACACTGTGAGTCAACAAGAAGCTGATCAGAGATTAGATAGCCGAACGTAACATTTGCTCTACAACTTCAGCCTACAGAGAATATCGCAGTTTAAAATAAATTCTAACACTAAGCCCGACTTTAAACCCTAACCCATGTACCAAAATATTAACTTATGCTGGTCCACTAGGAATAATATTGTGAGTGTATTACAAAAGAACTGAAGAGGTCTGGTACTCTCTCGACAGCACGAAAAGATTCGTCGAACGCAGCTATTACAAGCAGCATTAACTTTATGCAGGTAGCAGTGTTAAACAGAAAAATTATACCTAGATATTTTACCTTGGGCACCCAGGGGATAGAGTTGCCACTGATTGTTATTACACACTGAGCAGGATTACACCCACCAAAAGTAATTAATTGACTTTTTAGTGGATTGAATTTAATATCCGATGATATACCATATGAACTGCATATATCAATTAATATCCTAGTATTGTAGCATTGAGAAAATCAGCAATTTAAGGCTACATTCGTGATATTTAGGTCTTGACAGTTTCCCACGGTAAAGTATAGCTGAACTGAATATGAGGTGGAAAACTAAAAAATACCTGTCGATGGCCTATACTCTTGGTAATAAGTCTGCCAAAAATCTTTGTAAACGGACAGTTCTAGTTCAACTTAATTATCGAATTACCTGGTTTTTGTACTTTTTATGTACCAAACGGCATGGCAATATTTCGGCGCAACCCTCCTCCCTTAACGGGGCGTTGAACGCAGGTCGGTTAGACAGAAATTGGGATGCTCAGCCAATATCTGGCTTCATCGCATGCTGTGAACGCTGCGACGGCCAGCTGCTATCAACACGATTGTCGCCGATACGTGGCTATTAATCTTAAAAAACTTCAATAGAAGCTTAACTACACGCAGTTGTAATGGCTCAGAATAACATCTCTAAAACAGCCAATATCACTGATACCATTTTGCCGCGCGATGCTATGCAAGCGCGGCCTATGTCGTCCTGCGGTGTCTGTCTCTCTGTCCGTCCGTCCGTCTGTCTGTGTGTCTGTCACGTTCGTGGATCATGTCAAAACGAATAAACATATCATCAAAAATTTTTCACCGTTGGGTACACTCCATTCTAATTTTTCCGTGCCGAACGGCATAGCAATATTCCGACGGGAACCCCCTCCTCCTAACAGGGGCGTCGAATGCAGGTGGGGTGTGCAGAAATCGCGATTCTGAGCCTATATCTGGCTTGACTGCCTGTGTTAACGGCGACCGTCTCGCAAGTGATGACACATCGCTGGTAGTAAGCGGTGGTGTTGATTGCCGGAGAAGATGACGAAATGTTTATGACAAGAAGCCTCAACGTCACGCCAAAGACAACAGAACAGTGCATTTAACTGCACACAGCGACAAATCTGTAGCCTACGTAACTAACAATAAAAGACTCTACTCGACGTTTTGTACTATTGAAGCTAACTACTGACAGACACGAAGCATCGCGCGGCTTCTTTGCGACAGCAGAGCTACTTGTCAATAGAAAAGATGATAATACTTAGCAGCAAATCGCCGAAAGGTCGATTGCTTCTTAGTTTACAACGCTTCTCTTTCTGTCAGAAACATCAGAAACATTTCCCCTTCAACCCCCTCCGCACTCTCCCCCTTTTCTCCCCTTCCCTTCGTTTCTACTCCACCCTGTCTGTTCCGAAGCAGGTGAACAAGAAACTTAGCTACCACAGACAGGACGCAAAAAATGGCATCATAAAAACACACGAACATGCAGTATTTTTGTGTCCGCCAGTCTAGAGTGGCCGAGGTATAATGTACTCTATACTTATTCGTTCTTCCGTCCGTCCGTCATTTGTCCGTTATCAAATTGCGATTGCCATCTGAAAGCGCTATAATAAATCCGGCAAACCGCAGCCGATACGGACCAAAGTCGGCACACATGCACAGCTCAAGGGCGGAAAACGTTCACGAAATTTTGGGCACGATCGGCTAAGGGGGAGGGCGAAATGGGGGCTCGAACGTGTCCCCGTCGCCGGTTTTTTTGTAAGCAATACCAGGTCACTTTTGGGCAACTTCGCAACGGCCGATTTTGCCAAGTTTCGCCATAACACGTGAATCGCGGTTGAAATGCAGATTTTGGAAATACATTTACAAAAACTTTCCATCCAGGGGTAATTTGCCCCCAAACCCCCAGACTTGGAAGGAGTCAAACGAGCACCTCACTCAGAGCAGGCTACAGGTCACGGGATATACTGCAGAGACATTGCTTTCTCCGCGTTGTAGTCCAAGGACCAGTGAGTTTCCGAGGTCGGTCAACTTTTCTTGTACGACGTACCGTTGCGGAGCTACAGGGCGTTAAAATTTACCAATTTTCGGATTTTGGCCTATTTTCCCCATACAATACGCCTAAGAGTACCTTCCGGTGACCAGCCATACAGCCTAGGGGTTACATCGCAGAATAATTACGATTTTTCCGTGCGGTAGTCGAAGGCCCAAAGGGGTGCCCAAGTGCCTTCCGGCAGCGGAGATTTCCTGCAACTTTTGGTAGGGGAGCTGGGGACCCCCAAACTTGCCCAAATTTTGGCTATACCCATACAGAACGCTACTACACTGTGTTCCAAAAAAAACATGTGACCACGTTTTTGATGATAAGTTGAAGTAGAACTGTCCGTTTAGAAAGATTTTTGGCACACTTATTACTAAGAATACAGGCCGTCGACAGGTGTTTTTATTTTCCCACCTCACCTATTTCGTGCAGCTACTTTACCTTGGGAAATTGTCAAGACCTAAATATCAGCAAAAATTAAACAAAATCATGAAAATTTCACAGGAAGATGTGATTCTGATTAAAAATCTCTATCTGTCAAAGCAGTATGGTGCACGAAGGCTGTTGAGGGAATTGCCCGACAAGGGTTGGAAACTTTGAAGCATCGACAGTCTGCTGAAGAGAAGCCACAAGACGGGTACAATTGTCCCGCTTCCAGGCAGCGTTAGACCGCGTTTGTCGCGTAGCAGTGAAAAACCTTGTGCTCAGTCAGGAGGACAAGCCAAAAAGGCATCGGTCAGCTCGTTAGATTTCGCATGAAACTGCCATTCTCTGTTCAAGTGTATACAGAAAAATAATTCACCGTGATCTCCAGCTCACATGCTTCAAATGATGTCGTGCTCAGCTGTTGTCTGAAGCCAATCGTAT
>Ga0209743_1000358_pt1 | contig 15578 bp, 14 predicted proteins | sample OlaalgELextract2_FD_187378 | JGI IMG/M metagenome (GOLD analysis project Ga0209743, IMG submission 187378) | Olavius algarvensis symbiont microbial communities from Tuscany, Italy - Type G ELBA extract 2 (SPAdes) (version 2) | ecosystem: Host-associated > Annelida > Digestive system >...
AGCTGGTATAACCCATATCGATTACATTCGACGCTGAATTATGTCAGCCCGAATGATTATGAAAAACGACTACTCGAAACGAAGCATGCCGCTTAACTGGGGTGTATCAAAAAGTTTGACCACGTCATGACTCGGGTCGCCAGCTGATGCGAAATCTCGGCGTGGGATTTTTTGACATCGTCGCCCGGGGTGAAACAGATCAGCTCGTCGCACATCGCCTCGAAGCGCCGCTGACAGGGACCCTTGGCTTCCTGTTCCGAGGTAATGCCGTAAATATATTTGCCATGGGCACGGGCATAACCGCATTCGAAACCGGTCCAGGCTTCGGCTTCGACACCTTCTAGAATAACGATGACGACATCCGCCTGGTCGAGCTCGGACTCGTAACAAGCCTGAATTTCGCGCGGAGACATGCTCTCCAGGTCGATTTCGAGGTCGATCTGGGGGATCAGAATTTCCATGTAGGGATTGTCCTCGGTCAGGGTCTCCCGCAACTGCAGATTCCACACCCGCGTTGCCTGAGAGCTGTTGTATGCCGCCAGATATGCCCTGACGCCCTGGTGAATACCCATGTTGACGTTATGCGTAATCGAATCGGGCTCGAGATTGGTTTCTTTTTGCGCGGCAATCTGCAAGGCATCCTTGAGCGCAATTTTTCCGGTCATCAATGCATGGCTGATAATCGCGCCGTTGACGTTCGGCAAGTAACGCAGTCGCGCGATATCGTCCAGCGTTTGTACCGTACCGCTCGAATAAACCGGAATCGATACATCGTGACTTAGCTGTTCGGTCAGCGCCAACGCTTCTTCAAACGCCGTATCCAGGCGCTCGGTACCCTTATGCACTACGCCCGCGATACCGGTCATTTGCAGATCGCGAATCAAGTCCTGCGGCATAAATGCAGTCTGGGTTTTCCAGCCGTCGATCATGACGTAGCCGTCGCGCGTCGCCAGGTGCACGATAATGCCGCCTGGATGCCGGCTGGCGGCCTCGACCACCAGTGATGAATCGGTAATCGCGATGGTTCCGAGTACCACCCGCGCGGCCCCGGTCTCGAACCAGTCATTGATTTGCGCCAGGGTTTTGATGCCGCCGGCCACCTGAATCGGAACATCGGTTTCATTGATGATTTCCTTGATCAGGGCTTCGTTGTTCTGTCCCTTGGAACGGGCCGCATCGACATCGACGATTTGCAGCATTTGGGCACCGTCGGCGACAAATTTTCGCACTGCGTCATGCGGATTTATATCATGGACGATATCGTCGCCTTCGACTGCGGCGCGCGTTATTACCTTGCCGTCCTGCAATTGTATTTCGGGAATTATCAGCATGGCCGTCACCTAGCGTGGTATTCGAATTGGGGGCCATTGTAACGCTTGATGCTTGCATGACGAACACCCTTTATTGCTCCAAAATGATATATTCATACCTATGAGCGACATCAAACCAATTCAGGTACTGTTCGTCTGCATGGGCAATATGCGAGAACCCTTATATTGCTTGGCTTGGGGGAGGTTTGGGTACAATTCAGGATACAAACGAATTTGGTGCTGCGTTAAACAACCGAACTAAATCCGTATAGTATTGACTTTGTTCCGATGTGTAATTGGAATGAAAGGCTAATTACCCAATAGTCAGCGCACACATTGGAGATGTCCAAATAGAAGCCGGGCAGGTTCGGAGGGCCAAGCTTGACGACGCCGACTGAAGGCTAGCGCTTAAGATATCTGTTGTCATTAGAGGACATATGGACGTTACGAAACTCAAATTCGGCTATCCTAGCGCGAATAGTGTTGGCTACAAAGATGAGCATTATCGACCTCGAATATATGTTATCTGAAGGTACTATCCCTCAATGATCAACAGTCTCACCTTACTGCGTAATATTGGCCGTTTTGATTCAGTTACGAACGCGTCCAACTTTCCCCTTGCGAAGTTGACACTACTTTATGCTGAAAATGGGCGCGGCAAAACGACACTTGCCGCTGTCCTTAGGTCGCTCTCCACGGTCAACCCGATTCCAATCATCGAACGCAGGCGTCTAGCGGCCCAGCACCCTCCACACGCAGTTGTTTCGTGTATCGGCGGGCCACCCGATGCTATGTTTCAGAACGGTGCATGGAATCGAACGCTTCCAGACCTTGTTATTTTCGATGATATGTTCGTCGACGAAAACATATATTCGGGTCTCGTCGTCGATAGCGATCACCGACAAAATCTACACGAGCTAATATTGGGTTCTCAAGGCGTTGCTTTGAATCAACAACTCCAAGTACTAATTGCACGCATTGAGCAACATAATGCAGAGCTTCGAGACCGTGGCAATGCAATACCGGCCGATGAACGCGGAGGACTGTCAGTTGATGCTTTTTGTGCTCTTGAGCAAAACCAAAATATAGATCAGGAGATCCAAACAACTGAACAGGACCTAGCAGCGAGTCGCCAGCAAGATCCGATTCGAAACACGCCCAACTTTCAGTCAATCAATCTTCCAGCTATTGATCTGGCTGAGATTGAAAAAGTTCTTGGATCTAGTTTGTCCGACCTAGACACTGCCGCAGCTGAGCGTGTTCAGTCACATCTGCAAAGTCTCAGTGAGGGTTCCGAACAATGGGTTGCAGATGGAATGCGGCGCCAGGATGCCTTGAGTGATACAGGTGGGAATCATTGTGTCTTCTGTGCTCAAGACCTGACCGGCTCTCCGGTAATAACTCACTACCGAGCTTTTTTCAGCGACGCCTATCGTAGTCACCAGCAAGGCATTCGTGATACTAACTCGAATTTCATGCAAGTACATTCCGAAAATGCCGCTGTATTATTCGAGCGCTCCGTTGGCGCGATTGCCGAACGCCGGCGTTTTTGGTCGGACTTCGGAGCTATCCCCGAAGTGGCGATAGATTCTGCGGCCATCATTGCTGAATGGAACTCGGTTCGAACCGAAATAGCAAGCCTACTCGAACAAAAGATGCAAGCCCCACTTGATGCCATCGATATACCCGAACAGGTTCGTTCAGCAGTTGACGCGTACGAAATGAGAAGAAATGAAATTGCTGTTGTAAATCAACAACTAACGGCAGCGAATCAAACAATCACTGATATCAAGCAGAGAGCGACAACAGCAAATCAGGCGACGTTATCGTCGACGTTGGCCAGTCTTAAGTCGACGAAGGCGCGTCATACACCTGGAACTGCCGCTCTATGTGCCACATATTTGGCCGAGAAACAGGCTAAGGCCCTAACCGAGCAGCAGCGAGATCAAGCTCGACAGGCACTTGAACAGTATAGGACCCAAGTATTTCCGGCTTACGAGGCGGCTATAAACAGATATCTTCAAAAGTTCAATGCTGGCTACCACTTAGATAGTTTGGCGGTGACGAATACGCGTGGCGGACCAGCCTGTAATTACAATGTTGTCGTAAATAACACAGCTATTAACGTCGGAGGTGGTGATCCTCAGACTGGTGAGCATTCATTCAAGAATATCTTAAGCGCAGGGGATAGAAACACGCTTGCTATAGCGTGAATCTCCCTGGGTTTGTCGGAGGCTCAATTTCTTGAGAGGGAACCTAAAAAGGGCCTAAAAAGGGGACAGATCTATTTTTCGGTTTGGAACCTCCGCACTTACATAAAAAAGGACCCGGACGGGTCCCTTTTTATATATGTGGCGTCCCCAAGGGGATTCGAACCCCTGTTACCGCCGTGAAAGGGCGGTGTCCTAGGCCGACTAGACGATGGGGACACTGCGGTTTTACCAGAAAATCTGGTGGAGCCAGGCGGGATCGAACCGCCGACCTCAACACTGCCAGTGTTGCGCTCTCCCAGCTGAGCTATGGCCCCGTGAGAGAGCGCGTACTTTAATCAAGCACCTGGGTACTGTCAAGCGATATGGCGAGGAAAAACATGGGTTTAGCGAGATTGCCGAGGTATGCCGGCGCGGAGTCTGTCAGTGCCGTGCCGGCCGTTGCCTTAACCCGGGATCGAGTGGCGGTTTGGGATCTGTTTACGGGTCGGTTTAAGGACAGGATTTCATACGATGCGATGTACCGGGCAGTGTTGGCAAACGATTCGTTTCAGCCGCTGCGAATTCAACGGACCGAACCGCTAGTGCCTGTTGCTTCGCAAAGCGGTAAGCCGATCCACGCCGAAATTTGCGGATCGTGATGCGATTATGACAGGAACCCCCGAATGGCTTTATTGTCAATTGTTAAGCTTTTTTTAAGCATTCCTAATTAAAATGATTAGAATGGCGCTGATTTTTAACGATTTTACCCAGAAATCTGTTGAGTGAACTACAATTAAATCGTTTAAAATCAATATATTCGACTATAAACTTGAATTCAATTATAGTTTCGTATCGAGTGCAACTATATAAACCCGATACAGATTTCGGAAACCTTGAAGGATCAGGCGTTTGACTTCAGACATGTTATTCAAAGTTCTGGGCGACCGGTGGTTACGGTTAATCGTGACCTTGCTGCTGCTGGCCGCGCTCGCGTACCAGATTTCGCTGGTGATCTGGCAGTGGGTGCCGGCTCCGGAGCTGACGATGACGCAGCGCGATCGAGCCGTGTCCAGCGTCGCCAGCGTCGATAGCGGCGCCCAGTTTCAGCAGCAGGCGGCCGCCATCGGCCGCGCCTTTCTGTTCGGGAAAGCCGCGGCCAGGGCGGTCGCGGTCAATATCGAAGAGGTGGCGGAGACCCGGCTGAATTACAAGCTGCGCGGAATCTATTATTCGCTCGACGAGAGCCTGTCTTCGGCGATCGTCGAAATCAAACCGAACCAGACCAATCATTATTTGCTGGAAGATGAGCTCGCGGAAAACATAACCCTGGCCAAGATCGAGCCCGACCATATCCTGATCAGTCGTTACGGCAAGCTCGAACGCTTGAATTTGCAAAAACGCGAGCCGCCGGGCGGGAAAGGCTTTAGCCGCAGCGTCAGCGGCGGCGTCAATGCCAGCCAGACCGCATTGCTGACCAGCTATAAGCGCCGTTACAGCAGTAATCCGATGGCGCTGGCGACTCGTTTTCAAGCGATTCCGGTGCAGCAGGATGGCAAAAATATCGGTTTCAAACTGAAGGCCTTGCGGGGCGAAAGCCTGTTGAAGAAACTCAATTTCGAGGCCAACGACATATTTACCGCGGTCAATGGCGTCGCCCTGAATAACCCGTTTGAGGCGCTCGATGCGTTGAAATCACTGACCACCGCGAGCGATATCTCGGTGACTTTTATGCGCAATGGCGCCGAACAAACCCTGGATTTCCAGATTTAACAAGGCGCTGTCGATGAAAAAGCTGTCCACCGTGATATTTGCGCTAATTTGCCTCGGCCAGCCGGTCGCGGCCGAGGACGTAACGCTGAACTTTAGCGATGCGGATCTGGTAGCGGTAATCAACAGCGTGTCGCAGATCACCGGTAAGAACTTCATCATCGATCCGCGCGTCAAGGGCAAGATCAATGTCGTATCGTCCAAGCCATTGAACGAGGATGAAGTCTACAACGTATTCCTGTCGATTCTTCAGGTCCACGGCTTTGCCACCGTCCCGACCGCAAATGCGATCAAGATCATCCCCGACGCGACCGCGAAACAATCGGCGGCGCCGTTTACTTCGTCCAGCCGGAACCCGGGCGATCAGCTGATCACCCGCGTGCTCGTAATCGAGCATATCAACGCCGCGCAACTGGTGCCGATACTGCGACCGCTGGTAGCGCAGCAGGGTCATCTCGCGGCTTATCCGACGACCAACGTTTTAATCATTTCCGACCGCGCCGCCAATATTAAACGCATCGATCGCATCATTGCGCAGATGGACAAGAAGGTCGATTCCGATATCGAAATAGTCAAACTCGAGCACGCCTTTGCCGCCGAAGTGGTGCGGCTGCTGTCGAGCCTCAACGTGACTTCGCCGGATCAAAAGGCCGCGGCCGGCGGCGGCGTCAAGATTACCGCCGATGAGCGTACCAATAGCGTGTTGCTCAGCGGCGAGAGTACCGAGCGCCTCAAGTATCGTGCGATCATCGCCGACCTCGATTCGCCGGTGGAGTCGAGCGGCAATACGCATGTGGTTTACCTGCGTTACGCGGACGCCAAGAATATCGCGACCATCTTGAGTAACGTCGGCCAGGAAGCGATCAAGGCGGAAGCCAAGAATGTCGGCAGCGGCGGCGCCGGCGGCAAGGGGGAATCCGTCAACGTGCAGGCCGACGAAGCGTCGAATGCGCTCGTGATCAGCGCCCCGGCGTCGATCTATCCGTCGTTGCGCGCGGTAATTCAGCAACTCGATATTCCGCGCGCGCAGGTGCATATCGAAGCCATCATCGCCGAAGTATCGCTCGATACCTCGCGTGAACTCGGGGTGCAATGGGTCGCCGGAGATCAAGACAATGGCGCTTTTTCAACTCAGTTTAGCGTTGTCGGCACGACTATTCCCGGTCTCGTCGCCGGTACGGCCGGTATTCCCGATGGCACGTCGCTTGGGCTGGGTTCGATCAGCGATAGCGGTCTCAGTATTGCGACCTTGATTACGGCGGTCGCCGGCGATTCGGATACCAATCTGCTGTCGACGCCTTCATTGGTAACCCTCGATAACCAGGAAGCCGAAATCATCGTCGGCCAGAATGTGCCTTTCGTCACCGGCGAGACCACCAGCAGCAGTACCGACGCGACCAATCCGTTTCGTACTATCGAACGCCAGGACATCGGCGTCAGCCTCAAGGTCAAACCGCAGATTAACGAAGGCGATGCCATCACTATGGAAATCGAGCAGGAGGTATCGAATATCTCCGGCACCGCGACCAGCGCGGTCGATATCGTTACCAACAAACGTTCGATCAAGACCACGGTCCAGCTCGAGGACGGCGCGCTGTTGGTGTTGGGTGGTTTGATCGATGAATCGGTAAGAGAAAGCGAGCAGAAGGTCCCCGGGCTGGGCGATATACCGATCCTGGGAGCGCTGTTCCGCTTCAAAACTACCCGCAACGAGAAAAAGAACCTGCTGGTGTTTATCCGCGCAACCATCATCAAGGATCCGGATCGTGCCCAGTTGTTGAGCTACAGGAAATATAATTTCATGCGCGATCTTCAGCTCAGGGCGATTAACGGTGAGCTCAACCGATTGCCGCCGGCACTGGTGCCTTACGAGGGTCCGATCATCCCGCTCGAAAGTCCTGCAGAACCGGCCGAAAATTCCGAAGCGGCGCCCGAGGCTTCAAGATCGGTATCCCGGCTCGATACCACAAGTATCCAGACCGACCGCAAGTAGCATCAGAAAATTCCTACAAATCCTGTCGCGGCTTGCGCTATGCGTTGTTGATTGATGCGCGTAAGTTTTGTTGTGCAACTAAATTGCACGGAAGTCAACGGGTAAAAAATAAAACAGGGAGGTCATCATGGCAAAGGGAATTGCAGGACCCGGGATATTAATATCGTCATTTTTTATCGGCGCCGGCGCAGTGGCGTTATTCGAAGATTGCCTTGGTTTAAATATCGAACGCTCCGGGTCGCTTGGTCAGTTCGACTATGCTCCTAAATGTGACGTCCGACAATGGGAAAAAACCCGCGCCTGTGATAGTTTTACGCTACATTGATTTCAACCAGGGAATTGATTTGAAAACCGTCATCGTTACCGGTGGAGCAGGGTTTATCGGCTCCGCGGTTATTCGCCATTTGATCGAGCACTCCGACTACCGCGTTATCAATTTCGATAAACTGACCTATGCCGGCAATCTCGAGTCGCTGCAAATGGTGGCTGATCATCCGCGCTACCACTTCGAAAGAGGGGATATCTGCGATACGCGCTTGGTGAAAAACGCATTCAACGAATTTAAACCCAGTGTCGTCATGCATCTGGCCGCGGAATCGCATGTCGATCGTTCGATCGATGGGCCGGCCGAGTTCATCAACACCAATATCGTGGGCACTAGCGTACTGCTGGAAGCCGCTCGACAGTATTGGGGCGATCTCGATGACGGCGACTCTTTTCGCTTCCATCATGTCTCTACTGATGAAGTGTTTGGCAGTCTGGGGGCCACCGGGCTGTTCGATGAGGATAGCGCTTATCAACCCAATTCGCCCTATTCGGCGAGCAAGGCCGCGTCGGACCACCTGGTGCGCGCCTGGTCCGAGACTTACGGCCTGCCGGTCGTGGTTTCCAATTGCTCGAACAACTACGGCCCTTACCAGTTCCCGGAAAAACTGATTCCGCTGATGATTCTGAATGCGCTCGACGGTAAACCGCTGCCGATCTACGGCCAGGGCGATCAGGTGCGCGACTGGCTTTATGTCGACGATCATGCGCGCGCTTTACCTGGTGATGGAGCAGGGTGTACCGGGTGAAACCTACAACATCGGCGGCCATAACGAAAAGACCAACGCAGAGGTTGTTAAAACCCTGTGCCGGCTACTCGACGACAAGATTGAACAACACCCCGACGGCATTAGCCGTTTCGAGGAGTTGATTACCCACGTGGAGGACCGCCCGGGACACGATCGGCGCTACGCGATCGATGCCGGCAAGATAAAGCGTGAGCTTGGCTGGGAGCCGCAGGAGACTTTCGAATCCGGGCTTGCCAAAACCATCGACTGGTATCTCGGTAACGGCAACTGGTGCGATCACGTGCGCGACGGCAGCTACCAGGGCGAGCGTCTCGGGCTCGCGGCGGGAGAGTAATATGAAAGGCATCGTCCTCGCCGGTGGATCCGGCACGCGACTGCACCCGATTACGCTGAGTTTGTCGAAACAGTTGATTCCGGTGTATGACAAACCCATGGTCTACTATCCGCTCAGCACCCTGATGTTGGCCGGTATCACTGAGATTCTGCTGATCTCGACGCCGCAGGATACGCCGCGCTTCGAGCAATTGCTCGGTGACGGCAGTCAGTGGGGTCTGCAGCTGAGTTACGCGGTACAGCCGAACCCGGATGGACTCGCGCAGGCGTTTCTGATCGGCGAACAATTTATCGCCGGCGATGCCTGTGCGCTGGTGCTGGGCGATAATATTTTCTTCGGCCACGATCTTGCGATATCGCTCAAACAGGGTGCCGGCAATCCGGATGGGCCACAGTTTTTGCTTATCTGGTAACCGATCCCGAACGTTACGGCGTAGTCGAATTCGATGCGGATGGACGCGCGATCAGCCTCGCGGAAAAGCCGGCCAAGCCGAAATCCCGTTATGCCGTTACCGGATTGTATTTTTACGATAACGACATCGTCGATGTCGCCAAATCGATCGAACCATCGGCGCGCGGCGAGCTTGAAATCACCGATGTCAACAAGTGTTACCTGAAGCAGGGCAAACTCAATGTGGTCAATCTGGGGCGCGGCACCGCCTGGCTCGATACCGGCACGCACGAATCCCTGCTCGAAGCATCGAGCTTCATCGAGACCCTGGAAAAACGGCAAGGGCTGAAGATTTCCTGCCCGGAAGAAATTGCCTGGCGCCGGGGATTGATCAGCAGCGATCAACTCAGAGCTTTGGCCGAACCGTTGGTGAAAAGCGGATACGGTGAATACCTGCTGCAAATCATCGATGAACGCATCTTTTGAAATTAAACATTCGGCGGATTACCTGTCATCCCCGCGTTATACCGTCCTCACCGAGTTATACGGTCCTTACCGAGTTATAAAGTCACCCCCGCTTGTCACCCCCCGCAATTACTGTCATCCCTGCCATGTATTGTCATCCCCGCGTAAGCGGGGATCTCGAAATGATCTTCGTGATAAGATTCCGATACGTCGGAGCCCGCCGGGACCCACAGGGCCTAAAGCCGCGCAGGCTTACGCGGGAATGACAGAGGCGCGGGAATGACAGAGGTGCGGGAATGACAGGGGTGCAAGAATGACAGGGATACCGGGAATGACCGGCAGGCAGCAATGAAAGTTATCGACACCCTGATTCCGGAGGTAAAGATCATCGAGCCTGAAGTGTTCGGCGATGAGCGCGGTTTTTTTTACGAAAGCTTTAACCGCCGGCGTTTTTTCGAGCTCATCGGCAGCGACCCCGATTTCGTGCAAGATAATCACTCGAAGTCGGCGCGCGGCGTGTTGCGCGGGCTGCACTATCAAATCGAACAGGCGCAGGGCAAGCTGGTGCGAGTCGCCAGCGGCAAGGTTTTCGACGTCGCGGTCGACCTGCGCCGTTCGTCGCCCAGTTTCGGTCGTTGGGCCGGGGCCGAATTATCGGCGGATAATCGCCGGCAAATGTGGATCCCGCCCGGATTTGCGCATGGCTTTTTGGTGCTCTCCGACGATACCGAGTTTCTTTACAAGACGACCGACTTTTACGCCCGGGAGCATGAGCGCACGGTTCAGTGGGATGATCCGCAGCTTGCCATCGACTGGCCGATCGATGATCTGGAATTGCGACTTTCCGACAGGGACAAAAGCGCTACGCCGTTCGCCAGTGCGGAATTTTTCAGTTAGATGACCAAATCGATTCTGATTACCGGCGCGGGCGGGCAGGTCGGGCATGAACTTGCGATAGCGGCCAGCCCTCACCGGCTTATCGCACTCGATCGGCGACAGCTCGACATCACCGATTCGACGCAGCTGGCAGCGGTAATTGAGGCGCACAGGCCTCATATTGTCGTCAATGCCGCAGCCTATACCCAGGTCGATCGCGCCGAGCATGAAATCGAAACTGCGTTTGCCGTCAACCGCAACGGCGTCGCCAATCTGGCGGAGTTCTGCCGGCAGGCAAAAATCCCGCTGCTGCAGTTATCGACCGATTACGTATTCGACGGCAGCAAAAAAGGCGCTTACTGCGAAACCGATCCGATCGCACCGCTTGGCATCTACGGCGCAAGCAAGGCGGAAGCTGAGACGCTGTTGCAAGCAAGCCTCGAAAAACACCTCATTTTGCGTACCAGTTGGGTGTTTTCGGCCAGTGGCAGCAACTTCGTCAAGACCATGCTACGGCTGGGCGGTGAACGCGAAGCGCTCGGCATCGTCGACGATCAACACGGTTGTCCAACCTCGGCCCGGAGTATCGCCGAAGTACTGCTGCAAATTGCCGACCGCTATCTAACGAACGCAACCATCGAATGGGGCGTTTATCACTACTGCAATTCACCGCCAACCACCTGGTTCGGATTTGCCCGGGAGATTTTCAAGCAGGCGGGAGGCTACCATGATTTGGAACTCAAGCCGATTACGACCAGCGAGTACCCGACGCCGGCGCAGCGTCCGCTGAACTCGATACTGGATTGTTCGAAGATAGAAACAGAATTGGGTATCCGGCCAAAAAGCTGGGCCGAAGAACTCACGCGGGTTATTTGAATCCGCGTTCTTCTCGAGTAACCGATAAGCTCTATCATCGCGGTACCGAAGAACCAGAATGCGGCCGGCGCCAGCACCGCGGTCTAACCTGGAACGGGCGCGGGCGATTGTGCAGAAGTGGCGAATAGTCTCCAGGCGATGTAATGCTTCTCTTGGTTATTCATGGTCTTATCGAAAACGCCAATTGTCGGAGGTATGGTCTTGGCATCGGAGGAGAATTTAGCGGATATAAATCCCTGTTCGGCAATCGTTGTTGTGAGGCGGCGCCGCTAGAGACTCACCTCGCAAAACCCTGCAATCCCGACTTCTTGTCTTGCGTGACCTATTTTTCTGGCGGGTCGAACTCATGCTACGGCGACTCGCTTAAGCACAGCTGAAATCCCGGGTGAAACAGGCTTGCGAACATTCGGGTTAATATTAACCCGGCGACAATATATGTCGTATTCAGGGGCCCAAGAAAGCGTCAGATCAAGGCGCGACTCGCCGCCAATGGTCATTCCATTGGCAAGAGTTGCAACGCGGAGCTGGCGCTTTCTTGGACCCCCTAACTAATTGATATTAAACAAGATAGGCCATCGCGTGTCTGCCCACAGATGGCGTTATCAGAACTTGCTGCAGAATAACTGCAGCGGCGTTCTGATGCCTTGCTGTGAACAGACACGCGATGGCTGAATGCAACATATATTGTCGCCGGGTTAATTAAATAACCGGGTGCGCATAAGTGATAAATTGAATGGTGTAAGCCAGGGAATTTGTGTATGTTGGCGCAGTTTCTGAAATGATAGGCAAGGGTTTAAAAGATGAAAGTTACTATATTTGGCTCGGGCTACGTCGGCCTTGTTACCGGAGCCTGTCTGGCCGAGGTCGGCAACCAGGTGGTTTGTATGGACGTCGATCGTGACAAGATCGAACGCCTGAATCGCGGCGAGGTTCCGATCTACGAGCCCGGGCTGGATGAGTTGGTCAAGCGTGGAATGGAGCAGGGTCAACTGGAATTCACCACGGAACTCGAAAAAGCCGTAGCGCACGGCTTGTTTCAGATGATTGCGGTCGGGACGCCGCCCGGTGAGGATGGCTCGGCCGATCTGCAATATGTTCTGGCGGTGGCGGAGTCCATCGGGCAGCACATGAATGAGTATAAAATCATCGTCGATAAGTCGACGGTGCCGGTCGGTACCGCAGATCAAGTACGCGGCACAATTAGTAAACAGCTGTCAGAGCGCAATTTGTCGCTGGAGTTCGATGTGGTTTCAAACCCGGAATTTCTGAAAGAAGGGGCGGCGATCGAAGATTTCATGAAACCGGACCGAATCGTTATCGGTACCGACAATCCGCGTACCACCGAGTTATTACGCATGCTCTATACCCCGTTCAACCGTAATCATGACCGTATCATCGCGATGGACGTGGCCTCGGCCGAACTCACCAAGTATGCCGCGAATGCGATGCTGGCGACCAAGATCAGTTTCATGAACGAGATGGCGAATATTGCGGAGCGGGTAGGTGCCGACATCGAACATGTGCGCCAGGGGATCGGCTCGGATCATCGTATCGGTTTCCAGTTCATTTACCCCGGCTGCGGCTACGGTGGTTCCTGTTTCCCGAAGGATGTTCAGGCCCTGAGTCGCACCGCCCATGCCATCGGCTACGACTCCAAGATCCTGGATGCGGTCGAAGCCACCAACTATCAGCAAAAGGAGATACTGTTTGCAAAGATCAGCAAGTTTTATTCGGGTGATCTGGCGGACAAGACTTTCGCGCTTTGGGGTCTGTCTTTTAAACCTCGAACCGATGACATGCGTGAAGCTCCGAGTCGCACCCTGCTGGAGAGTCTGATCGCCGCGGGCGCGAAGGTGCGTGCCTATGATCCGGTAGCGCTCGATGAAGCGCGCCACCTATATGGAGAAACCGCCGGCCTCGAGTTTTGCGAAAGCGCCGAAGAAGCGCTGCAGGGCGCAAATGCGCTGGCGGTTGTGACGGAATGGAAGAATTTCTGGAGTCCCGATTTCGGCAATCTCGCTGAACAGCTGTCCGATAAGGCGATTTTTGATGGTCGCAATCTCTATCAACCCGACGCCTTGAAACCGTTCGGCTTGAGATATTTTGCGATTGGGCGCGGCGAGCAACTCGGCTGATTCGAATTCCTTAAACCGAAGCCTGCGAGAATAGCCGATAAAACCGGTCACCGCGGTTCCGGGCTAGCGAAGGCAGCGGTCGTTACCAGCAGTAATGACGCGGTCTCGATGATCTGATGGTCGGCAGAGTGTTCGAAGTCCGGCACGGGCGGATTAACTCCGGATATCGTCAGCAGGCCCCGTGATGCGACAGAAATTATTACGGGGTTAATAAAGTCGTTGTCTCGGTTGTTTCAAGCAATGTGCAGACCCCGAGGATTTGTCGGCGGGTAAAAATGCCGTTATTACCCGTAGAAATGCCGGGGTTTAGATGTGGGGAAGTGCCACCATTTAGTTGTATATAATTAGCATTATTCAGATTTATTTAGGAGATTTTATGGTCAAATGCAAACTTAAACCCTATTATTATTCAGTAACATAGATATAAAAGTTATCAAATGGCTTCAACTAACGACCTGCCTTATTCATTTTGCAAGCGCTACGGCGTGATAGCGGGGTTATCGCCGGTGTCGGGCAAGCTCAAGCTGACACTTAAAAACGGGGCGCCGGCGGCGGCGGTTTCCGAGGCGCAGCGTTTGCTCGGGATGATCGATGAAATCGAGGTCGAGTCCGATATCGAATTCAATCGGCTGCTGAGCCAACACTTCGAGAACAATCGCGAGACTTCGTTTACCGAAGCCGAGAAAATCGGTGGCGAGCTTAACTTGGATGAGGTCGCGCGTGAGTTGTCCGAACCCGAGGATTTGCTCGAAAGCGACGACGATGCTCCGATAATTCGGCTCATCAATGCCCTGATTACCGAGGCGATCAAGGAAAACGCGTCGGATATTCACGTCGAGCCGTTCGAGTCGAGGCTTTCGATCCGATTCCGCGTCGATGGCGTGCTGCGCGAAGTACTCGAACCGCCGCGCCAGATAGCTAGTCTGCTGGTGTCGCGCATCAAGGTTATGGCGCAGCTCGATATCGCCGAAAAACGGTTGCCGCAGGATGGGCGCATCGCGCTTAAGGTCGCCAATCGGCCGGTTGATATCCGCGTTTCGACCTTGCCGTCGGGGCATGGCGAGCGCGTGGTGATGCGTCTGCTCGACAAGCAGGCGGGGCGCTTGGATTTGAAGCAGCTCGGCATGGGAGACAAGGTCGAAACGCGACTGGAGAATATGATCCAGAAGCCGCATGGCATAATCTTGGTGACCGGGCCTACCGGTTCGGGCAAGACCACGACGCTGTATGCGATGCTGTCGGTATTGAACGACGCCAGACGAAATATCCTGACGGTCGAGGACCCGGTCGAGTACGATCTCGACGGCATCGGCCAGACGCCGGTTAATACCAAGGTCGATATGACTTTTGCCAAGGGCTTGCGCGCGATATTACGCCAGGATCCAGACGTTGTTATGGTCGGGGAAATTCGAGATAACGAAACGGCGCAGATTGCGGTGCAGGCGAGTTTAACCGGGCACTTGGTGCTGTCGACGCTGCATACCAATTCGGCGGTGGGTGCGATTACGCGGCTACAGGATATGGGGGTAGAGCCTTTTCTGCTGTCGTCGACCTTGCTCGGCGTCATTTCGCAGCGGCTGGTGCGCAAGCTGTGTGCCGAGTGTAAATCGGTGACTCAGCTCGATGTCGAGCAGGTGAATGGGTTTGAGGTAAGCGGCGATGATGTGATTTACCAGTCGAACGGTTGTCCCGCCTGCTTGCAGACCGGTTTTCGCGGGCGCACCGGTATCTATGAAATGATCGAGATCGACGATTCGCTCTCGACGATGATTCACGACGGCACCAGCCAGACTAAGTTGGAACGTTATTGCCGCACCCAGAGCCGAAGTTTGCGTGAAGACGGCATCCGCAAGATGGTGCAGGGCGAGACCACGCTGGACGAGGTTTTGAGGGTTACCCGGGATGGGGGTTAGATATCAACAACCCCGACCAGGCAGTCATCCCGGCGCCGGCTGCCATTCCGGCGCTGGTTGTCACGCCCGCGCTGGTTGTCATCCCCGCGTTGTTTGTCATCCCCGCGTTGTTTGTCATCCCCGCGTAGGCGCACTGCTGTCCGGAATAAATCATAATGCCAACTGTGCTTGATGTATTTGGAAATCGGATTTCCATTTTCGTCGTCGTTTAAGTACTTCGAATTCGAGTCTGGGTCGCTGGAATAGAGTCGATT
>Ga0209743_1000362_pt1 | contig 15398 bp, 13 predicted proteins | sample OlaalgELextract2_FD_187378 | JGI IMG/M metagenome (GOLD analysis project Ga0209743, IMG submission 187378) | Olavius algarvensis symbiont microbial communities from Tuscany, Italy - Type G ELBA extract 2 (SPAdes) (version 2) | ecosystem: Host-associated > Annelida > Digestive system >...
TAACCTGAAGCACAGCAGATTGCTGCTTTAACCAATTTTTCAAAGAACATTGACCAAATTTAAAATGTTGGACCTACAATTTTGTAATTTATTCTGATCAATTTTAAGTTTATGCGCAGGCTCTATAATCACTTTGATCCTTTTTTTAAGTTCGGCATCCTGTGCCTACGCCTATATCGGCCCGGGCGCAGGCTTTGCCTTCCTATCATCTTTTGTTATCTTGTTTATCTCCGTGCTTCTCATATTGGTATCGATTTTCAGCTGGCCGGTGCGTACGGCAGTTCTTTTAATAAAAAGAAGAAAAATAAAAAGGCAGTCAAAAATCAGGCGGATTGTCATCATCGGCTTCGACGGGCTTGATCCGGATCTCTGCCAACAGTATATGCACCAGGGAAAACTTCCCAATTTGGCAAAAATACAACAGAACGGAAGCTTTTGCCCGCTGCAGACAACCATGCCGGCCATATCACCGGTGGCCTGGTCGACCTTTGCGACCGGGGTGAATCCAGGCAAACACAATATCTTTGATTTTTTTACCAGGGATGCCCAAACCTACCAACCTGTTTTATCTTCAGCCAGGATTGCCACAACTCCGTGAACATTAAAACTCGGTCCATTGCGTGTTCCGCTAGGAATATCTTCAACCATAGAGGCCGGCCGTAAAAGCCAATCGTTCTGGTCGGTTCTGGGAAAGTGCAAGATCTTCAGCACGGTTTTAAGAGTTCCCATTTCTTATCCACCGGAAAAATTTTACGGGGCATGTCTTTCGGCCATGTGCGCACCTGATTTGCTGGGGACGCTGGGCAGTTTTACGCTATTCACCACCCGCCCAGGTGACGATGAATATAAAGAATCGAAAGGTTCGGTGGTTTCGCTTGTGCAAGGGGAAAATTGTTTCAGCGGCAAAATTGACGGTCCCGCCATGAAAAAAAATGGCTCGGACATGACGCTTTCCATACCCATGCGGGGCGAAATTGATCCCCGCCGGCCAATCGTCAAGTTGTGGATCGGGAAACAAAAGCAAGCGCTGCAGCTGACTCCAGGCAACTATTCTCCCTGGCAAAAACTAAAATTTTCAGCTGGATTCCATAAACCTGTCTGCGGGTTGGCCCGGTTCTTGGTGACCCAGATCAAACCGCATCTGCAGATTTACATGTCACCGATTAATATCGATCCGGAGAAACCGGTTCTACCGATATCGCACCCCTTTTATTATGCCATCCACCTTGCGAAATTGCATGGGCCTTTTTCCACCCTCGGGCTGGCGGAAGATACCTGGGCGCTGAATGAAGGGGTCATCGACGAGGAAGCATTTCTCAAGCAAACCTACGATATCTACGAAGAACGCCAGACACTTTTTATGGACCACCTCAGACGAAATAAGGAAGGCCTCACCGTGTCGGTCTTTGATACGACGGATCGGATTCAACACATGTTTTTCCGTTACCTGAGCGTTGATCACCCTGCCAATGCCGGCCAGGATACAGACACCCATAAATTTGCGGTTGAGCAGGCTTATGCCCGTTCGGACGAACTCGTCGGGCGCGTGATGCAGGAAATTGACCGCCGCGATCTGTTGATGGTGATTTCGGATCATGGGTTTAAACCATTTAAGTGGGGCGTCAATCTTAATTCATGGCTCTGGCAAGAGGGCTATCTGGTATTGGAGGATGGCAAATCCCCGGGCGGTAATTGGTTCGAAAATGTGAACTGGACCAAAACCCGGGCCTATGCCTACGGTCTTGCGGGAATTTTTATCAATACCCGCGGCCGCGAAAAATTCGGCACGGTTGAACAGCCCCATGAAAAAGAAGCGCTGGCCAACGAGATCAAGAAAAAACTGGAAAAACTTTCGGATGATGAAAATGCCTGCAAGCCCATTCGGCGGGTTGTGTTCTCGCAGCAAGAATTCAAAGGACCCTACGCATCGGAAGCCCCCGATCTGCTGATTGGCTTCGAAACCGGCTATCGCGCATCCTGGAACTGCGCCAAAGGGAAGGTCACTGAAGATATCATTGAACCCAACATCAAAAAATGGAGCGGCGATCACAGTATCGACCCGCCCCTCGTGCCGGGCTCATTTTTTTCCAATTGGAAATTAAAGGACCTGGAACCGGAAATATCTATCATGGATATTGCCCCGACGGTTTTAGACCTGTTCGGCCTCGACAAACCTAAATTTCAGGACGGTAAGGTATTGCATTTGAGCCCGCCATCAAGCCGCCATGGCGATGGTGAAAAATGATGAATCGACGGGATTTTCTAAAAAAGGCAACGGCACTTGGCATCGGCGGTGCGCTGTATCCGCTGCAACATGCCCTGGGTGCGCCGCCCCAGCACAAATTGAAGATGCTCATCCTGGGCATCGATGGAATGGATCTGCATCTGGCACACGTGTATATGCAAAAAGGAGTTTTGCCGAATTTCAGTAAATTGGCGGCAGTCGGCGGGCTAAGGGCTGTATCCTCCAGCTTTCCCCCCCAGAGCCCGGTGGCCTGGTCGGATTTTTCCATCGGTGCCACTTCGCGAACGCACGGGATATATGATTTTATTCATCGGGATCCGGCCACCATGATGCCCTTTCACTCGACATCCAGGGTTGAAGGTCCCGAAAAAACCATTTCACTCGGCGGCTTGAAAATTCCATTGCTCGACGGGAAGGTCGAGCTTTTGAGAAAGGAAAGACCGTTTTGGGAATATCTGCATGACCACGATATTCCGGCGACGGTGTTCAAAATGCCGGCGAACTTCCCCTGCGAGAACCCAAAGGTCAGAATGGTCTCCGGCATGGGAACCCCGGATCTGCGCGGCGGGTACGGCAGCTTCACGCTTTTGACTTCAGCGCCGCACTATCCGGCCGAAAAAGTCAAGGGCGGCCTGGTGGTACCGCTAAAATTTAAAGCTCAGAAAGCGACGGCAAGTTTGGCCGGGCCGAAAAATACCCTGCGGGTGGATGAGCCCGACACGCTGGTTCCCATCACCATCTGGCGGGATCAAAAAAACAATGTGGCCCGAATTCAAATTCAAGACCGGCAATTCGTATTGAAAAGCGGCGAATGGACCGACTGGATACCGCTGTCATTTACCATGATCCCCCACTTATCTGACGTCAAAGGGATTTGCAGGCTCTACCTCAAAAGCATTCATCCTGATTTTTGCATGTACGTATCGCCCATCAATATCGATCCGTCCGATCCCAGCTTGCCGATAATTTCATCGGAAAATTATCGGCGGGAGCTGGAACAAAGTGTGGGATATTTTTATACCCAGGGGCTGCCGGCCGACACAAAAGCGCTATCGAGCGGGGTGCTGGATGATGTGGAATATTTCGAGTTGGAGCAGCAGATCCTGGCTGAACGAAACCGAATGCTGGACCATGAACTCAGCCGCTTTGCAAAGCAGGATAAAGCCTTCCTTTTTTTCTATTTTTCAAGCCTGGATCAGAACGCCCACATGTTCTGGCGCATCCATGATCGAGGTCACCCGCTTTTTAGAGAGAATTCAAATAATCCGCCGGGCAATGCCATCATGCACATGTACAGGGCCATGGATAAGATGCTGGGGGACGTCATGGATCGTTTGGATATCCATGATCCGAACCTCAGGCTGATCGTTATGTCCGATCACGGATTTGCGCCATTTCGACGGCAGGTGAATGTCAACACCTGGTTATATGAGAAGGGGTATATCGAACTCAAGAATATTCAGCACCGCGAATCAAATAATTATTTCGATAATGTAAACTGGACCAAAACCGTTGCCTACAACGTGGGCATCAATGCCTTATACCTGAACCTGAAGGGTCGCGAAAAATATGGGATCATCCCGGAATCGCGGGCAAACCAATTCCTAGACCGGATCCGACAGGAACTGCTCGATCTGAGAGATCCGGCGACCGGCCGCAAAGCGGTTTCCAGCATCCGAATCGTGCCGGCCCGGGCCAGACGGGATAATCCGTTCGCACCGGACCTGATTCTCGGCTGGAGCAGAGGTTACCGAACTTCATGGGACAGCGTGTTGGGAGGTTTCTCGCCCCAGGTCTTCAGTGACAACAACGATAAATGGAGCGGGGATCATTGTATCGATCCGGCGCTGGTGCCGGCCGTGTTGTTTTCCAACAAAGCCGTGCAAAAAGCCCGCCCCGCGCTGGTCGACATTACGGCCACGATACTGGCCGAATATGGCATCCCGTTGCCATCCTATATGGAAGGCACACCGCTGTTTGGAGTTTAAGTTAAATTAAAGGAAGCGCCTAAAATGCCGAAGATTAAAATTGATAAGCAGCTTTTTAACAAAATCGAAGAATGCAGCGAAATTGCCGGGTATTCCTCCACTGCCGAATTTGTCACCCACGTCCTGGAGAAAGAGGCCGGGCGGATACTGGATCAGGATCATGATCCAGCAGTTGTCGAAAGACTTAAGGGTCTGGGTTATATTTCCTGAAACTGTAATTCAATACCAGGACGATAACCAGTAAAAAGACAGTTTCGAATTAGCCAGCAGTTATTAAAGGTCTCGATCTTGACGTATTGGCGTACTGGAGTATTGGGGTATTATAAAGATACCCAAAACCTTCAGCCATTACGCCAACACTCCATTACTCTTGAAGGGTTAAAGAAGCTTCACCATGGGCAGCGTATTTTTGGTAGTCAATAAATTCAGCGACGTCATTGCCTGGCCCTTCGGGCGTACGCCGGCCATTTTCGACCTTGCGCTGCTCAGCCTGACCTGCGCCTTTTGCATGCTGAATATCTTTAAACGGTTTTCAAATCAAGAAAAGATAAAACGGGTTCGAAGCAAAATCTTTGGCTACTTCCTGGAAATCGGCATATACCGGGACCAATTTGCCCGTGTCCTATCCAGTCAGGGCAATATTTTGAAACATACGCTGATTTATTTGCGATACATGTGGCCGCCGTTTTTGATGATGCTGATACCGGTGCTGATGGTTTGTATGCTGATTGAAGGCCGATTGGGTTACTTGCCGATCCAGGTCGATAAAAGCTTTATCGTGCATGCGGCGTTGGATTCCAAGACGGCACCTTCCACGGCATCCCTTGTCTCGCAAGTTCGTTGTGAAACATCGGCCGGCATTCTTCTTGAAACACCGCCGCTTCGCCTGGCAGCAGATGGAGATGTTTACTGGCGCGCAAGGTTGACGAAAGCCGGGCCGCAGCACATCGCCGTCACCATCGGCGGCTCGGAGGAAGTCGTCCGGAAGAAAATTGCCACCGACGGCAAGCAGGCAAGATTCAGCCCGTTAAAGACCAAAGAGAATACCTGGAATTATGTACTGCAGCCGGCAGAGACCCCAATCCCGCCTGATTCGCACTTCAAATCCGTGAGCGTTGATTATGTCCCGGCCGCCTACCCCTTATTAGGGTGGGACATTTCTCCGGTGATATATTTTTTTATTTTGACGATGGTATTCGGCTTTATTCTCAAACCGTTTATGAAGGTTAATATTTAATTTTTTGGAGCAGTCATATTGAAATCGAAATTTTCCCTGAGAAAAATCGGCATTGCGGCGGCAGTTTTAATTTTTTTTCTGCTGGTGTCCCTGGTAACCAATACCGTATTGAATGCCTTCAAAATCAATTCCATAAAATTTAACCGCAGCGCCAAGCGAGCGCTAAGCATATCTGAACAAATAAGCAAACAAGCTGCTGAATTCAGCGAAACAGCGGCCTTGATGGAGCTTGGCCCGAATCCGCTAAATGGTTTCTACTACCGGTTTGATGAAAATTTAATGGTTGCGCGTCATGCCGGAAAAAAATCAGCGCCCGCCTTGAACGCTCAAAGCAACCGAAACATCAATTTTGAATTTGATAATGAAAATGATTTGCCAGTCAGACCGGCGAAGAATGACTTTGTCGTTGAAAATGGCGTATTAAAATACAAACATAATGGATCCAATTTTCTGGAATATTTTGGAAAATCCGATATCGATAAAGAAGCCATTGGTGAAATAGAAGTTCGGATAAAAGTAAAAAAGACCAAAAAGCTGATATTCGGCTGGAGCAGCCAGGGCGACGCGGCCGCGCTTGATCCTTTGCAGACCGACTACCTGGCCCTGTTGACAATCCCCGACAATCAATTCCACACCTACCGCGTGAATGCGAACTCGATCTTCAGGGGCGGTTTGAAAACAGGCGAACCGATCAGAAAGATTTTTCTATTTCCTTTTGAAATTCCTTCTGATGACGTTGAGATTGATTATCTGCGCTTTTTGTCAAGGGAAGCAAAATATTCTCAAAGGCCCTACGGTGACGTCTATGAAACCAGAAACAAAGAGATGCGCAAAGCCATTTATACCCATCCGCTGCATGTATTGAGCTATACCTTAGAAATACCGGAAGGCCGGTCTACGCTCAAGTTTGGAAAGGGAATTCTCCATAATGATGATCCCGTCGTTTTTAATGTCATGCTGAAGCATGGCGGGAAGACGCTAATGCTTCACTCAGGCGAAGTCTCCGATGCCGGTCGCTGGCACGATGTCAGCCTGGATTTATCCGGTTATGCCAAACGGCGGGTTGAAATTTCATTCGTCGCCCAAGGCTCGTCCAATAACATCGCCTTTTGGAGCAATCCCATCGTGTTTGCCCCACCCAAAAAACGAATGAATGTTGTCATCGTCCTCGAGGATGCATTAAGGCCTGATCATATGTCAACTTACGGATATGGCGTCGAAACCACTCCGGTCAAAGATGACTTTGCCAAAAGGGGCGTCGTTTTTCAAAATGCTTTTTCCCAGGCCACCCATACCCGATCTTCGTGTACGTCGATGATGACTTCGCTTTACCCGACAGCCACCGGTGTCTGGGACATGTCGGAAATGCTGGACGACAGTTATTTAACGCTGGCTGAAATTATGAGAAATCAAGGTTTCGCCACGGCTTCTTTTTTACAGAACGTCAATGCCGGCCCGGCGGTAGGACTGCACCAGGGATTTGACACCCTTTTTGATTTTGAAATACTCGGGCGTCGCGCCGATGAACTATACGAGGATGCCGCCTTAAGTCATTGGATCGAAACCAATGCGGATAGAAATTTTTTTCTTTTTCTACATCTGCTGGATCCCCATGGACCGTATGATCCGCCGGATGAAATCGCAGCAGAATATAAACGGCCTTACATTGGTGGCAATCGGAAACTAAAAAAGGAAAAATTTATTGACCCTGACTGGATCGAGGTCCCGACCGTCAAAAGCCGCCGGTTTTTGTACGATCAGGAAATCAGCTACAATGATCGTTATTTTGGAAAGTTTTTAAAGCGTCTCGAAGAAAAAAAGTTGTTGGAGGATACCCTGATAATATTCACCTCCGATCACGGCGAACATCTGGGTGAACATTTCATTTGGGAGCATATGGCGCCCGGTTATGTGCAGGTTTTACGGGTGCCGCTGATTATGGTATATCCCAAAAAATTGCCGGTGAACAAGCGAATCGGGCCGCCGGTTCAATTGCTCGACATCATGCCCACGATATTAGACCTGGCCGCCATCAGAACAGACGATCTGCTGATCCAGGGCGATTCCCTGGTTTCTCTCATCCAGGACGAGAAGCTTGATTTCTGGACGAACCGTATCTGCATCTCCGAGGAGGTGCGATTCAAGCATAAGGATGATCCCGCCGCGCATGGTTCAGTTTTCTACAAAAATTGGCACATTTTGAATTCCGACAAACTAAACGACATGATTACTTATAAAGCCAAAAAGTTCAGCCCCGGGCTTTATGAAAAGCTGGGAATGGAAACCCGGGTATTCGATCTTTCCTACGATACCGAGGAGCATTTCGACATGCTCAATTTTTTGGCTGATGTATATTTTAACTACAACGCGCAATCTTTTTTTGAAGACTTTAAAAAGCAGAACCTGGTCACCTGGAAAACAATGACGAAAGATTCCGGGCAATCGGTGAATTACAATCCAGCCTCCCTTAAACAGCTACGCTCTCTGGGATATGTTAAATAGGCACCGGATTACCACAGCAATCCGGCGAGAAGTACCTCGAAAATGCCTCTGGCGGAGTTGATAGACCGGTCGTGGAATCCCTGGAAGACTGGGCTGGAACTCGCTTTGATAGTCTCTCCAAACTGAAAACCAGTTCCGGTATCTTTACACCGATGGCTAGACAACCGACGGTTTTTCATTTAGGCATTGTTTCACGACATATTCAAACTGACGGAAACAGGTGTTTATATAAATTTCATCCTTGAAATACCGTTTTACGTCATCCGCCTTGCTCCAGTCACAATCTGTCAACGCTTTACAATCTGTATCCCCGAAGTGTCCAATAAAACCATCGAAAAGATTGTTGACCGATTTTATTGCCTCGAGCCGTCCCTCATCCTTTAGCTTCGGCGCTTCGGCTGAATTTCTCCCATTAAGAAATCCCAAATAAATTGATGCACCGAATAGAATACCGCAGATGGTCTTGCCTGAATTTACGGCGCCCATGTACCCTGCCGCGGCCCACTGGTATGGTACGGCATCCAAACCTGAATCTTCCCTCAACACCTGAAGGATCGCCTCGGCTCAAGTATATTGCTCGCCCATCAATTGGACGCCCTTCTTCCAAAGGTTTGTAGTTCTATCATCGGTCATAATGCTTCTCCTCATGCTCGTTCTCGTTTTAATTAACCTAAAGGGCCTGACCGTGATATAGCTCTTTTTTTTGTGGGTCACAAGCTATTTTTGGTTTGCTTGAAGGCTGCGCTTAACTTCGAAGCTTTGCGACTTTTTCAACGCAGGTGGGGTAATTGCATTCTCTTACGCCAACCCATCCAGTTGGTCCTGCAGCGCGTGCCAGGCCAAAGTGGCGCATTTTACTCGTAGTGGGAACCGGACAACCCCGGCCAGACTGACCAGATCGCCCCAGTCGGACAGCACCGCATTGGAGCTCTCGCCTTTCATCACCGCGATGAACCTGTCGGAAAGGGTTTTGGCTTCCGGCTGTGATTTGCCGCTCAACAGATCGCTCATCATCGAGGCCGAGGCCATGCTGATGGCACAGCCGTCGCCATCAAAACACATGCGATCGATGGCGTGGTTCTGCATGGAGACCGCCAGCTTGATCGAATCGCCGCAGGTGGGGTTTTCATGCCGATGCTTATCCGGGATATGGCTCAGATCGCATCTATTGCGCGGATGCTTGTAGTGGTCCAGTATAATTTCCTGGTACAGTTCGTCGAAGTCCATTAGCTGAAAAACTCTTTGGCCTTGATTAAGGCGTCGTGTAGTTGATGGATATCCGCCCGGGTATTGTAGAGGTAAAAACTGGCCCGGGCCGTGGCAGGGACCTTGAGCTTATTCATCAAGGGTTGGGCGCAGTGATGCCCGGCCCTGATGGCCACTCCCTCACGATCTGAAAGTTGCGCGACATCATGGGGATGCACCCCATCGAGGTTAAATGAGATGATACCGCCGCGGCTGTGACGCGGGCCATAAAGGTGGATTCCTTCGATCCCCGCCAATAGATCCAGCGCGTAGCGGGTCAATTCGGTTTCGTGGGCCTGAATCTGATCGAGACCGAGGCGCTGGAGATAATCGACGGCTTCGCCCAGCCCGATAATACCCGCGATATTTGGGGTGCCGGCTTCAAATTTGGAGGGCAAATCGTTCCAGGTCGATCCTTCCAATGCCACCTTGCGGATCATATTTCCGCCGCCCAGGAACGGGTCCATCGCCTCCAGCAGGTGCGTTTTGCCGAACAAGACGCCCACCCCGGTCGGTCCGCACATCTTGTGCCCGCTGAAGGTATAAAAGTCACAATCGAGGGTTTGCACATTGACGGGCAGATGGGCAGCCCCCTGGGCGCCATCCACCAGGACTAATGTCTCATTGGCATGGGCCCGGGCAATGATTTGCGGCAAATCGTTAATGGTGCCCAGAACATTGGACATATGCGTCAAGGCCACCAGTTTAATGGCGGGTTTCCACTGAATGCTGTCAAGATCCAGCAAACCGTCGGGAGTAACCGGAATAAACTCCAGCCGGCAGCCGGTGCGTTCGGCCAGCAGTTGCCAGGGAACCAGGTTGCTGTGATGCTCCATTTCGGTCAGCAGAATCGTCGATGATGCGTCTATATGTTTTAATCCCCAGCCGCTGGCCACGAGGTTGATCGCTTCGGTACAACCATGGGTAAAGATAATCTCAGCCTCTTTGGCGGCCCCGATAAACGTTCTGACCCGCCGGCGGCTTTCTTCCAAACAGGCCGTCGCGGTTTCACCCAAATAGTGAATCGAGCGGTGCACATTGGCATTCTGGCCTTCATAGTAGTGGTTGATGCGCTGGATAACACACTGGGGTTTCTGGCTAGTGGCGGCATTATCCAAATAGGTCAGGGATGTGGTCTTGGCGCCGGGAAAGGGAAACTGCCGCTGCAGGATCGGAAAATCGGCCTTAATGGATTCAGCAGAAAACATATTGTCATCAGGTCTCGTAACTTACTTTTAAAAAGAGTTCCCTATTGTTTACACTATCTAAGTCTATTCGCACCAAATTGAGGGATTTAGGAATTGAGGAATTGAGGGATTAAAGGATAACATCAATAAATTAAAAGAGATAGAATTCCTTCAATTCCTAAATTCCTAAATCCCTGAATCCCTAAATCCCTGTATTCCTGAATCAGACTACTGCCCTATCTTCATGCAATTTCTTGACGTACAAAGATTCACGGCCATTTTTATCAAAATAAAAACACCTGTTAGGCCCTTTCACCTTTGCACGGTATGAATGTGATGGTGAATCTCTTGGGTTAAATCAGCTTTGACATGATCCGGGGCCAGCTCGATCAATTCCTGAAAATAGCTCATAATGATCAGCTCCGTAGCATCCTGGCGGGTCAGCCCCCGGCTCATGAGATAAAACAATTCGCTGTCCTGGACCTTGCCGGTGGTCGATCCATGGCTGCACTTGACGTCATTGGTTTCTATCTTCAGGCTCGGAATGGAGTCGGCCCGGGCGCCTTCATCCAGAATCAGATTCTTGTTGGTCAGATAGGCATCGGTTTTTTGCGCATCCGGCAGCACATGAATCAAGCCCTGGTAGATCGCACGGGCGGATTCACGCACCGCCCCTTTATATACAGCGCGGCTGTAAGTGTTGGGGGCCTTGTGCTGCTGAACCGTTCGCACATCCATGTGCTGCCCGCCGTTGGCCAGGTAGATGCCGCTCATCTGTGCGTAACTTCCGGAACCTTCCAGGCATGCAGTTAACGATGTTTTCAGCAACGCACCGCCCAGGGCAACGTCCAGGTAATTTAACTGGGCATCTTGCTGCAAAAAGACCCATCCGTTTTGAAACACGTATCCCTGGGAGCCGCATTTTTGCTGCTGGTAATAATTAAGGTGTGACGATGCCGCCTGGGAGATCAACGCCACCGGGTTCCACAGGTTATATTGATTGCCCGCCAGATGCACGACCACGTCGGCCCTGGCATTTTCACCCAGGTCAATAAACAGGTGAGGATGATATTGCGTTGCGACGGCCGCTTCACGGAAGTCGATCTGAATCGGTTGATCGACTACTGTATTGGCCGGGACATGTAGACAGACACCATGGGTAAGGCTGCTGTAGTTCCACAAAACAAACTTATCCTGTTCGGATTGGGTCTTGATAAAGGCCTGCTGATAGGCTGCCGGGTGCGCCCTGATACCCCGGGCCAGCGGACCCAGAAATACGCCCCGGGCTTCAAGGCCGTCATCCAGATAGAAGCCATTGGCACGCGTCCCGTTAAAATAGGCATACCCGGCCACATGCGATTTGGCGGCAAGCACCCGGGTTTGCCCCTCATGCGGGTTGGCATGGGGTACGAAGGCGTCAAAATCGACAGCAGTGATATCGGTGCGACGCCACGGTTCCTCGCGGCAGGTGGGCCAATCGGCTTTTAAAAACCGGTCATGCGCATCGGCCTGATACTGTTCAAGGTGCGTAATCGGGTTGTCCGGTCGTATTGGCCCGTCAATAATTTGATTCTCCATTGATTAACTCCTGTCAGCGCTATCCCACTGAACCTTCCATTTCCAGTTCGATCAAACGGTTCAATTCAACGGCATATTCCATGGGAAGCTGCTTGATCAGGGGATCCAAAAAGCCGTTGACAATCATCATGGACGCTTCTTCCTCGGTAAATCCGCGCGACATTAAATAGAACAGCTGGTCTTCGCTGATTTGACTGACCCGCGCCTCATGTTCAATGGACACGTCATCGGACTCGATCTCCATATAGGGGAAGGTGTTGCTGTGGGAATCAGGGTCAATAATCAGCGCATCGCAGACCACCCGTGAACGGACGTTCTTCAGGTTTTCGGTCACTTTCAGCAACCCCCGGTAGGATGCAATGCCCCGGTCTTTGCTGATGGATTTGGACGTGATCACCGATGAGGTGTCGTCGGCCGCGTGGATGATTTTTCCGCCGGTATCCTGTTCCTGACCTTGGCCGGCAAAGGCAATTGAAAGGACTTCACCATGGGCTCCCCGGCCCACAAGGTTGATGGACGGGTATTTCATGGTGCGCTTGCTGCCGATATTGCCGTCGATCCACTCCACGGTGGCATTCTCTTGGGCCATGGCCCGCTTGGTTACCAGGTTGTACACATCGCCGGACCAGTTTTGAATGGTGGTATAGCGAACCCGCGCACCCGGTTTGGCAACAATCTCCACCACCGCGCTGTGCAGGGAGTCGGTCGTGTAGATCGGTGCGGTACACCCTTCGATATAATGGACGAAACTGCCCTCATCGGCCACAATCAAGGTGCGCTCGAATTGACCGAAATTTTCAAGATTAATCCGAAAATAGGCCTGCAGCGGAATATCGACATGGACCCCCGGCGGCACATAGACAAAGCTTCCGCCTGACCATACCGCGCTGTTCAAAGCGGCAAATTTGTTGTCGGTATAAGGGACCACCGTGCCAAAATATTCCTGTATAATATCCGGATATTCGCGTACACCGGTTTCCGGGTCGGCAAAAATGACGCCTTTGGCGGCCAAATCCTGCTTCAAATTATGGTATACCACTTCCGAATCGTATTGGGCCCCGACGCCGCCCAGGAATTTCCGCTCTGCTTCGGGTATTCCGATTCTTTCGAAGGTTTCTTTGATGCTGTCCGGAACATCCTCCCAACTTCTTTTCTGATCTTTGAGCGGCTTGGCATAGTAGTACATATTGTCGAAATCGAGCGTGCTCAAATCAGCGCCCCAGTTGGGCATATGCATTCTTTGGAACGCCTTCAGCGATCGCAAGCGAAAATTGAGCATCCACTCGGGTTCCTGCTTATGACGGGATATGGCCCGCACCACCCCTTCATCCAGGCCTTTGCGGGTTTTGAAAACAGATTCATCCGGATAGTTAAAGCCAAATTTGTATTCTGCAATGTCAATTGCTTGTTGCTGCTGATCCATGTTTCACCTCGCTTTTATGATGGCTTGATTTAATCCAGTCGTACCCCTTTTCCTCCAATTCTTCGACCAACTGGGATCCGCCGGACACCACGATTTGGCCGTCATAGAAGATATGCACGGTATCGGGCTGGATATGGTTCAGGATTCGTTGATAATGGGTAATGATCAAGCTGCCGAATTCTTCCGTGCGGAGCCGGTTGACGCCTTTGGCCACAATCTTGAGCGCATCGATATCCAAACCCGAATCGGTCTCGTCCAGTATGGCCAGGGTCGGTTTAAGCATCAGCATTTGCAGGATCTCCATCCGCTTTTTCTCTCCACCCGAAAACCCCTCATTGAGATACCGGTTGATAAATTGTTGATCAATTTCCAAATAGTCCATTTCAGCCCGCAGATCTTTAATGTAACCGGTGACGTTCAATTTGGCATCGCCGTTGAGCCGAACCTCCAGGGCTCGTTTTAAAAATTTCCCCACGGTCAGCCCATTGACCGCAACCGGATATTGAAAGGCCAGGAATAGGCCTTTTTGCGCCCGTTCGTTGGGGGCCAAATCGAGAAGACTCTCGCCATTGAACACAATTTCACCGCGGGTTACCGCAAAGGCCGGGTGACCCAGCAACACATTGGCCAGAGTGCTTTTGCCGGAGCCATTGGGGCCCATAACGGCATGTATTTCACCGGTCTGAATCTCTAGATTCACACCTTTGAGAATCGGTTTGTCGTCAATTGTTGCGTGTAGATCTTTAATTTTTAACTGCATTCCATCCTCCCCGCCAGGTTCCAGGGATATCCTGAAAGGCGCTTTGGTGCTGTTGTGCTTGTTGCGCTGTGCATCGGCAGCCGTTAAATGGGGTAGCCAAAGGCTACCCTTGCCTCTTCACTCATTCTTGATTCATCCCAGGGCGGATCAAAAACAAGATTTGCTTCGATTTGCTTGGAAGTAATTTTTCCGACATGGGTGTAAATTTCATTTTCTATATGATCGGCGAGCGGACAGCCGGGATAAGTTAACGTAAAATCAATGATGATTTTTCGGCGGTGTGTTTCCGCGCGATACACCAACCCGAGATCGATAATGTTGATGTTCAACTCAGGATCGATCACATCGCGCAGCGCATCGATAAGTTTGGATCTTGTTGTCATCATAATTTTCCTCGAGCGCCTGCCGGAATTCGATAGACATTTTATTGTCGAATTTGCCCTGCGCGCTGATATTCAGAGGTTTCCCCGCTTACGCTTCGCTTCAGACGGGATCGGAGACAGGTTTCAGTGTCCACCGCTTACTCTGGCCGCGAGCTTCCAGTCTGATCACAGAACAGAAACTGTGCCAGACCAGTGTAGTTACTTTTGAGTGCATCTTTCGTCCTCGTACTCGTGCTCGTCCTCGTCCTCGAAAATCTTGAGCCGCTTTCAAACCCGAGGACGAGGACGAGTACGAGGACGAGCACGAGCACGATTTAGAATCCCTTTCTTGGGGTTAATGTAGATTTAGTTTCATAAGAGCGGCAGCCGCTGGCTGCGAGCGTCCAGTCTGATCATGGAAAAGAAACCAACGAACGTCGAACGTCCAACATCGAACATCGAATAATGAATTCTGTCTATTTTAAAAAGACAGAGCGAAGCGATTCCACCATTCGTCATTATTCATTAGTCATTCCCTGAAGTTTCATAAGAGCAGGGCCTCCGACCCAAAAAAAGCCAGTCTGATCGGAAAAGAAACTGCGCCAAATTTACGCAGTTTTCGATGAACTCATTGGCCGTTTCGTCCTCGTCCTCGTCCTCGTGCTCGTCCTCGAAAATCTTGAGCCGCTTTCAAACCCGAGGACGAGGACGATTTAAGATCCCTTTCTTGGGGTTAATGTAGTTGTAGTTTCATAAGAGCGCTGCCTCTGGCCAAAAGAACGGCCAGTCTGATCAATAAAAGAAACTTCGAAAAAGCGAATATCGAATATCGAACAAGGAATCATGAATTTCGAAGTAAGGTATTCTATCG
>Ga0209743_1000365_pt1 | contig 15319 bp, 16 predicted proteins | sample OlaalgELextract2_FD_187378 | JGI IMG/M metagenome (GOLD analysis project Ga0209743, IMG submission 187378) | Olavius algarvensis symbiont microbial communities from Tuscany, Italy - Type G ELBA extract 2 (SPAdes) (version 2) | ecosystem: Host-associated > Annelida > Digestive system >...
CCTGCCTCTCCTCCGGTGAGATTTCATGCGTTGCCTCGCGTTCCGGGGCGTTGGAAAAAACGGTTTGATTAGTACTGTTATTCTGATTCAAATCATTCATTTCACTACTCCACTGTTTCTGCTATATTAAAACAGAAATGAACATTCGTCCAAAAATAATATTCGTAGTGCTGCCTTTAATTACAGTTCCATTGGCACTGGCTGCTTTCGTTTCTTATCTATCGGCCAAATCCGGCATTACAACCGTTGCCTCCAACCTGCTCCAATTCAAATCTCAAACTCTGAACAACTACATAGAATCCCAGTGGAACCTACTGACATCGAACAATCTGGAAGATAAACCTCAATATCAAAATGCCGCAAAGGAAGCCGTCTCCGGATTCGCCAGGAGTCTAATACGTTCCCCAACCGAATTGATTTTTTCAATTGATTCATCGGGAGGAATTGTGATGACCACTGACGCCAATCCGCCGAAATCAATTTCCAATCCACTAAGCAAGGCAGTTACCGAAATAAAGACTCCGGATTCTGCTCTCGGCGAAAAATTGACAGATTCTCTTATCGTCGATAAAATTCGCCGAATAGCCTACTCCCAATACTTCAAACCGTGGGAATGGACTGTCTACGTAAGCGAGGAATGGAACACCTTCTACGGCCCGGTAACCCGCAATAGCATCATTATCGGGATTATAGCTGCCCTCTCTCTCAGTCTCTCCCTGGTTCTACTGGTTACAGCCACCAAGGCAGTCACAAAACCTCTAGAGGGAATGACCAAGTCAATTGAGCACATTACCCAAACCATGAACCTTGAAACCCAGGTTCCCATCTTGTACAACGACGAAATCGGTCGATTGGCCCACTCTTTTAATCAAATGATAGTTAATCTCCGCAAAGCCAACGAGGATGTCAAAAGCTTTGCCCTGCGCAGTGTCATAGCCAGAAGAAATGCCGTCAAAGCCCAGATAAGAGCAGAAGAGGCAAAAGAGCATGAACAGAGTCTCCGTGTGCTATTCCAAAAATACGTGCCCCAGTCGATTATAGACAAAAACATTGAACGTATTGGCAAGGATCTCCTGATAGGAGAATATCAGCAAGTATCAATCCTAATCTCCGATATTCGCCAATTCACCTCAATCACCGAGAGTATGGAACCCAGTCAGCTTGTTGACTCCCTCAATCGATACTTCGAAAAGATGGTGGATATAATTGATAAATATACAGGCATCACCGATAAGTACATGGGCGATGCAATCATGGCCCTCTTCGGAGTTCCTGAAAAAGGCGAAAACGACATATTGAACTGTGTTCGGGCCGGAGTCGAGATGTTATCTCGCCTTGAAATCTTCAATGAAGAGCAAGAAGAGCACAAGATTGGCAAATTCGAGATTGGAATAGGTATACATTACGGCCAAGTTACCGCCGGCAATATAGGTTCGGACAAGAAAATGGATTACACAGTAATCGGCGAACCTGTGAATATCTCTTCGCGACTTGAAAGTCTCACTAAGCATTATCAGATTCCACTAATCATCTCGGACAAAGTAAAGTACTCTCTGGGTGATAAGTTGGAAACTCTTCTGCTCGACAAGGTGCTGGTTCTTGGCAGCACCAATCCCATAAGCATATTCACGGTGGCAGAAACATTGGGGGAGGAAACTGTAAACATGTGGGAAAGCTTTGAGAAGGGCCAGAGATTCTACTTTGAGGGTGATTTTTCAGAGGCAAAGAAATGTTTCCAGGCTGCTCAGACAAAATATCCCGACAATGGCTTACTCAAGGTATTTCTCGGTCGCAGCAATGAATTCCTCATGAATTCGCCGCCTAACTGGAATGGAGCTTTCCGTCACGAAACCAAATAAAATCTAAGCCCTGGAATTTTTGGCAAAGCTGATTCCTTTCCCATCCGCTTTCACAACAATCTTATCATTTTCGATGAATTCCCCTGCCAACAAAAACTGGGCCAGAGGATTTTCAACCAGTTCCCGTAAGGCGCGTCGAAGTGGTCGTGCACCGAAGGCCGGTTCATATCCTCTCGCACTAATTAGTTTTTTAGCATTCTCTGTCAATTCCAAGGCAATGTTTTTCCCGGCGAGGCGCCTGGCAAGATGGGCAATTTGGAGTTCCAATATCTGGTGAATTTGCTCGAGACCAAGGGATTCGAATATAATTATCTCATCAATACGGTTTAGAAACTCAGGTTTGAATGTGGCCCTGACGCGCTCGTTCAGAGCGGCCCGGGTGACATCATCCACTCCTCTTTCCAAAATCACATCCGAGCCCAAATTGCTAGTCATAATTATTATCGAATGGCGAAAATTCACCACCCGGCCCTGACTGTCGGTAAGGCGCCCATCGTCCAGCAGCTGAAGCAGTATGTCGAATACATCCGGGTGAGCCTTCTCTATTTCATCAAACAGCACCACCGAGTATGGGCGTCTTCGCACCGCCTCTGTCAGCTGTCCTCCTTCGTCATAGCCAATATATCCCGGCGGGGCCCCGACTAGCCGTGACACCGCAAACTTCTCCATGTACTCACTCATATCGATTCTAGTAAGCGCGCTGCCGTCGTCAAACAGAAAAGTCGCAAGAGTTCGGGCCAATTCAGTCTTCCCTACCCCCGTTGGACCAAGAAATATGAAAGTGCCAAGAGGTACTGAAGGATCTGATATACCGCTTCGATTGCGTCGCACAGCGTTGGCTACAGCTGCGAGCGCGGCATCCTGGCCTACTACCTGTTTTCTCAGAATACTCTCAAGCTTCAGATATCTTTCTCTATCGGAAGTCAGCATCTTGGCCACCGGAATTCCAGTCCATGCCGATATCACACAAGCAATATCATCCTCTCCAACCTCTTCCTTAATCATGCTGTTCTCACCCTGCAACGCTTTCAAACGCTCGAATTTTCCCTCGAGCGACTTTTTTGTTGCAGGAAGCTTGCCATGAAGAATTTCCGCGGCAAGGCCCAAATTACCCTCCCGTTCGGCAATGCCTGCCTGGAGATTTAATTCTTCCATTCTTTGCTTGATTAATCTAATCTCTTCGATTGCTTTCTTCTCGTTTGTCCATCGAGTTCTCAAGGCATCCCGAGAGGCAGAAAGATTAGCCAATTCTACACCTAAGTCCTTAAGACGCTTCATGGAAGCGGCATCATCCTCTCGTTCCAAAGACTTCTTCTCGATTTCGAGCTGCAATACACGCCGTTCCAATGTGTCCAGTTCTGTCGATTGGCTCTCAATTTCCATCTTGATTCGACTAGCGGCCTCATCCACTAAATCGATAGCCTTATCGGGAAGGAAGCGGCCAGTGATATAGCGTTTGGAAAGCGTGGCTGCTGCAATCAAGGCCTCATCGCGAATCGTAACACCATGATGCACCTCATATCGCTCCCTCAAACCGCGCAGAATTGAAACAGTATCCTCTACCGAGGGCTCGTTCACCATCACCTGCTGGAAGCGTCTTTCAAAGGCGGCGTCCTTTTCAATGTATTTGCGATACTCATCCAAAGTGCTCGCGCCAATGGCATGCAACTCGCCGCGAGACAAGGCCGGCTTGAGCAGATTCGAAGCATCCGTGCCTCCTTCACTGGCCCCCGCGCCCATCACCGTGTGCAGCTCATCGATAAACAAGATGATATTTCCCGAACTCGAACTTACATTCTTAATCACCTCTTTCAAACGCTCCTCAAATTCCCCACGGAATTTCGCTCCCGCAACTAAAGAACCCATGTCGAGACTGAGCAACTGTTTCTCTTTCAATGAATCCGGAACATCGCCAGCCACGATTCGGCCGGCAAGTCCTTCCACGATGGCAGTCTTACCAGTACCAGGTTCGCCAATCAGCACCGGGTTGTTCTTTGTTCGTCGACTCAACACCTGCATTATCCGTCTCACTTCATTATCCCTGCCGATAACAGGATCGAGTTTTCCTTGAAGTGCCAGTCGCGTTAGATTTACCGTATATTTTTCGAGAGCACGGAATTTACTCTCAGGATACTGATCATTCACCTTCAGATTCCCCCGAACTTCTTTCAACGCTTTCAGGAGGGAATCGTGTTTAATCCCATGAGTTTCCAGAAGCTTCGCCATTGCTCCGCTTTCGGATATCATAGCCAATAGCAGATGCTCAACAGAGATGTATTCATCTTCCAATTTACCCATTTCTTTTTCGGCCTGTCGAAGCAAGCTCGTCAATTCCGGACTCATGCTCGTCTGCACAGTTTCACCGTAAGCACGCGGCTTTCTTTTCAGGGCTCTTCCCAGCTCTTCCTCTAAAGACTCTATGCGCACTCCCATCCGAGATAGCAAATGCGGTACAATCCCATCCTCCTGGCGAACCAGGGCATTGAGAAGATGCTCGACGTCCAACTGATTATGTCCGAGTTCATCAGCAATCTGTGCGGCCATTCCCAACGCCTCGCGGCTCTTTATCGTGTAGCGATCCTGCATCATTTTTATTCGTCTCCCCTCATAAGATAACTAGCAATAGCAGGATTCAGCAAATATGATGGAACTATGGTAAATAATGAGAAAATTGTTGTGCTTCTAGACTGTTTTACGCGCAACGACGCCCAGGCCGCACTTGCTGCCTTCGAAAACTCCGGAGGGGATGCCTCGAAAATTATAGTGGCGCCGATTACTGAACTAGTCGCCAGGCAGAATACGGGCGAGGCAGTAGCGGCCATAGCCGGGGGTCGCTGGCCTGGCGGAACCCCAAGAGTCGGCGCCAAACCCGGCGCTCTAATTGCCGGGGCCACTAAACACGATGCCGTCACATTGATGCGATGCTTTAAAAGCATCCTCGGTCCAGATGCCGATCCAGTGTTCGCAATGATAACTGAAACCGGAATGGGCTGGAGCATTGAGGAATACCTTGCACATATCCGCAAAGAACACAACTACATGAAAACCACCGATCCATCGACAGACCCGGATATGAAGGAGGTAGATTGAAGCCGCGGCGGGAAGACAACTGATGGGCCCTCATCATATATGAGAATCACAAAAAGAGGCGCCGCCTGTAAGATAACATCTTGCCGGCCGCGCCTAAAAAAGAATTCGGTGTTCGGGGAAAGGAGGAAAACCCGCACCCTATTTACATACCAAGACCATCGGCAGTTAGAAAGGTTACGCAATATAACTTTTTTCGTTTCTCAAAAAAATCTCTTCCAAAACGATTAATTGCCGGGTTTATTCGATATCGCGAAAGCATTCCTGACGCTTTGCATCGGCAACGTGGCGATGGATTCACTCCTCATCATACAGCCTCGCGTCCCCGTACCGGGTGTCTCCTACACAGGGCCATTGTGAACACCGCTCCAAAAAGTCTGATGATAAATCGAACTCGCGCAAACTATAACGGTGGTTTGCCCACTGTCTTCCCGCACTGATTTCTCATAAATACGGACAAAACTCCCTATCCCTGTTGATTCTTCCCGCTTCATGCCGGATGATGAGGGTTGTTAACTTCAACTCGATGGAATCCATCGGGGCAGCAAGGTTGACATAGGAGCCAGATACCCTGCCGACATTGCACACTACCTTTCGAAATCTTTTCCGGAAAACGATTTCGGTTTGGTTTTTCCACTGGCGGCTATTGGATTGATGCTGCACGCCTCATACAGAAGTTAAGCAGTTGGTAAGTATGAGCCTAAGCGAGTTGGATTGAGCAAAGCTGTGCATCCCGCAAGTATTTCAGAATAAGGCGTTATTTGAGAAATTGTTAATCCTCGGCAGGGTGCTTATGCAAATTCAAATCTAACCGATACGGCAAATACTCCGGCAGTTATCTGCTTCTTCCATCAAAAGGCTTGCATTCGAAGACGTGGAGACAAGGCAGCTATGAGAATAAATCCCAACATTTCCTCAATGGAAACCTATGTTCCCGGTCGAACCATCAAGGGCGCGATAAAGCTTTCCTCGAACGAGAATCCGCTGGGTCCCTCCCCGCTTGCGCTGGCGGCTATAAAAGATAGTCTTTCCGAAATTCACTCTTATCCCGATGGCGCCTGTGTCGAGCTGCGCTCCAAACTTGGGGAGCTTTGGAAACTCGACGCGGATAACATTCTGGTGGCAAACGGAAGCGACGAACTGCTTGTCCTACTCGCGGCAGCCCTCATCAACTCAAGTTGCAATGCGGTTGGCGCTCGCCAGACTTTTAGCCAGTATCGATATGCGGTGCGATTATTTGGTGGCGAGATGCGCGAAAAACCACTTATTTCAGGGTTTTATGACTTCTCAGGAATGCTGGATTTGATTAATTCAAATACCAGGTTGATTTTCTTGTGCAACCCAAATAATCCGACAGGCACCTATCGCAACAGTCGGGAACTCGAAGCCTTCCTCCGTAAGATTCCCGCTGGCATCGTGGTTGCGCTGGACGAGGCCTACGCGGATTTCGCCGACGCAAATGATTTTCCAGATTCAAGAAGATTACTGGTTGAGTTTCCAAACCTGCTAATACTCCGCACTTTTTCAAAAATTTATGGCCTTGCCGGACTCAGAGTTGGCTATGCCGTTGCTCGGCAGGAGCTTATCAGCGGTCTCGCCAAGGCTTCCATGCCCTTTAACGTGAATTCTCTGGCACAAGTGGCCGCCCACGCCGCTCTAGCCGACACAGAGCATCGAGAGAGCACCTTGAAGCTTGTTCACACGGAAAAAAGATTTTTGGAGGCCGAGTTAAACAAACGTGGAATATTCAACTTCCCCACCCAGGCAAATTTCATCTGTTTCGGGTTGGAGTGGGAAATCAGCGAAATCTGGGAATGGATTGCCAGAAAGGGAATCGCACTGCGAGGGCTTCAATCCTTTGGTTTGCCAAAAATGGCACGCTATACCCTGGGCAGCAGAGTGAATAACCAGACTTTGATAAAAATCCTGGATGAACTATCTACCCGATAATTCTCATACCGGGTATTAATCGCAACAGCATTACCCTGTCTACTTCTCATCGCTCTTATCCACGGCTTCTACGATTGATTCCTAATGGACAAGCGGATTACAAATCTACTGATTTTCCCTCTTCCTGCCATCGGTTGGCTAATTACCAAGCCGTGCAGGAAATCACGGTTGACTCTTTCTGTATGAGCCTGTACCCTATGAAAAATACATATATCGCAGGGTAGAGCAGCTGGCAGCTCGTCGGGCTCATAACCCGGAGGTCGTAGGTTCGAATCCTACCCCTGCTAAAAGGCCAAGTCCGAGTAAGGCACCATGCCGTGGTTCCTATCGTAAATTATCTCAAGTAACGGCAGTGTCTGAATTTATTACAATCAGAATTCTGGGAGCGGGTGGAATTGGCAGTTTCCATAGCCGTTCTCCTTACATTGTGCATTGCCCTAAAGGGCAGTTTTCAACTTCTTTGAAACCAGCTCTATCCAGATTCTCTCCGTTTGAAGCGTCTATCGCTTCTTGAAGAAGGTGTAAGGCTGCGGGAGCCAGAGCAATGAAACTCTTGTTCATAATCAATCTCCTTGGCACAGGTTAATATACCCTGCTGTTTCACGCAGCAAGGCGGTAAACGTTAATTCTGCTTGGAAAAAGAGCTCTCGGACAATCGACAGCATTCCCGTTTGGTTTTGTACCTCCACTTCCAGACAGTCTTGGCTATGCGCCCGATGTTGCATATGCTAGCCTATCCACTTGAGTACTTGCAGCCTTTGGAGTTGCTGGGAGGTGCAGCATATGAAAGATGCTCCGCTTCGGTCTTTGGTGCTGATAGCAGCTTTCACCGCGCTGATTATAGTGGGGGCGATTTTCAGTTTTCCAGCACCGTGGAATCCGGTGGTGCCGTTCACCTTATCCACACTGTTTGTCATCCTGGCGGGATTGATGCTTGGGCCATGGCGTGGGGCGGCGGCAGCAGGGATGTATCTTTTCCTGGGAATTCTGGGCCTGCCTGTATTTGCGGGGGCTAGAGGGGGAATTCAGATACTAATCGGACCAACCGGTGGTTTTCTTATCGGTTATCCCCTGGCAGCGATACTTGCCGGGCTGATTGCAACTCCCCACACTCTGTTTTTCTACATTCTAGCATCATTTATTGGTTCGATCGCAATTTATATTCCGGGTTTGCCCTGGATGCACTACCAGCTTACAGGCATCGTTGAAGACTGGAGCTGGGTATCAACCTGGACAAAGTATACCCTTCCCTTCTTGATAGGCGATGCAATCAAGGCCCTTGCCGCTGCTGCCATCGCGTATTCTTTTAAGGATAGAATTGCTTGAGATTACCCATTCTCGAACTGCGCTCGGTTACGCACCTTTTTGCCAACGGTATCTATGGACTTCGCGATGTCAATTTGAGCATCGCCTCAGGTAGTTTTGTTGTTTTAGCGGGAGCGAATGGCAGCGGTAAGACAATTCTGATGCGGCACTTAAACGGACTGGCGAAGGCCACCACTGGCAGCGTGCTGCTTGATGGAGTCAATATCCTGGAAAACCTTGCAGAGACACGCAGGCGAGTGGGATTGGTTTTTCAAGATCCGGACAGTCAACTCCTACGGGAAACCGTAGCAAGAGATGTGGCATTCGGCCCGGAAAATCTAAGGCTGAAGCGGGCGGAAATTAACCGACGCGTTGCCGATGCCCTTGCCGCTACTGGGCTTGTGGGTTTCGACAGAAGACGACCACATAGTCTTTCGGGGGGCGAGAAGCGTCGCCTGGCGGTTGCGGGAGTACTCGCGATGTATCCTGATGTATTGGTATTAGATGAACCATTTACCGGTTTGGATTGGAGGGGTTCGGCCAGGCTCATTGAAGTTCTATTGAAGCTTCACGCCGCCGGCAAAACAATATTGCTGATAACTCATGATTTAGATAAGATGCTTGCCCATGCAAACCGGCTGGTTCTGATGGAAGCAGGGAAGATAACCGCCGACGGCAGGCCCGAAAAACTGATTTCCAAGGTGGAAAACCATGGAGTTCGACGCCCGCCGGGGACAATCCTCTCGATGACCTGGGCAACATGAAGAAGTCGAAAACAAGTATTCCAAATGAGAGGCCGGGGAAAAGAATACTCAGGATGAGGTGAACTTGAGAGAAGTTATTTTTTTTCATTTTCGCTATGGCACAAGTTTGATGCACCGTCACGATGCAAGATTGAAACTGCTTGAACTGCTTGTTTGGAGCGTGCTGGTGCTGATAGCCGAATTGCCTGTGATAGCGCTAATTGGGTTGATGATGGTGCTGATGCATGTGGTAGCTGGAACGAAACTGGCAACGCTGTATCGGCCCTTGGGCTTCTGGCTGATTATGGCAATTGCGATGGTAACGATGGGGGGCTTGAGTGATGTGGGGCCTCAACTGAAGCTCGGTACAAAAACCCTGCCCGTAGGTAAGAATGGTTTGATTGCGGGAGTACTGCGTTCAGTCAGACTGCTCATTTTGCTTCTAGCCGCCGAGTTACTGGCTGCTACGACCGATCCCTGGGATTTGGCAGCGGCAATTCGCAAAATTTTTTTCTTTCTGCCGGTAAGATGGCGAGGCGGCTTAGCTACTGCAATCTCGCTTACTTTGGCTTTTATTCCAATGATTCTGGATGAGGCCGCGACTGTACGAGATGCGGCTCTGTGCAGGGGCTTGCGGAGACGAAGCAGGAAATGGACAGGAAGAACTGGAGTTTTTAGAAGAGTGGCCGAGCACATTTATGGAGGAGTGTTCCGACGAGCCCTGGTTCTAAGCCTGCCAGTGGCCAGCGCAACTTTGAGAAGGGCCGATTTCTGTGCCGAGGCTCTTTTATCCAGGTGTTATGTGGACAATCCTGCCTCTGTGAAATCGAAACTGACGTTGTCTGATTTACTGCTTGCTCTTATACTGATTGCTCTGCCCCTTGTATTGACGCTCTTAGGAAAATAGACGGTTGGAAAAAACGCAGCCTATGAAGCTACGGTTAACTTCATCTTGCTTCGATAGAATCATTTTCATTATCATCCGAAGCTTGGCCAGAGTGCAGGAAGTTAGGTGTGCCGCAGCGAATGATGATGTTCGAGAGCTGTGGAAAACTGGCCGTGAGCGGAGGGGTGACTGCTTCTGACGATGGAATAAAACGGCCGACGCCGGAAGTAGCCTTCCAATTTTCGGTAAACTTCAAGGGGTGTTTGTTGATGAGACGAAATATTGTGCATATTGGGGCAGGTCAGCTTCGTTATGAGATTCGGGAAATTGTTCAGACGGCCAGGTTGTTTACCGATTTGGGTGTGGAGATTATCTGGGAGAATATAGGAGATCCGGTTCAGAAGGGCGAGCCGGTGGCGGAGTGGATTAAGAGAATTGTAAACTCACTGGCAAAAGAAGATAGCAGCTACGGATACACAGATTCGGCGGGCAATCTCGATACTCGGTCTTTTCTGGCGAAGGAAGTAAACAAGAGGGGCGGCACCCAGGTTGGCGCGGAGGATATTCTCTTTTTCAATGGGCTCGGAGATGCGGTGTCCACCTTGTTCGCTCATCTGCGAAGGGAGGCTCGGGTTCTGGGCCCTTCGCCTGCCTATTCTACTTTTTCCTCGGGAGAGGCTTCGCATTCGGGTTATGAGCATCTCACTTACAGGCTGGATCCGGAAAACGGTTGGCAGCCAGATCTTGAAGACATTCGATTAAAAGTGAAATACAACGATTCGGTGGCAGGCATTTTGCTGATTAATCCGGACAATCCAACAGGTGCGGTTTATCCAATTCCCACATTGGAAGCTATTATCGAGGTGGCTCGTGAACACGATCTTTTCGTACTATGCGATGAAACTTATGCAAATATTATTTATCCGGGAATAAAAACCGCGGCACTGAGTCAAGTGATTGGAAGTGTGCCGGGGATTGCATTCCGCAGCATTTCCAAGGAAATACCGTGGCCTGGTGCTCGTTGCGGCTGGATGGAGGTGTTTAATCAGGAGAGAGACGAAGTTTTTCGCCGCTATATCACGAGTCTCCTGGATGCGAAGCGTTTGGAAGTTTGCTCCACAACGCTCCCCCAGATGGCAGTGCCCAAAATTTTCTCCGACAGCCGTTATCCGGGCCACCTCGAAAGACGCGCGGCGATGTTTTCCAAACGAGCCGATGAAGCAGTATCCATACTTTCAGGAATTCCGAAGATTACCGTTCAGAAACCGGGCGGCGCCTTCTACCTGACGGTTGTTTTCAACCAGAAACTCCCTACCGGTGAATTGCCTCCAATTGCGAACTCAGCCGTGGCCGCCAAGGTGGAAGCGCTTGCCAGCAGCGTGGCTCCCGACAAGCGTTTTGTTTACTGGCTTTTAGGCGCGACGGGTATTTGTTCTGTGCCGCTAAGCGGTTTTTGCAGCCAGCTCCCGGGATTCCGAGTAACCCTCCTGGATAATGATGATAGAAGGAGAGTTTCAACCTACCAGCTCCTTGCAGAGGCCATCAGAACCTACCTTCAGACTTCCAACTTCATTCGCAACGAATCGTATTCTGACGACTTCCAAAGGGAACCCTGTCTCGCAGAAAAAAACAACTCAGCCTAACCGCAGAATCGAGCTCTACGGCAGAAATCCATAGAGCACCCCCGAATTTAGACTCTTGTTTTTTTTAGCGGAGGCCTGTACTTTGTTTGTAATCGCGTCTTAGTGGAGATACAACTCGCTGCCGTGGGCTGATGGAGGGGCAAAATGCGGTACCGCGGCGTGATTTGATTCGGAACTGAAGAGATGAGCCTCAAGTCAATCTGAGGTTAGATAAGGAATTTGAAATGGCAGAAAATTTGACGACGGAGACTTTTAAAGAGAAAGTGTTCGACTACAAAAACGAGAAGAAGTGGAAATATAAGGGCAAAATTCCCGGTATCATCGATTTCTATGCAGACTGGTGCGCCCCCTGCAAGATGGTGGCTCCAATCATCGAGGAGTTGTCAAATGACTATGAGGGCAAACTGAATGTCTGGAAGGTAGACACCGACGCTCAGGCAGAGATTGCTCGCGAATTCAATATTCAAAGCATTCCGTCAATCCTGTTCATCCCTCTTATCGGGGAGCCCAAGATGCTCACCGGAGCTCTTCCCAAGGCGACTTTTCAGAAGCTTATCAAGGAAGAACTTGGCTTAGGCTAAGAATGGGCTTTGCTCAACCGGGGCAATTCATTGACAGGAGAGTCACATTTAAGAAGTCGGACTCCAAATCGCTATTGCAGGATTCGCAGGATTGGTTGGTTATCGATAGTTCAAGTTCGTCCCGGGAACTATCCTAGAGCAAACCGATGCATTCCGGGAGAATAACTATGAGAGTCGATTGTCAAGGCAACCAAAAAATCCGAGGCGGGTATGATGCCCGACGAGAAGCTCCTGGCTGAAATGGGGAAGTTCAATGAAGAACTAACCAAAGCCGGTGTGATGCTTGCCGGAGATGGACTTCATCCCAGTAGCAATGGCAAACACCTGCGCTTCAACGGCAACAGGAAACCTTTATCGACGGCCCCCTTCGCAGAAATCAAGGAACTCATCTCCGGCTACTGATATGGAAGGTGAAATCGATGGAAGAGGCAATCGAATGGGTTCGGCGCTGTCCCAATCCGATGGGTGCCGAAGAATCAGAAATCGAAATTCGCCCCTCGCTCGAAGCCAATAACCTTGGCAAGGAGATGCCCTATTGATTGTTCGGGCTCTTTAAAGAGTCTAACTTGCATAAATCTCCTTTCTGTTACATTGTGGCTCACGAGGAAATTTATCGGAGTGGCATGGCTTTGAGTTTGAATGCGGAGAACAATAAGGCAGCCTGTGAGCGGCTAGGTCGCCTGCAAAAGAATCTCGATGCCAGGGCCACCGCAAAATCCAGGAACTTTTGGCAGAAATACCTCAAAGGCAGAGCAACTTTTCGCGGAGTCCCGATGAATGGCATTCGGGAGACGGTTCATGCCTGGTGGCGCGACGAAGGACTTCACAACCTATCCATTGCTACACAGAAGCAAATAGCCCTGCGCCTGTTCGAAGAGGAGCATACCGAGGACAAGCTGGCCGGTGTGCTGGCGTTCTCTGAGATACTGCTCCCTCACCTGTCGAAAAAAGATCTGCCAGCCTTTGAGCGCTTGTTTGCCAGCACTCATATATCTGATTGGAATCTTTGCGACTGGTTCTGCATAAAAGTGCTCGGTAAAATGGTGGAACAAAGCCCTGATTCGTTTTCTCTGGCAAAAACCATTTCTGCCTGGCGAACATCCAGACCCCTCTGGCAGCGCAGGGCATCCTGCGTGGCTTTCGTGAACCATGCAAAGCACGGTGATAAGGTAGTACCCGGACTACCCGACATTCTAATAAAAAATTGTGAAGCACTGGTTCGCGATTCGGAACGTTTTGCGCAAACCGGCGCGGGCTGGGTGTTGCGGGAACTCTCGCTGCATGACAAACCCAGAGTAATCCAGTTTGCCAAAAATCACGCCAAGCTGCTATCGCGCGAGGGCATCAAAAGGATTGTCGAGAAGATGCCGGCTGACGATAAGAAACGCCTGCTTGATTTTCACGACAAACGGGGTGATGGAGCAAAAAAAAGATGATCAGCATAACCAGGAGTCTAAATAAGCTGAAATGCGCCCGCAACCGATGCCTGGCTTCGCCGCGCTTGAAGAAACCAGGTTGATTGAGGCCTGCGAGCGGCGTCTGCCTTATCAGTAAAACGACAACGAATAGATGAGGTAAACTAATCAAGCCCGATTCAGTACGACAAGCCTCAAGGTACGCACATGTCTCTGATTTGACGGAAATGGCGAGGAGGCAGCGAAATTCTATGTGTCGTTGATGCCCGGCAGCTTCACTTGAAACCATGTCGCGGCCGAATCCGAACGAACCTGCTCTGGCAGTGTAGCTTAGTCTGGCTGGCACTTCATACATGTTTCTCATAAATGGCGAGTCTCAAGACTTTTGCCAGCAACTTCCACAGTCGTCCAAACAACCTATCAAGCAGAAGCGAATCGATTCCGGGATGCTCTGTTAGCCGGCGATGGAAAAGAGAGCATGTGCGCCTGACTCAAAGACCGTCTGGCAAATTGTTCCCGAAGCTCTGCCCAGGCTGATGGCTGCCGAAGACAAGGTTGCCACCAAGCGCGTGATGCAGGCCATGCTCCAAATGAGGAAGATAGATATCGCTGCATTTGATAAGGAAACAAAGATAATGCCTGACAAACAGATGAACGATAAAACGACAACGAAAGATTGCGGACAAGAAGTCGTCGGAGCCGGTGCTTCTCGCCGGCGGCAATCCACAAATAGCCAAGGCCGAAGGAGACGTCCCCGTACAGGCTTACATCGCGGCCATGTCAAACTGGAAAAGCGACTTGGGCCGCCGCTTCGATGTGCTCATCGCGTGCGCAAGGCGACAAAGTGGAATTCTCATCATGGCATAGATGGTCAGGGTTGGTTCCTCAAGCTTTCGCTGCTACACCAAAATACGTCAAAGTGGCTTTCTTTTGCAGCTCGTCACTAAAGTCTCCCCCCCTGGCAAAAGTCTCCCCCCCTGGCAAGTCCAAGCACGAGGAAGTGCGCTCATCGACATCCACGAACATAATCAACTCGACGAGGCGCAGATAACAACCTGGATTCAACAGGCGGCCGCCCTGCCCGGATGGACTACGTGACGACTGCAGTGTTTCATAATGATGGGCTTCACGGTCTAAGACAGCATCGCAACCATTGACTATGCATTCCTCGCCAATGGCCGGACACGCTGATACCGAGGATTGCGAGCGAAGGCCAAAAGGGAGACAAAGACATGACTTTGTTGCTATTCATTGACACAAAACTGCGATTTGAATATTGTTAGCCCAATCCCCTGTAGCTCAGTTGGGAGAGCGGGTGGCTGTTAACCACTAGGTCGGCAGTTCGAGTCTGTCCGGGGGAGAGTCATACAAAACCTGGACGAACCGACGCCCAGTTTGGTTCACAGAAAGCCTTGGAGGTATCCCCTCCGGGGCTTTCACTTATAAGGGCCAGGAAAATCGCGGCCTTTTGCGCCTGCGCCTCACGAGAGCACTGTCATCCTGGCTCTCGACGCTCGACCGCAGAGATCACTCTTCGATGCGCTCGGCACCCTTCTCAGCCCCGATCGTGCTCTCCGAGGCCGAGAGCGGGGACAGAGCACGGCCCGTTGGTTTACACAACTCGGCGGCGCGGAGATTTGGTTTACAGCAGAATCCAACTACCGATAATCGTTGGAAGAGGAGGACACGGTTTCGATGGCGACTCTGTCGGTCGAGAAGCTCTACGAGAAGCACTACGCAGGCGAAAAGGCGCGGCGTGGCTTCTTCGATGCGCTCGCAGCCTGGCGCCAACCAAACAGAGTCCTCTACCCCGGCAGCTTCATCCAAGTGACCGCGTCCCTCGTGTTCCC
>Ga0209743_1000367_pt1 | contig 15157 bp, 8 predicted proteins | sample OlaalgELextract2_FD_187378 | JGI IMG/M metagenome (GOLD analysis project Ga0209743, IMG submission 187378) | Olavius algarvensis symbiont microbial communities from Tuscany, Italy - Type G ELBA extract 2 (SPAdes) (version 2) | ecosystem: Host-associated > Annelida > Digestive system >...
GCGTCATCCGCTTTGTATTCCCATTATTCCATTATTCCACCATTCCATTATTCCATTTGCAGTCCAAGGTAAACTCCACCCCTCTGGGGTGAACTCAAAGCCGGGTCCTCTGGGCCCGGATCTTTACGAATGGAAATTCTAGCGGTTACAGCACTCGTAAAGCGAATTAGCAACTGGCAGGCAACTATCGATATTGTCGTAATTGCCGCTGGTTTGTTTTTTCTGTATCGCACGATCCTGCGCCTGGGGACATGGCGGATCGTCGCTGGTATTTTTGTCGCCCTGGCTATATTCTCGATTGCAAATGTCCTGAACCTCAGAGGATTGGAGTGGATTTTCGGCAACCTCAGCCAGGTGGCATTGATCGCAATCATCGTAATTTTTCAGCCGGAGCTGCGAAAAATCTTCGAACGTGCGGCTTCGATTCGTCGTACTCAAACTCGCGGTTCCGGGGCTGATATTTCGCATTTGATCGTTGATTCCCTGATCAAAATGGCCGAGCAGCGGCGGGGAGCCATTGTGGTGTTCCCAGGCAGGGAGCCCATTGAGGAATGGCTGGCAAGAGGCTACAAACTCGATGCCAGGCCCAGTATGCCGCTGATCATGAGTATTTTCGATCCGAACTCACCGGGACACGACGGCGCGCTGATTGTGGAAAAGGGCAAGTTTACCCGTTTTGGCGTGCGCCTGCCGATTTCACAGAGCTCGAAACTTCCTGAAGAACTGGGCACCCGCCACCACGCGGCGATGGGTGTGGCCGAAAAATCTGACGCTCTGGCGATTGCCGTGTCCGAAGAAAGAGGTAAAATAACAATTTTCACGAAGGGCAAATTCAAACAGCTGAGCGCCCGGGAGAACCTGATCGAAGCCATTCTCTCCCACTGGAAAAAAACAGCATCCTTTCCGCTGGAATTTCCCGAGGGCAAAGCACGCTGGTTGACTTTTTCGCAAATGCTGGTCAGCTTGACGGCGGCAGTGTTCTTGTGGTCCTCCCTGATCATTGCGCAAAGCGAAATAGTGGAGAGAATTATCTCGGTTCCGGTCGGCTATTCCACTGTCCCTCCGAATCTCATTCTGGTCGGCGACCGGCAAGGGGAAGTGCGGATCCAACTGGCCGGTCCCAAATCGGAGCTTGAGTCCGCCGATCTTGCACAGTTGAGTGCCAAGATTGACCTGTCCCAAACAGTGGCCGGAAAACAAACCTTCCCGATTACCGCTGAAAATATCAAATTGCCTGAAAACGTTAAATTGTTGGAAGTCTTCCCATCCAGCGTCGAGGTTACCCTGGCGGAGATCGAGGAGCAGGAGGTCACCATCAAACCGCAGATGGTTGGCAAACTGCCCGGAGGAATGAAGATCGTTTCGATTGAAGTGATTCCACCGAAGCTTAAGGTACTTTCCCCGGTAACCGGGGGCAAGAATCGGCCGGTAAGCGTTATCACCACGCCGATCTATCTGGAAAGCATCTACAACGACACGACCATCTACTGCAAGATCATTGCACCGCAGGCCGTCCAGCCGGCAGACAAACGCTGGCCGGACGTCGAAGTCATGATAAAAGTGGGATATTGATCCGGAGGAGGACCGGAGACCCGGCTGTGATTTCTTCGCACAGAGAGCCAGTTCGCCTCAGACCTCGCATGGAAAAATGGAATGGTGGAATACTGGAATATCGGGAATTGAGAATGATAAAATAGAGGGGGAGGAATTTAAAGCACTCCTGCAAGTAGATACAATAGAAACATCGTAAATAGGGAGATGTCAGGTGTCGGGGTTGGAGGGTTCGAGGTTCAGGGTTCAAGGTTCAGGGTTTTCGTTTTTTGATAGGTTTATTATAAAACTTCATTGAAGAATATGCTTTTAGACCTTAATGTATGTATGAACCACCAACAACAGGAAAGACACGAAAATCGAAATAAAAATGTTTTCGGCTTTTGTGTGTTCAGTGTATTTCGTGGTTTACCTCGTGTGAAACTACAGAATATTCAAAGCCATTCAGATATAAGTTAGCGGTTTGTGGGAGTGGCCTCCGGCCACGATTACCCAACTGGGTAATCGCGGTTGGAAACCGCTCCCACCATCTATAAACGCACGATTTGCGGATTGAGTTTCTTTTCTTTGATCAGACCTGCTGTCCTTTAGCCAGAGGCCGCCGCTCGTGTGAAAATATATTAACCCAAACATGATTTTCCTCCCAAACTTTTAACCCATAAACCATAACTAATAACCAATAACTAATAACTTCCAGTTGGTGACAATTCGGAAGTATTTAGGGATTGCCAATGAGCACAACTATATCGATGGATATCCTCACCTGGATCGGAATTATTTTCTGTATCAGCCAGTCCGCCATGTTTTCGGGCATGAATTTGGCCTTGTTCAGCATCAGCAGGCTGAGACTTGAAGTGGAAGCATCTCTGGGAAACCGGGATGCAAAAAAAATTCTTAACTTGCGGCAAGATTCGAATTTTTTGTTAACCACGGTCCTGTGGGGCAATGTCGGGGTCAATGTTCTGTTAACGCTGCTTTCCAATTCCGTTCTGGCCGGTGTATCGGCTTTTTTCTTTTCAACCGTCGTCATCACCTTTGTCGGTGAAATCCTGCCCCAGGCTTACTTCTCCCGACATGCCATGCGAACGGCGTCGCTGCTTTCACCGATATTGAAAATCTACCAGATTATTCTGTACCCGGCTGCCAAGCCCTCCGCAAAAATTCTGGATATTTGGCTCGGGGCCGAAAGTATCCAGTACTTTCGGGAGAGTAGACTGCGGGAAGTCATCAAAAAGCATATTGAGGCGGATGTATCCGATGTCGACCGTCTGGAGGGAATCGGTGCGTTGAATTTTTTAGCCATTGATGATTTGATGGTCGTTGAAGAAGGCGAACCCGTGGATCCGCACAGCATCATTTCCCTCCCGATCCAAAGTGATCTTCCCTTGTTTCCGCCTTTTGAGCGATCAGTGTCTGATCCGTTTCTGCTGCGCATAGAGACTTCAGGTAAAAAATGGGTCATCATCACCGATACCAACGCCAAACCCCTCTATGCGTTGGATGCGGACGGCTTTTTGAGAGATGCCTTGTTTAGAGATGCTGAAATCACGCCGTCGCAGTACTGTCATCGCCCGATCGTTGTCGAAGACACGCAAGTGCCGCTGGGAAGCGTCCTGCTGCGCCTGAATTCCCTATCGCGACGGTCCGGCCGGGGTGTTATCGATCGCGATCTCATTCTGGTTTGGACCCGGGAGGAAAAACGCGTGATCACCGGTGCCGATATCCTGGACAGGCTGCTGAAAGGTATTTAACTTCTTTTTGACCGTTCAGGGGTTCTGGTCCAATCGAAATCATTGATGTACGGACTCCGAGGCACACCCGATAAAAGCTGAGACAGTTAAATACGTTGGGAGTCGGTCGCAAAAAACGGTGCAGCCAAATTTGCAATTACCGACAAACAGAGATAACCCTGAACGGTAAACCTTGCATGTGGGGCCGAAGCCCGGCCTGTTGGGCTGCGACTAAAAGCGACGTTTCGGGGCCGTGGCCGAAGGCGACCTGTGAACTCGTAGCTCGAATAGCGAAGCCCCAAGCCAAAAGCTTACCGGGCGAAGTCTCAAACCCGTGAACGCTTACACTGCTTTTATTGCAAATAAGAGTTTTGAGCACCCAAGAAGGAATCAACATCCCATGTACTATCGACCGCCAATATACTTTACCGCCATATCTCTTTTTCTCCTAATACTGCTCTTTCCGCACCCGTCCTTTTCACAATCCCAGGGTTCAACCCCCGGGAGTAACGTCGACTCCATTGAAAAGGCCCATGAGGCAGAAGAACTGAGTTTGGAGGAACTGAAAGCCAGACGCGCTTCGGTTGAGAACTCGGGAGATTTAAGTGAGTCCGTCAAAAAAAGCGCACTGCGTTTTTTGGATCGAGCCATCCGCTTTCGTGAGAAAGAAAAGCAATTGAACAAGAGCAATGAAGAAATCGCCCGCATTGTCCGAAACGCACCCGGGCGCGTTTCGGAAATTGAAAAAGTGCTGGAGCGCCCGCTGCCGGAAATTCAATCCATTGAAAGCAAAGCCCTTAAGATGGCGCCCAGCGATGTTGAACAGCATTTCCGGCAGGCTGAAGCGGATCTTGCCAGTGCCAGGTCAAATTTGAACAGCTGGGAAGATCGATTAAAAGAGCAAGGGGACCGATCCGAACAGTTGCAGCAGGAAATTGCACGCGCCAAACAAAGATTGGCCGATGTCGACAAGGAGCTGAGGTCCGTTCCGGCGGCGGATGATCCGCCGCCGCTGACCGAGGTCCGTCGCGCCGCGCTTATGGCCGAGCAGGCGATGAGTCAGGCGGAAGTTAAAGCCGATGAGCAGCAGCTGGTCAATCACGACGCGCTGATGGCGCTGATCAATGCCGAACGCGATCTCGCCGCCCGCCAGGTGGTGCATCAGGAAACCCTTTTTAAAATCTGGCAAGATCGGGTCCAGAGCATTCGCGAACTGGAGGCTAAAAAGGAGCGAGTCGAAGCCGAACAGGCCAAAGCGCTGGCAGTCGATCTGCCGCCTTTCATGCAGAAACAGTTTGATCTGAACATCAAATTGGGTAAAATGCTGGAAGATGTGACTGCTCAACAGGCAAAAATTTCGGAAAAGCTGGAACAGAAAAAGAGCCGGCTGAAACTGCTGGATGAAGAATTTGCACTGGTGCAGGAACAGGTGAAATATCCGATCCATACCGAAACGATCGGTCTGGCGCTGCTTGAACAGCGTCAAGCGCTGCCCAGTATGCTGAACTATCGCCGGGAATCGGCGCAGCGCCAGGTGCTGATCGGTGAAATCCGCTCCACCCAAATTAATCTCGATCGTCAGCGACGCGAACTGGCCGATTTGGACCAGGTGATCAAGCGCGTGATTGAGTCCTCCGGGGTGAGACCAGACGCCGACATCGAATATCTGACGGCCGAACTGCGCCGTCTGTTGGCCGATCGGCGCGATGTACTGAAAAAATTGCAGGTCGGCTATCAGCGATTTTTTAAAGATATTCAAAGCCAGGAATTTATTGAGCAGGAGATCGCCACCAAAGCAGAAGAGATGGCCCAATTTCTTGACGGACATATGCTTTGGATGCGAAGCGCCAAAGCGGTCGGCTTCAAGGATTTTCAGAATATCCCCGAAGCGTTGGGCTGGATGATAAATCCGCACAATTGGTGGCAGGTGGCCCAGGACTTCGGGCGCTCATTCCGGCGAATGCCAGTCGCGTGGCTGCTGGGACTGCTGATAGCCGGCGTTTTGATCGGCTTCCGGCGCTGGGCCCGGCGCGGTTTGTCACAGGTGGCCCAAAAAGCCGTTTCCGTAAATACGGATACGTATGCCTTGACGCTGCACGCCCTGGGACTCACCGCCCTGCTGGTATTCGGCTGGCCGATCATCATGGGATATAGCGGTTGGCTGCTGCTGGTTTTGCCGATTGCCCAGGATTTTACCCGGTCGGTCGGCAACGGCCTGATCATTGCCGCGCAGGCGCTTGCCACGATCTACTTTGTCTATGAGCTGTGCCGCAAAGACGGAATCGGCGAAGCGCATTTCAAGTGGCGGGAGGATGTGCGCGCAACGCTGCGGCACAATCTCTTCTGGCTGATGCAAATTGCCGTGCCGTTGGGTTTCGTGGTCGCGGCAGTCCGAATCCAAAACCGGGTCGAATACATCGATTCCATGGGGAGGCTGGCGCTGATCGGCGTCATGGCCGCTTTGTCTGTATTTGTTGCACGGGTGTTGCGCTTTTCCGGAACTATTATGTCCAGGCTGATCCGCAGCCGCCGCGAAAGCTGGCTCGTTCGATTTCGATTTCTGTGGTATCCGCTGGCAGTGGGGGTTCCGCTGATATTTTGCCTGCTGGCCGGCATGGGATACTATTACTCGGCGATGGCGCTCAATAAACGTTTGGGACACACCATCTGGCTGATCCTTGGGCTCATCAGCATTAATGGTCTGGTCATTCGCTGGCTGTTTGTAACCCGGCGGCGCCTGGCACTCGAAAAGGCCCGGCGCCGGCGGGAGGCCGAGCGGATCCGCAGCGAGAGCCGACAGATCGAAGAGAGCGATGCCGGCCCGGAGCCGAGCGCCGCTGAAGAGCCGGAAATCGGCCTGGCTCAGATTAACGAGCAAACCCGCGCCCTGCTGCGCAACCTGATCCTGTACGCGGCCCTAATCGGTTTGTGGGTCATCTGGCGTCAGGTGCTGCCCGCCCTCAATGTGATTGGAGACGTGGGATTGTGGACTTACAGCACGGAAGTCGACGGAATAACCAAATTGATGCCGATTACGCTGACGAATTTGGTTATGGCCGCCATTCTAGCTGCCGTCACCTTCGTGGCCGCCCGAAATCTCCCGGGAGTATTGGAAATCACCGTTCTCAAACACCTGCCCATGGATGCCGGTGCCCGCCATGCCTTCACGACCCTCTGCCGGTATGCCATTGTTGCGTTGGGTATTATCCTGACCTTCAACACCATCGGCATTCGCTGGTCCAGCCTGCAGTGGCTTGTCGCGGCCCTCGGTGTCGGACTTGGTTTCGGTCTGCAGGAAATTGTCGCCAACTTTGTTTCAGGGGTGATCGTTCTTTTTGAGCGACCCTATCGCGTGGGAGATTTCGTGACGGTCGGCGCGGTTAGCGGCACAGTGACCCGGATTCGGATCCGCGCCACCACGGTCAGGGACCTGGATCGCCGGGAACTGATCGTGCCCAACAAGAATTTTATCACCGGCGAATTGATCAACTGGTCTTTATCCGATAATATTCTGAGAATTATTATCCCGGTAGGTATTACCTACGGATCGGATACCGCATTGGCCGAAGAACTTCTTCTAAAAGTCGCCGGGGAAAATCCGGAGGTGCTCAGTGAACCGGAGCCATCGGCTCTTTTTCTGGGATTCGGCGACAACAGCCTCAATTTCGAGCTGAGGGCATTTATCGATGACCCCATGAAGCGATTCAAAATATCGCATCAAATTCATAGAAAAATTGATGATGAATTTCGCCGGGCCGGCATTGTCATCGCCTTCCCCCAGCGGGACGTGCACCTGGACCAGATCGGACGGCTGGAGGTCAATCTTGTCTCCGATCAGACGGGTCAGGCCGCCAAACCGGAAGCAACCTCAACCTACCCGGACAAGCCGGAAATGACGAATGACAAATGACGAATTGTGGTATCGCTCTCCGAGGTGCACGGCACTCTATCACCTAATGAAAATTATCAAAGGAGAATGGCTGAATGAACCGTGGCATAACGTTTAAACTGCTCATGCGTTTCGTGTTAGGCCTGGCAATCGCTCTGGCAGGATGGCCTATTGCCGGCGCCCAACAAACCCCGTCTTTGCCGGAATCTCAAACGTCGGAAACCGAAGAAATCGTATTTTCGCCGCCCACGCTCGATCAGGTCAAAACCGCCCGCCAGGAAGCAGAAGCGGCGATGGATTTAAATGAGCCTGACAAGAAGAGCCTTTTGAGTTTATTGGACCAGGGAATCCGCTTTTTGGAAGAAACGGAGCACCTCACCACCGACGCACTGAAATTGACGGAAAAAGTCAAAAATGCACCGGCCAGGATCCAGGAAATTGAGACCCAGCTGAGCCGCAACACTCCGCCTCCGGATCAAACTAATGTTACTGCTGATGCTTCACGGATGACCAACGCGGAGTTGGAACAGCGTGAACGCGAGGAAAGGGCATCCCTGGCAACACTCCGCGAGTCTTTGAACAACGTGCAAGATCAGATCGAAGCGCTCAAAAACCGGCCGTTGCAGGTGCAGAAGGAAAGTACCGACGCCATGCGTCGATTGCAAGAGGTGCGCAAGGCGCTGAAAACCGACAGCTCCGTCGCCGATGAATCCCGCCTGCTGGTCGAGGCCCGCAAGACCCAGCTGCTTGCCGAGCACGCGATGCTCAAAGCCAAAATCCAGTCATTTGAACAGCAACTGTTGAACCAAAAAATTCTCGCATCGCTGCTGTCGGCTGAACGGGATTTGGCGAATTTCGAAATTTCCCGCAACGAAGCTCGGGCCCAGGCCTGGCAGGCGATTGCTCAACAACGTCGGCAGCAAGAGGCGATCCAAACCCGCATGGATGCGGAAGTTGCCAAGAATTTAGCACCTGACCTGCCGCCGGTCGTCAAAGATCAGTACGAAATCAATATCAAGCTTGGCAAGGATTTGGAACAACTTACCACCACCGAAGCGCGGACGGCACGCATACTTGATCAACGCCAGTCCGAATTGAAAACACTGGAAGCGGAATTTGCCCAGATCCGACAACGGGTTCAAGGTTTGTCGCTTTCGGAAACCATCGGTCTGACATTGCGCCAGCGACGTCAGGAACTTCCCGGACCGGAAACGTACCGCCGAAATTCTGCCCAACGGCAGCTGATAATTAACCAGGTGGGCGAAGCCCAGTTTGTTATCGACGAAAAGCAGTTCGAACTGAGCGATATTCAGACTGAACTCGCGCGCATATCTCAATCGCTGCCTTCTGCCGCTGAGGAGCAGCTTGCCGCAATGAAAGACCGGATTCGGACGCTGCTGGCCGATCGGCGTGATTTGCTGGACAAATTGGAAAACACCTACCGGCGCTACTACCAAAATCTTCAATCGCTGGAATTTACCGAACAGCGAATGTCTTCTCTGATTGATGAATACGCCGATTTTCTGGATGGCCGTTTGTTGTGGATGCGCAGTTCCAAAATATTCGGCCCGGTCGATTTGCGCTCTTTACCGGCGGCCTTTATCTGGATTGTCAGCCCCCATAACTGGTGGGGGCTGATAAAAGATATCGTCACGCCATTCAATCGCATACCGATTATCTGGATATTGGGTTTTCTGTTGGCCGGCCTTTTATTTATCGGTCGTCGTCGCGCGAAACGCAGCCTGCAAAAACTCTCCAATAACGTTGGTCGCGTGAGAAAGGACTCTTTTAAGCTCACGGTACATGCGCTCGGGCTGACCCTGTATTTGGCCAGCAGTTGGCCGTTTTTGCTAATTTTCGGCGGCTGGCAACTGAACGATTTGCCTTTCGCAAGCGATTTTGGCCGGGCGGCCGGGTTCGGCATGTTAATTGCGGGCCACATTTGGGCGGTATTTAATTTTCTGAAACACCTTTGCCGCGAAAAGGGGGTGGCGCAGGTTCATTTTCAATGGCAAAACCCATCGAGGCTGACGCTGCAGAAGCAGATATTTTGGATAAGGCCCCTGTGGGTGCCTCTCATTTTCGTGATAGCGACCATCGAGGCCGCCAATAAGATGGCCTATGGCAATTCTTTGGGGAGGCTGGCCTTTATGATTGTCATCACCGCTGCGATCGTGTTTGCCGCCAAGATGCTTCAAATTGGGCGAGGCAAATCCAAAGATCCTCAAGATGGCGCCAAACAAGGCCTGCTGATCAGACTGCGGTTTTTCTGGTATCCGCTCTTGATTGCCTTGCCTGGATTTCTGTTTCTATTGGCAGCCATGGGGTACTACTACACCGCGCAGCGGTTGAGTTGGCAATTTCACAATACCGCCCTGCTGGTATTTGCTCTGGTTCTGGGAAACAGCATGGCTCTGCGCTGGCTGGTCATTGCCCAGCGTCGACTGGCTTATGAGGAAACGGTTCGCAAACGCAAAGAGAAGCTCGCGGCCGAGCGCTTGCAAACGGACGAGTCGCCGCCGGTTGGCGGTCCGCCAACGGATTCCTTCGAGGTCGAAGAGCCGGAAATCAGCCAGGCTCAAATTACCGAACAAACCCGGGATCTGCTGCATACCCTGTTGTTCTTTTTGGGCCTAATGGGACTTTGGGTGATCTGGAATGATGTCCTGCCGGCCATTCAAATGCTAGAAGATATTCGACTATGGAGCTATAGCGTGGAAGTGGACGGCCTGCGGCAGGTGGTGCCCATTACCCTGACCAGCGTATTATTTGCAATTTTGATCGCGGCAATTACCTTTGTGGCTGCCCGCAACCTGCCGGGTGTATTGGAAATTACCCTGCTTAAATATCTGCCGCTGGATGCCGGAGCCCGGTACGCCTTTTCGACCATTTGTCAATATGTGGCATCCGCGATTGGGGTGATTATCGCCTTTAATTACCTCGGAATCGATTGGAGCGGCCTGAAATGGCTGGTGGCCGCCCTGGGTGTCGGCATCGGCTTCGGCTTGCAGGAAATCATTGCCAATTTCGTATCCGGCCTGATCATCCTGTTCGAGCGGCCGGTGAGGATCGGTGACATTGTCACCGTCGGCGATATCGATGGTGTCGTGTCCCGCATCCGCATCCGTGCCACCACCATCACGAATTGGGATCGCAAGGAGTACCTCGTTCCCAACAAAGAGTTCATTACCGGTCGGGTTTTGAACTGGACGCTTTCCAATTCGGTGAATCGCGTGGTGATCAATGTCGGTATCGCCTACGGATCGGACACCCGACAGGCCCGCGAACTGCTGATCAAGGCGGCCCATGATCATCCCAACATCCTCGACGATCCGCCTCCGGTCGCAACTTTTGAAGGATTCGGTGACAATGCGTTGAACTGTGCCCTGCGCTGCTACCTGCCCAACTTGGACAACCGCCTGGTAACCATCACGGAATTGAACACCGCCATCGATGAGGCCTTTCGCCGAGCCGGAATTGTGATTGCCTTCCCGCAAAGAGATATCCATCTGGATCAGATCGGAAGGCTGGACGTAAATGTCGTGTCAAATCGCCAACCACCATCAGAGCTGGGGAAATGAGGATGTCCTTTAGAAGGGAGTCGGGGCCTCGCTCTGCTGATGGCCGCTGCTGTTATTTGAAAAAACCCAGCATGGCTTCCCATTTTTTGAAAAATGAATCCGAGGGCGGCTCGATATCCGCCTGAAGTTCAGTCATGCCGGCTTTTGAGACGCCCAATTTTTCGGTGTACCGGTCCAGCAGATCCCATTGGCGGCGGCTCATTGGAATGGAGGGGGTATGCTTCATTTTACGGATCGCTGCTTTTAGGCTGTGGCCCTTGCTCATAAGATAGGCGGCAACGAAGGTTCCGGTTCGACCGATGCCGAAGCGGCAGTGAACCAGGACTTTTTTACCGGAACTGATGCCGTCTTCAACCCAGGCCAGCGCTTTTTCCAGATCTTCCAGGGTCGGGGCCTCTTCATCCGGAATCGGAATGTGATGTACGTCGAAACCGGCATGCCTTTCACTGTGGCACAGGTCAAGACATTCAGCGCATAGATTGACGATGGCAGCAATTCCCTGGGCCCGAATCGCAGCCAGGTCCTGATGCGACCGGGGGGCATAGCCAACCGCCAGTTCGGTGGTGATCCATCTGACCGGGTAGTTTTTCATTTTCTCTGACCTCTCCTATAAAGGCTTCTGGGGCATTTTTCTGGCAACATGTTGTAATTACTGAAGGTACCAGGTGTCAGTATTCAGCATCGCCTCTGGCCTGAAAAGCGTCCAGTCTAATGGATAGAAAAACAAATGAACCCTGAACATCGAAAATTTAACATCGAATAATGTAAAATGTCTATTTAAAAAAGATTGAGAGCAACGATTCCTTATTGGACGTTCGATGTTGGATGTTCAATGTTCAGCGTTCAATCTTTTTCGGTACCGATGTTATATAATTTCATAAAAGGTCTCAGGACCAGGCACCTCAGTTCCCTGACACCCGAAACCTGTCTACGATCCCGTCTGGGGCGAAGCGGAAGCGGCGACACCTGAAACCTGAAGCCATAAATAGCTTGGTCAGACGGCATAGCCGATTGTCTGTGATCTGGCCTTAAGGTAGACATGGAGACACATCAGCATGCAAGATAACATAACTTTACTGCCCCTGGTTCAAAAGTTTTTCGAAAAGGATCTGAACGCCGCCGCCGGTATTCTCGAAAGCATCCCCGAAGAGGAGGCCGCCGCCACGCTGAAATCTCTGCCGATACCGCTGGCAGCCCAGGTCGTGAAGGTTCTGCAAATCAGTTATGCGGCTGTGCTGCTCAGGGACGCCGATGATCAGTTCATGATCGAATTGATTTCACACCTCGACCCTCAGTTTCTGGCTTCCGTCCTCATGCGCCTGCCGCCGGAGGATCGCGAGCGCATGTCAAAGCACATCTCTGAAAAACTGAAGGGTCAGATCAGGGAGTTTCTGGACTACCCGGAGGGCAGCATTGGACGGGCCATGACCACAGATTTCATCGCTTTAAAAAAGAACAATCTGGCCGAAGAAGCCATTGAAAAAATCCGCTTGCTGGCCAAAAAACGCTACCCGTCGTCCTATGTATATGTTGTCGATGAGGACCGCCGTCTTGTCGGGGTGCTGAATATGCGCGATTTAATGCTGGCAGCACCCGATCAGACGCTCGATGAAATCAGTCGCAAAGACTATTTTGCCCTGCACTGTTTCACCGACCGGGAGGAGGCCGCCAATGAGCTTGCCAGGCGCAAATTTTTTGCAGCGCCTGTGGTTGACAGTGAAAATCACATCCTCGGTATCGTCAAAGCCGAACGCATGATTCAAGGGGTTCAGGAAGAATTGACCAAAGACATTCAACGGATGTTTGGCGCCGGCGCTGATGAGCGCGCTTTTTCGACCATTGGCTTTTCTTTGAAAAAGCGGCTGCCCTGGCTGCACATCAACCTGGCGACGGCTTTTCTGGCTGCCGCCGTCGTGGCCCTTTTCGAAGGCATCATTGCCCAATTGACCATTCTGGCGGTGTTCCTGCCGGTGGTGGCCGGCCAGGGCGGAAATGCCGGGGCCCAATCGCTGGCAGTGGTAATGCGCGGCATCGTCATGCGCGAAATTCCCAAGGACAAATTTTTTGCTCTGGTCTTCAAAGAGGGCAAAATTGGCGCGATCAACGGGGCGGTTATCGGAGCGGTCACGGCCCTGGTGGCCTGGATCTGGTACGGCAACCCATTTCTCGGTCTGGTGATCGGGCTCGGCATGTTGGTCAACCTGATTTTGGCCGGCCTTTCCGGGGCCTCCATACCGCTGATCATGAAAAAAATCGGCATCGACCCGGCACAAAGCTCAAGCATTATTTTGACCACCGTGACCGACGTCGTGGGATTCATCGCTTTCCTGGGATTTGCGGTTTTATTTCAAAAATTCCTGGTATAGCGCTTTGCATGGTCATTTCCATGCATTATCATCTGTCAAATTCAAAACAAAGAGTAGATAGGTGCGATTATGGATACGATAAAGGCGTTTGTCAAAACGTCCGTACTCGGCGGTCTGGCTTTTATTCTTCCAACCGTTCTATTATTTTTAATTTTCAGTTAGCCTCAAACGGAGCATCTTGATGTCAACCGCCATAACCTACTTCCTTTTTCTCATCGGTTTCTTCTTTCTAGTCAAGGGAGCCGACTTCATGGTAAACGGCGCGTCTGCCATTGCCAAAAGGCTCAAGATCTCTGATCTGGTTATCGGCCTGACCGTGGTGGCTTTCGGCACCTCCACGCCTGAGCTGTTTGTCAACATTGTCGCCAGCACTGGCGGCAATTCGGAGATTGCCGTCGGCAACGTTCTGGGAAGCAATATCTGCAATGTCTTTCTAATCCTGGGCATCTGTGCGATTATTTATCCCCTGTCGGTTTCAGCGGGTACCGTCTGGAAAGAGATTCCCTTCAGTCTTCTGGCGGTCATCGTTCTGGGAGTGATGGTCAATGATCAAATGATCGACGGTGCCGGTTCTTCTCTGCTGACGCGCATCGACGGCCTGGTGCTGCTGGCATTTTTTACGATTTTTCTTTATTATACCTTCAGCATTGCCAAGGCGATCGATGGTATGGATGACTATTTGCCTGCCAAAACCATTGGCATTGCCCGATCGCTGCTGCTGGTCATCGCGGGCCTGATCGGTTTGACCCTGGGCGGCAAATGGATTGTGGACGGCGCCGTATTGCTTGCCAAAAGCTTCGGCATGAGCGAATCACTGGTGGGGTTGACCATCGTGGCCGTCGGCACCTCGCTGCCTGAACTGGCCACGTCGGCCATGGCCGCCTACAAAAAAAATGTCGAAATTGCCGTGGGCAATGTGGTTGGCTCGAACATCTTCAATATCTTTTTTGCTCTCGGCATCAGCGCGACCATCAAACCCCTGCCAATTCAAGCCAAGAGCAACCTGGACATCGGGGTGGTGATTTTGTCGGGCCTGCTGTTGTTTTTGTTCATGTTCACCGGCAAAAAACGTTCGCTGGACCGCTGGGAAGGGATCGTGTCGCTGGCTCTCTATGGCGGGTATATTGCCTATCTTGTCCTTGATGCCGGCAAGTAAAGATCCGGGGACAGAGGACCCTTTGATTTCATTTTAAGATTCAATTGCTCGGAGTGCAACGGGATGGAGGCATCTACAATGCTTGAACCGATTTTTGTGCTGATATCCTTGGCGTCTATCATCGCCTATCAAGTTCACCTTGTCTTCATGGTGCGGCGCAAGCCGCTGACCACCATGGTGGGTATCACCAATCGCGTGCGCTGTAAATGGGTACAAAGTGTGATGGCAGATCGCCACGATATACTGGCGGTTCAGACCCTTCGCAACCAGATGATGGCCGCCACCTTTCTAGCTTCGACCGCCATTTTGATCAGCCTCGGCCTATTGGGGGCCGCGATACGGCCGGGATTGTTCGGAGAAATATCCCAGGCCTTAAATTTGACCGGCGCCCGGGCTGATACACTTTGGATGCTCAAGTTGATGATTTTGGCCGTTCTTTTTTTCTCGGCTTTTTTCAATTTCACCCTGACGATCAGATACTACAACCATACCGGTTTCATGATCAACCTGGCCGAATCCGGTGAAGCGGTTGCTTCGGTGAAGGGGGTTGCCGAAGTGCTCAATCTTGGCGCTCTGCATTATACCCTGGGCATGCGCGGATATTATCTTTCAGTTCCATTGGTATTGTGGATCTTCGGACCGCTCTGCATGTTGGCCGGTACTGCGGTACTGCTGGGGGTCCTCTATCGGTTGGATCGAAAAATGTAGCTGCTGTATTTCATAAACACCATGACGTATTATTTATCGACGTTCTATTTATAGAGCCTGCGCATAAACTTAAAATTGATCAGAATAAATTACAAAATTGTAGGTCCAACATTTTAAATTTGGTCAATGTTCTTTGAAAAATTGGTTAAAGCAGCAATCTGCTGTGCTTCAGGTTA
>Ga0209743_1000370_pt1 | contig 15135 bp, 8 predicted proteins | sample OlaalgELextract2_FD_187378 | JGI IMG/M metagenome (GOLD analysis project Ga0209743, IMG submission 187378) | Olavius algarvensis symbiont microbial communities from Tuscany, Italy - Type G ELBA extract 2 (SPAdes) (version 2) | ecosystem: Host-associated > Annelida > Digestive system >...
AGTTTTAGGGAACTAGGCCTATAAAAGGAGTGATTTTAGTAGTACTTATATCAAAAAAAGTCAAGTAGTATTTTATCTTATCATGCTGATATAATGAGAATTTTTACGTTTATGCGTCCACTCTATAAAAAAACTTAAAGCATTTACCGCAGAGCTCGCAGAGAACGCTGAGAAAGGGTATTTCAAATATTCTCTGCGTCGCTCTGCGCGCTCTGCGGTGAATAATTACAATGATGAAGTTTCATACGAGCGGCAGCCTCTGGCCCAAAAACGGCCAGTCTGATCGGAGAACAGAAACTACATTTTTGTAATAAACGTTGTAGTTTCATAAGAGCGCTGCCTCTGGCCAAAAAAACGGCCAGTCTGATCAATAAAAGAAACTTCGAAAAGCAAATTTTAGATTTTGGAATGCGGATTTTAGATTTAAGGAATTCTGTCTATTTTAAATTGATTGAGCGAAGCGATTCCATCATTCGACAATCGTCAATCGACATTCGTCATTCCAATGAAGTTTCATACGAGGTGTCAGGAGCGAGATCGATGGCGAACCTGTCAACATAAAAAGCCGTTGCGCGCAGCGATTCCAACAATCCGAAATCCAAATTCTTAAATCCACCATATACTCAAAATGACGGGTCTTCACATCTACACCAGCAACCGCCTGGAAATACTGGCCGAACAACTGGCCCGCATCGTGCGGACGCCCTTGTCCTCGCCCTTGGCGCCCGAGCAGATTGTCGTTCAGAGCCGGGGCATGGAACGCTGGATATCCATGCAGTTAGCCGATATCAACGGTATCAGCGCCAATTGCCGCTTTCCATTTCCCAATGCCTTCCTGGAAAGTATTTATAAGACTGTTAAGCCGGATCTGCCGGAAATTTCACCCTTTGAGCCTTCCATTTTGACTTTCCGGCTGATGAGGATTATCCCGGAATGTCTGACCTTGAATGGATTTGAAGAATTGCGCTCTTATCTGGCAGGCGCCAACCGTAATCTCAAACTGTATCAGCTGGCGGGAAAAATCGCCGATTTATTTGACCAGTACCTGGTGTTTCGCCCGGAATTAATATTTGCGTGGGAGGCCGCCAAAGAGGAAAATAAATCACCCCATCGATGGCAGGCCAGGCTCTGGCGGGAATTGGTTGCCGAAATCGGGACCTGGCACCGGGCCCGGATGCGCCGGACGCTGATTAACCGGATTCACCAATCCAAATTAGACCCTGCAGTCCTGCCGGCGAGGGTTTCGATGTTTGGAATGTCCTATCTGCCCCAGTTTCATCTTCAAGCCTTCGCGGAAATGTCCCGCCTGATGGAAATCAATTTTTTCATTGTTAACCCCTGCCGGGAATACTGGTCGGATATCGTTTCGGATCGGGAGATTTCGATAAAACGCCGGAAAAGCGACAAAATTGCCGAAAATATAGAATGGTACCATCTCGACCGCGGCAATCGTTTGCTGGCCTCCATGGGCACCCAGGGGCGTCATTTTTTCGATTTGATGGCCGGTCTCGACTGCCCGGTCCATGATCACTTCGCAGAGCCGGAAGGACATGGTATTCTCGCCGGCCTGCAGTCAGATATTTTGAACTTGCGCGACAGAGGCAATGAGAGCGCTGATGAGGTTGAGATCCTGGAAGACCGGCCGGGGGCGGTCGGCCCCACGGGTTTTAAGGCGGAAGGTGGCGACAAATCACTTCAAATTCATGTCTGCCACAGTCCCATGCGTGAAATCGAAATTCTGCACGACAACCTGCTGGCCATGTTTGAAGAGAACGCCACGCTCGCGCCCCGGGACATCATCGTGATGACCCCGGATATCGAAACCTATGCGCCATTCGTACATGCCGTTTTTGACGCCCAATCCGATGAAACCCTGCGAATCCCTTTCAGCATCGCCGATCAGAGTCACCGCCGCGAAAACCGCACCGTCGATGGGTTTCTGGCCCTGCTTGAGATGGCCGACAGTCGATTCGAAGCCCCGCGTATTCTGCGGCTGCTGGAATATTCAGAGATTAAATCAAAATTTGACCTGGCGGATTCGGACCTCAAGATTGTCGAGCGCTGGATCATTGACACCCACATTCGCTGGGGCATCGATGAAGGCAGCAGGATAAAAGCCGGTCTGCCCGGCTATCCGGAAAACACCTGGCGTGCGGGCCTGGATCGGTTGATCCTCGGCTACGCCATGCCGGGTGAAAGCCGGACGACGTTTAACGGCATCTTGCCCTATGACGACATCGAGGGCGGGGAGGTCCAGATTCTGGGCCGATTTGCAAAGTTCATCGAAAGGCTTTTTGCCTGGTCTGAAACCCTGAGTCAAACCAGAACACTGGGAGCGTGGCGCGGGGTGCTACTGGCACTGATGGAGCAGTTTCTGCAACCGAATGACCGCACGGAGCGGGAGTTTCAATTTCTGCGCCAAACGTTGGAAGAATTAGGCGCCAAAGAAGCGTCGGCCGATTTTAAGGAGGCCGTCGAGCTTAAAGTCATTCAGTCTTATTTAAGATCAAATCTGGAAAAAAACAATTTCGGGTCGGGCTTCCTGACCGGCGGAATCACATTTTGTGCCATGCTGCCGCTGCGCAGCATCCCTTTTAAAGTTGTCTGCCTTATCGGTCTGAACAACGATACGTTCCCGCGCGAGCACCAGCCGCTGAATTTTGATCTGATGGCACAACACCCCAGGGCCGGCGACCGGTCCCGGCGCAACGATGACAAGTATCTGTTCCTCGAATCGATCGTATCAGCCCGCCGGACGTTTTATATCAGCTACGTGGGACAAAGCATCCTGGATAACTCGGCGCTGCCGCCCTCGGTGCTGGTCAGCGAACTGCTGGACACCGTCGAGCAGGGCTTTGCCGCCAGCGACGTCTCAATTCTCGATCAATTCGTCACGCGCCACCGTCTGCAGCCGTTTTCGGAGGCTTACTTCAGGGAAGACAGCAGGCTGTTCAGTTATTCCACCGAAAATATGCTGGCCGGCAGCGCAAAAAACGACAATCGGCAGCCGCTTGCTTTTTTTAATCGCAGGCTGCCCATAACCGACGCGGAATTAGAAAGGTGGTATCAGCTGGACCTGGATTCTCTGGGGCGGTTTTTTCTCAATCCGGCCAGGTATCTGGTCCAAAAGCGGCTGGGAATCGTGCTCGAAGACGATTTGTACCTGTCGGATGAGCGCGAAACTTTCCAATTGCAGCCACTGGAACGCTACCTGATCGGGCAGAATTTATTGAAAAACCGGCTTTCCGGAGTGACGCTGCAGGATTTCAGACCCGTGCAAAAAGCAACCGGCCAACTGCCTCCGGGCCGGGTCGGTGATTACTATTACAGCGATATGTCCATCGAGGTGCAGAATTTTGCCAGGCGGATCGAAAAATATGCTACCGCCCGGGTACTTGAGCCCATCGACGTCGCTTTCGAAACGGCCGGCGTTGAAATTACCGGCCGCCTGGCACCCCTGGCGGAATTCGGCTGCGTTCGCATCCGGTACGGCCGGTTGAGGGCCGAAGATCTGCTCAAAGCCTGGATCGAACACCTGGTTTATTGCCATACCGCACCGGAAGATTTTGCAAAGCACACCTACCTGATCTGCAAAGACCGGGCGGTTCAATTTGAACCGCTGACCGACAGCCTTCCGAATCTGGCAGTCCTTCTGAAGCTGTATCAACGGGGCCTGGAGAGCCCGCTTCATTTTTTCCCGCAATCTTCCTTTGAATATGCTGAAAAAGTGCTGGTTAAATCCGTGCCGGAGCTCACCGCCCTGTCCCAGGCAAAAAGTAAATGGACCGGCGGCGGATACAGTAAAAATATCAAGGCGGAATCCCAGGACCCCTATTATGATCTTTGCTTTCGTCAAACCGATCCCTTCGATGAACAATTCAAGCAAATAGCAATCGCGGTTTTCGAACCGCTTCTGGACCACTGCCGGGATATCGAACTTTCGGTTCTATAAATGTTAGCCACCATCCCATCTGCCTGAAATAACCTGCTTGGCAATACCATATAATTCTAAACTTGAAGGCCTAAATGGCCGAAAAGAATTCCATAACCTGGAAATTTACATGAAGGAGAATTTTTATGGCATTGATCGCACAGATGCATGATGGAGTGGCTATCAACAAATGTTCGCTTGACCAACCCAGATTGACCCTCGGCCGGAGTTCAGGCTGCGATATATTTATCGATGATGTCGTGGTCAGCACCGAACACGCGGCAATCGAGCAGGCAGACAGCCTGGATTCGGGGAATCGGCAAGAATATTATATCCATGATCTGGGCAGCACCAACGGCACCCTTGTGAACGGTGAATCGGTAAATCGCCAAAAATTGAGCCACAATGATATTATCCGGATTGGGTGGGTCAATTTCAAGTTTATCGATGAAAACCTAGCAGATCCCAACGAAACCGCGAAAATTCACAAAAGCTGGATTCCCGGCGTGTACTACACCAAAGAGAAATGAGCGGAGAATTGAGGGATTTAGGAATTCAGGAATTTAGGGATTGAGGAATTTAGGAATTGAGGAATTGAGGGATTTAGGAATTGAGGGATTTAGGGATTTAGGAATTGAGGGATTTAGGAATTCAAGGATCGAGGATTTAGGGGATTCAGGAATTGAGGGATTGGCGGATTAAGTTATAAAATCAAAAAATTAAAAAGATAGATTTCCTTCAATTCCTAAATCCCTGAATCCCTAAATTGAACCCGTGTCCAATTTTCATTCAATTCCTGGACTTACAAAGGTTCGCAGCCATTTTTTCAATCGAAATTCCGAGGTCTGTAATTATTCATTATTCATTCTTCAATATTCATTTTCAGCCATGGATGCCACCTCCCAGATAACGGTTGCCCTCAAACCCGAGTTGTTTCGGTCCGGTTTGAAAATGAGTTCCCTGAAACCGGGCGACACGCTTTTACTGAAAGTCCTTGAGCTCCGTGGCGACCGCGCCCTGATCGATTTCGGAAATTTTCGTGCCACTGCTGACCTTAAGGTCCCCGTGGGCTTGGGCGAAGTACTGTCGGTTAAAGTCCAAGAATCAGGTAAGCAGCTCACTCTAAGCCTGCTGAACACGGAATTGAAAATCAATCCGGCGGCGGATTCTGCCCCCCCGTCTGCTGGAAATGCTTTCAGAAGATGTTCTTAAAAAATTCCAGGGGGACATCAAACAAATCTTGAACCATTCCGCGCCAGTCCTGTCCACCAAAGCCATACCGGATCAAATAATAAATATATTAAGAGGCTTAAATTCCCATTTCGAAGCTTTTGATTTAAAAAATATGATGTCGGAATTACTGCCGCGTCTCAAGTCCTATGTGGACAATTCCGGTCTTTTTTTTGAGAAAATGCTTGAAACGGTCATTGCCAAATTGATGGACGATTCTCAGACCGCCTCAACCCGGCAATTGGCCAATCATCCGGCGGTCTTGAATATTGTCAAAAACGATCTGAAAGCCAACCTGTTCATATTAAAAAACTATATGGAGAACGAGGCGACGCTGCAAAAAGCCTTTGATGCCAGGACCTTTAGCGTCATGCGCAAGGCAGTCGATGGCCTGCTGACCGACATCGCCAACCAGCAGGGGCGGGCCGTCAAACAGCTCGACCCGGCGGACCCGTTTCAGGTATTTACCTACACACTGCCCCTTGAGGAGGAAAAACAGGCGGCGCGATTAAAAATTTACTATCAAAAAAATCAAAAACAGGGGGCAAAAAACGGATTTCAAGTTTCCCTGCTGCTTTCCATGGACCGATTGGGGAAGCTGCGCACTGATTTCTATCTTTTGGATAAGGATTTGACGATTACCTTTTTTGTGAAAGATCAATCGATCAAAGCCAGAATCCAGGAAAATTACCCTGAGGTGCAGGCATTACTGAAACCATTTTTCAACCAAACGCGGGTGCGGGTCATTGTATCCGAAAAGAAAATCAAGGAATTTGATCAGGAAGATGTGCCATCCACCAGTGATAGAAGAGTGGACGTACGAATTTAAGCATGGATAAATCTCCGAAAGCGGTTGCGCTGAAATATAACGGGCAAACTGACAGGGCGCCCAGGGTCGTTGCCAAGGGCAGGAACAAAATTGCCGAAAAAATCATTGATATTGCCAAGGAACATGATGTACCTCTTTATGAGGATAAAAACCTGATTCAAATCCTGGAAGCCCTGGAATTGGAAGCGGAGATTCCGCCGGAGCTGTACCGGGCAGTGGCGGAGGTGCTGGCGTTTATCTACCGGCTGAATGGTAAAGGATAGAGGGCAGAAGTCAGAGGTCGGAGGACAGAAGTCAGAGGACAGAGGTCGGAGGACAGAGGACAGGGTGCAGAAGGTGGGAAGACAGAGGGCAGAAGTTGGGAAGTTGAGAAGGTGAGAAGGTTGGCGGTGCAACTGCTGAACACTTGATTCTGGATGCTCGATGCTGGATTCTGGATGCTCGATGCTGGATGCTGGATGCTTGATGCTCGATGCTGGATGCTCGATGCTGGGTGCTTGATGCTCGATGCTGGGTGCTTGATGCTCGATGCTGGGTGCTTGATGCTCGATGCTGGATACTTGATGCTCGATTCTGGATGCTTGATGCTTGATGCTCGTTACTGGATGCTTGATGCTCGATGCTGGATGCTTGATGCTGGATATTGGATGTTGAGTAATTTTTTTAATCCGAAATCCGCAATCCGAAATCCCAAATCGAAAGGCTTGATACTGGATGCTCGATGCTGGATGCTTGATGCTGGATATTGGATGTTGAGTAATTTTTTTAATCCGAAATCCGCAATCCGAAATCCCAAATCGAAAGGCTGGATATTGGATGTTGAGTAATGATTGCCGGATTTAATAATCGATTTAGTTGATTGAGTTTATGGTTAATCGATCTCAAGTCAATGTGTTTGTTGACTGTGCGGGTTTTTCAATCCGAAATCCGCAATCCGAAATCCCAAATCGAAAGGCTTGATACTGGATGCTCGATACTGGATGCTGGATGCTTGATGCTGGATATTGGATGTTGAGTAATTTTTTCAATCCGAAATCCGCAATCCAAAATCCCAAATCGAAAGGCTGGATATTGGATGTTGAGTAATGATTGCCGGATTTAATAGTGGATTTAGTTGATTGGGTTTATGCTTAATCGATCTCAAGTCAATGTGTTGGTTGACCGTGCGGTTTTTTCAATCCGAAATCCGCAATCCAAAATCCCAAATCGAAAGGCTGGATATTGGATGTTGAGTAATTTTTTCAATCCGAAATCCGCAATCCGAAATCCCAAATCGAAAGGCCGGATGCCCGCTGGAAGATGGAAAAGTCGATTGAATCCATCCGGTAATTCATGTATATTCCAATCCCGTTCTTCAGGCTGCTTCGGTTCAAAACCCGAAAACCCGTAACTCGCAACCCGTAACGCGCAACCCGAAACCCGCAACCCGTAACACGCAACCCGAAACTTGCAACCCGTAACGCGCAACCCGAAACCCGCAACCCGTAACACGCAACCCGTAACACGCAACCCGTAACGTGTAACACGCAACCCGTAACCCGTAACTCGCAACCCGTAACCCGTAACCCGCAACTCGCAACACGCATGGAACCCTTTGACCTGCTCAACGCTCCGCTTGAGGGAATCAACCTGATTGAGGCCAGTGCCGGGACCGGTAAGACCTACAATATCGAGGGCCTGTATGTGCGGTTGGTTCTGGAGATGCAGTTGCAGGTCGACCAGATACTGGTGCTGACCTTCACCAACGCCGCCACTGAAGAACTGAAGGACCGGATCCGCACGAAGCTGGCCAAGACCCAAAATGCATTTGCCCGGGGGACCAGCGAGGATTCCCTGATCGCAGCCCTTTTGGGAAATTCCGTGGTTGCCAAGGCAGCTGAGGTGCGGCTGCACGATGCCCTCATCGATTTCGATCAAGCAGCTATTTATACCATTCACGGCTTTTGCAGACGGGTCTTGCAGGAGTATGCCTTTGAGACCGGAAGCCTATTCGATACGGAGCTTGTCACCGACCAGACGCGGTTGGTGCAGGAAGTCGTGGACGATTTCTGGCGCAGATCATTTTATCATGCCCCCCCGGAACTGATCAGTTATGCATTGAAAAAAAAATGCGGTCCCGATTATTTCCTGCGGCTGCTGACCGGGTTGAGCACGCCGGATGTCAAAATTGTACCCGTGTTGGCTGAGCCGACCTTGCAAACACTCCCAATTTTTCGGACGGCATTGGAAACCCTGAAACACGCCTGGCCCGCCAGTCGCCAGGCCGTCATTCAGGCCCTGGCGGATCCGGGCTTGAAAGCCAACATCTACGGCAGTGCCAAAGTTGCCCCCAATCACCCCGGCCGATCCCAAAGAGACCAGCGTATCAGCATTCTGGTCGAGGCCATGGATAATCTGGCCGATCCGATGAGCGTCGGATTTCCGCTATTTAAAAATTTCGAAAGATTTACGACGGCCAAGATCGAAAAATCCACCAAAAAAAATGCTACACCACCCACCCATGATTTTTTCGGTCTTTGTGAAGAATTGTACGGTCTGGAAGCCCGGCTGGGTGTTGAATTGGAAACCTACCTGGTGTATTTGAAAGGCCGATTGCTGAAAGTTGCGGCCGCCGACCTTCAAAAAAAGAAAATAGAACACAATGTTCAGTATTTCGATGATCTTCTGACAACCCTGCTCGACGCCCTGCAATCCGAACACGGGGCGTTATTGGAAGCCGCGGTTCGTCAGAAATACAAGGCGGCCCTGGTCGATGAATTTCAGGACACCGACAATCCCCAGTACCGGATTTTAACCCGCTTGTTCTCGCAAAAAGACAGCCTGCTGTTTATGATCGGCGATCCCAAACAAGCCATATACAGTTTCAGGGGTGCCGATCTTTTCTCATACATGCAGGCTGCCCGAGGGGCCGCGGCCAAATTCACCCTCACGCAAAACTGGCGCTCACAACCCCGCTTGATTACGGCAGTCAATACGATCTTCGCAAATTGCAGGGCACCCTTCGTCTATGATCAGATTTCCTTTGCTGCCGGCCAACCTGCCGCTCAATCGGCAGACCGAAATCAACGCTCGGGCCCGCCTTTCACTCTCTGGTATCTGGAAGCCGGGCGTTTTGCCGCCAATGAAAAACCGATTAATAAAGGAGACGCAATTCAGCTGATTGCCGACGCAGTGGGCGCGGAAATCAGCCGACTCACAGTCGCATCCAATCCGGTTGCACCCGGTGACATCGCGGTGTTGGTACGCACAAACGACCAGGCTCAACTGATGAAAACCACATTGAGCGGCCGCAACATCCCCTCGATTCTTTATAGCACCGGGCATATCTTTGACACCCGCGAAGCCTATGAAATGGAGGTGGTGCTGAAGGGAATTTCAGATCCGCTGGATCTCGCCCGCATTAAAGCGGCTCTGGCAACCGACATGCTGGGTATGGCGGCCGAAGATTTAATCTCCGACAACCTGGAATCTCTGCAGTGGGACCGGCGCCTGGCCGGGTTCGGTGAATACCATGAGCTTTGGGGCCGCTATGGATTTATCCGCATGTTCCGGAGGTTTCTCGCAAGGGAACAAATTCGGGAACGGCTGTTAAGCATGCCCGATGGTGAACGAAGGCTGACCAATGTCCTGCACCTGTCGGAGGTCCTGCACCGCCGGTCGGTGGACCACGATGCGGGCATCTCCGATCTATTGAAGTGGCTGGCCGAGCAGCGGGACCCCGCGACGCCGCGGCTTGAAGAATACCAGCTGCGGCTTGAAAGTGACGAGAAAGCCGTCAAAATCGTCACCATTCACAAGTGCAAGGGCCTGGAGTTTCCGATTGCATTTTGTCCATTCGCATGGGAAAAATCATTGGCCAGAAATGAAGAGTTTACTTTTCATGACATCGAAGATGGCGGGCGGCTGACCCTCGATCTGGGCTCGCATGCAAGCAGTCATCACCGTGCCCTGGCTCAAAACGAGATATTGTCTGAAAATCTCAGACTGCTTTATGTAGCGCTGACGCGCGCCAAGAACCGCTGCTACCTGGCCTGGGGCCGTATCAATACCGCCGAGACATCGGCCCTGGCCTATTTGCTGCACACAAATGCGAATCGCCCTGCCGGCTTTCCAACTGAAGATTTAGCGCTGCAAACGAAAAATATATTTAAGGCCAAAACGGATGCAGAATTTGTCGCCGATTTACAGCAACTGGCCGGCAAGTCTCAAAACAGCATCCTGCTTGAACCGCTGCCCGTGGCAACCGGCGCGGAGAACGGGGACGGGTTCCGGCGGCCTGAAGCAAGTGAGGCACCATGCTTTGCCCGTAATTACACAGGCAATATCGATAGTTTATGGAAAATCTCAAGCTATTCTTCCCTGGTATCTTCCGGTCTGCCTGATGTTGATTTGCCCGACCGGGACCTGGCCCGCAATCTACTGGAGCCGAATCAAACTAGTTCGTTGCCCACCTCAAACGCAGAATACGGCCGACAAGAAGCCGCGATTTTCTCGTTTCCGAAAGGTGCCCGGGCCGGGACATTTTTCCATGATATATTGGAACATTATGACTTCACTGAGACAGATGCCGAAGCGCTGAAACAGCTGACTGCCATTAAACTGCAGCAGTATGGATTCGATCCAGCCTGGCGGGAGACCGTTTGCGGGGCCTTGAATAAGGTTCTTTCAATTTCGCTGCACTCCGATCTGGCCGGGTTGACGCTTTCATCGATTCCAATGGGTGCCAGGATCAATGAAATGGAATTTTATTTCCCCTTGAATTATCTTGCCCCTCACGATTTAGTAAACGTATTCGGACAAGTTTCCCGGTCCGGGGAATCGAAATCTTTTTCCAGCCATCTGGGAAAACTTGACTTCAGACCCCGGCAAGGCTTTATGAAAGGTTACATTGACCTGATATTTCAGCATAAAGGGCGTTTTTACCTGGTGGACTGGAAATCAAATTATCTTGGATCCGAATTGGCTGATTATGACCAGACCGCCCTGATTCATGCCATGCACACGGAGCTGTACACCCTGCAATACCATCTTTATGCTCTGGCCCTGCATCAATATTTGCGTTATCAGCAACCGGGATACAGATATGAAGATCATTTCGGCGGTGTATTTTATGTATTTATCAGGGGCGTGGAACCCCGGGTCGGCCCCGGAAACGGAATATTCTTTGATCTTCCCGCGCCGGAACTGATCCACCGGTTAGGTAAAGCGCTGGTTCCGGGATACGGGAACGGAGAATGAAAATTGAAGATTGAAGATTGAAGATTGAAGGAATCGCTTCGCTCAAGCTTATCTTTAAAAAACAGAAATCAGAACTATGGAATATCAAACATCGCAGTTATTTAATTGCCGTAACGCAGCCTCAAATATCATAGGAGTCAATTTTATCAAAAATTCAGATGTTTCGAAAAAATATGCCAAAAGGACAACTACAAAAACTGGAATCCTTGCTGGGCACGGCCGGCATATTCTCGGATATCGATATCCATTTCGGCCGGTTTGTTGCACGCTTCGGTGACGGACCGGAGCCGGGGGTTTTCCTGGCGGCGGCCTTGACAAGCCGTGCAACCGGCCAGGGCGATATCTGCCTGGATCTTGCAGGCGTCGCCGCTACCCGGTTATTTGAAACGCCTGACGGGTCGGATGCGGTGGTTTGTCCGCCGCTGGCTGATTGGCACAATATGCTCACGGCCAGCCCGGCCGTTGGAGAACCCGGCCAGAAACGCCCTATGATCCTCGATGCCCAACATCGGCTCTACCTGTACCGCTACTGGGAATATGAAGACAGCCTGTCCCGATCCATTGAGCAATGGGCGGGGACGGAATTGCAGGATTTCAATCCGGCCGATCTATCCGTATATCTGGAAAAATTGTTTCCGTCGCTGGATACCGACGAGGTCAACTGGCAGGCGGTCGCTGCTGTTACAGCAGTATTCAAGCCCTTCAGTGTTGTAACCGGGGGACCGGGCAGCGGCAAAACCTTCACCATCACGGGCCTATTGGCCCTGGTGCTGGCATGTGTGTTGAAGGAAAAGCCGACGATCCGGCTGGCCGCACCCACCGGAAAAGCAGCTGCCAGGCTGGCAGAATCGATCGCGGAAACCAAACGCCGGCTGGATTACCCGTCCGCCCTCTTGAACGCCATTCCCAATGAGGTGCATACGGTTCACCGCCTGCTAAAACCGATTGCCGACACCCCGTATTTTCGCCACAATTCAGATAACCCGCTGGCTGCCGACCTCATTGTCATCGATGAGGCGTCAATGGTGGATCTGGCCTTGATGTCCAAGCTGGTGCAGGCGGTTGCCCGAGAAGCCCGCCTGGTATTGATCGGAGACAAAGATCAACTGGCATCGGTCGAGGCCGGCTCGGTTCTGGGAGATATTTGCGGCCGCCAACCCATCCCCGGGATCTCAAAAAGCCTGGCGGATAAAATCAAACGCCTTGGCCGGATTGAGCAAAACGGCCGGGTGCCGTACGCGACCAACCCCTCAGGTCTGCAGGATTGCATCACCGTGCTGCAAAAAAACTATCGGTTTGAGCCGCAAAGCGGCATCGGGGGATTGAGCCGGGCGGTCAATCGGGGCGACGCCGAATCCGCGCTGTGCTTGCTAAATGATCCGGCCGAGACATCCATTGCCTGTCATGATTTTATCTCCCATGGAAAACTGCTGCCGAATCTCAGCCGGACCATTGTCGAAGGCTATAAAAAATACTTGACAATCCATGACCCCATGTTAGCTATGGGTGAATTTATGCGGTTTAAGATCTTGTGTGCCCTGAAAATCGGACCCTTCGGCGTCGAGCACATCAATGTTCTGGCAGAACAAATACTGGGGCAGGCGGGCCTGGTGCCGCGCATTCAACGGGGGAGCCAACCATGGTATCGCGGACGGCCGGTCTTGATAACCCGCAATGATTACAGCCTGGGTCTTTTCAACGGCGATATCGGGATCACGCTGCCGGATCCGGTTTCAGCGGACGAGCGACTGTATGTCTATTTTCCGGACCCTGATCGTGGATTTAAACGGTTTCCGACCCGCACGCTTTCCGGCCATGAAACGGTTTATGCCATGACCGTTCATAAAAGCCAGGGGTCTGAATTCGATCATGTCATTCTCTTGCTGCCGCAGAAGGATTATCCGCTGCTGACCCGGGAATTGATCTACACCGGATTGACGCGGGCTAAAAAAACGGTTTCTATCTGGGGCCCGGAATCCGTTCTGAAAACCGCATTAGGCCGCAAGATTGAAAGAACCTCTGGCCTGCGGGAGGCGCTTTGGACCTAGCAGGTTTTCGGGTTCAGGGATCAAAGGTTCAGCGTTGGAAGAATCGGAGTTGTTACCTTACCTGAAACACTGAATTATGAGTTCTGAAATAAGGCCCTTAGCAGGATTTTTTTGACAACATGTTGTAAGTTACTGAAGGTTTCGGGTGTCAGGTTTCAGGTGTCAGGATTAAGCAACTCGGTTACCTAACACCCGACACCTGACACCCGACACCTAAATTCTTTGAATAGCGCTGTAGCTGCACCGCAGGGGCCCCTTTTTCCGAGCGCGTAGTCTTGGAAAAAGCTTAGGACCTATCTGCAGTGAAATTAATGATCTATAGGAATATTAACCCTGAACGGCGAACCCTGAACCTTTACGATTGGAGCAACAATAATGAAAAGAACAGTAATTCGAGGATCCGGTCGCTATCTGCCGCCGCGCGTGGTTACCAACGAAGACATGACGCAATGGATGGACACTTCCGATGAATGGATCCGGCAGCGAACCGGTATCCTGCAGCGGCACTGGGTGCCTGAAGCGGGGGGGCGTCGGGTCTTCCGATCTCGGGTTGGAGGCTGCCCGCATCGCCTTGCAGCGGGCCGGCTGGGAGCCGGAAGACATCGATTTGATTATTTTTGCGACCCTGAGTCCTGATATCTTCTTTCCCGGACCCGGATGCCTGATGCAGCACAAGCTCGGCCTGGCGTCCACGCCGGCCCTGGATATCCGACAGCAATGCACCGGGTTTCTTTACGGCATTACCACGGCCGATGCGTATATTCGCAGCGGGCTGGCCGAAAAAATTCTTCTGGTGGGGGCTGAAGTTCACAGTACCGGGCTGGATATTTCCACCAGAGGCCGGGATGTGGCGGTAATTTTCGGTGACGGCGCCGGAGCGGTTTGCCTGGAAGGTGTCGATTCGGAGCAACCCCTTGGCGTCCTGGCCTCGGCCTTGCACGCCGACGGCAAGTATGCCGAAAGCCTGTCGGTTGAATTGGGCGCCTCCCGCAATAATCCCCGGATCAGCAAGGAGGATATCGACGAAGGGCGGCATTTTCCCAAAATGGACGGCAAAACCATTTTTAAACTGGCGGTCCAGAAGTTGCCCGAAGTGGTGGGGGAGACCTTGCAAAAAGCCGGTTTGGCCATCGAGGATATCGATCTTTTTATTCCGCACCAGGCCAATCTGCGCATCAACCAGTTTTTTCAGCAATCCATGAAGCTGCCCGAAGACAAAGTGTTTCACAACATTCAACGCTACGGCAACACCACCGCGGCCAGCATCCCGATCGCCTTTGATGAAGCCTTAGAAATGGGAGTGATCGGGCCGGGCAGCCTGGTTATGTTCCTGGGTCTGGGGGCCGGATTGACCTGGGGGGCCGTTCTTTCGAAGCTTTAAACACGAAAGTAATTCATTAACAATCAGTCGGGACTTATTGCAATATCGGGGGATATACATCTGATAGAACGCGGTAAGTTTTATCGGATGTATAAGCAAAGTCCTTATTTTGAGACTTGTAAATCGGGACACAGGAAAAGACTTAAACTACCGTGTAAAGGGTATGCAGGGTCATTTCTCTGAGAATGATATACCTTCAAAAGACCCAAAGAAAACAGAACCCGAAGAACAATAGTACTGTTCTTAATTTCATTGAAAGAGATGGTGGACGAGTAAAAATCCGGGCCCAGAGAACCAGGTTTTCGACAATGGAATAAACAGGCTCACAAGAGCGCTGCCTCTGGCCATAGAGGGCCAGTCTGATCAATAAAAGAAACTTCGAAAAAGCGAATATCGAATATCGAACAAGGAATCATGAATTTCGAAGTAAGGTATTCTATCGATTTAATTCTAACTAAAATAGTCAGAGCGAAGCGAA
>Ga0209743_1000383_pt1 | contig 14631 bp, 13 predicted proteins | sample OlaalgELextract2_FD_187378 | JGI IMG/M metagenome (GOLD analysis project Ga0209743, IMG submission 187378) | Olavius algarvensis symbiont microbial communities from Tuscany, Italy - Type G ELBA extract 2 (SPAdes) (version 2) | ecosystem: Host-associated > Annelida > Digestive system >...
TAACCTGAAGCACAGCAGATTGCTGCTTTAACCAATTTTTCAAAGAACATTGACCAAATTTAAAATGTTGGACCTACAATTTTGTAATTTATTCTGATCAATTTTAAGTTTATGCGCAGGCTCTATAAATTAAAATACCCTTCTCAACCAAGCTGTCGAGGATATCTTTATGAGCCACAATCTGTTTTTCCCCAATATTAGAGGGCTCCACTTGAGTATATGTAATTATTTTTTCTGATGCTTTATACCCATTATGACCTGACAATAAATTTAATAGACCAATGGACTTGATAATCTTGTATTCATTCTCGGGTAATCCCTTCGTGCCTTCTACCAAATTATTAATCTCTAACCATCGGCTTGAGCCGGGTCGAGAGCTTGAAATTGTTTTTATAGATGAGATAAAATAATCATATAATTGGTCGAGACCTAAGGTAACGAGGTTGTCATCCTTCGGACGGATTGTTTTTGAAGATAAAAATGCGGGTAGGGCGTTCGGCTCCCCACCACACAAAAACGCAAATAGGGTCCTGTCATTTTGAGCATATTGCACACATAGTTCAGGTAATATTAAAGCGGCAAGAGGATGCAATGGATAAAAGCCCTTCAAATATTCTATTGACAGGCTTTCAGTATCTGTAAGTCCTAATCTTTTTACAGCATTATGGTAAACCGTTGCCCACTTCTTTATTTTTCTTTCCATCAGGGGCGACATTTTCTTTCTAAGCAATGCTTTCCTGATAAATTCAACCATTTGGGCCCTTGGCTCAATAAAGGAAATATCCTCAAATCGTCCTTGAATTTTTCCCCATTCTTGAAGCTGGCTGGAAGAAAAGCCAACCGCGTACTCCTCGAAAGATTGATGTAAACACACCCAAAGAAATATATCATTTGTCTCGGCTAGCGCTTGTAATGAATATAAATCCCCTTTACCCGGATTCCTTGCCATATACTCTAAATTTTTACCGAACTCATCAATAACAACAACTGCAGGAGCTTTAAATTCATTGGTTGCTTTATTAAACAGGTCTACCATGTGCCGTGTATCAATTAAATCTTTGCTCAGTAATTGTTCAGCCTCTAAACACAATTTGCGATTATTTTTATTTCCTTGTTGTTTTTTTTCATAAAAATTCAACGACTGATTCAATCCATGAACTATCGAATGATTAACTGACTGAAAGGATGATGTCGCAGCTACGCGGAAAAACCCTCTTGTGACAATCCTACGTGCTGATAGCATCTCTTGAAACTTTTCATATAATGATAGATCTTTTTCTCGCAGCATTTCTCGTGCAAGCTTCGTTTCTGCACGACTTTTCGGCCCAACTAAAGCTAAGAGATAGTTTACAAAGGATGATTTACCCATCCCATAAGGCCCGGTTAACGACCATGCCGAAATTTTGGAGCCGTTCAAGCCTGCTATCAAACGGTAAATTATTTCAGTGCCTTTTGCGGTCAAAAAATACTGTGAAAGGGTATTCTTATCCCCCATATCCCGCTCTATGTTCACAGAGCGAGCGACAAGTGATTCAGGAGAAATATAATCTGAAATTAGCATCGTAATAGACCTATTCGTAATAATCTTTAAGTGTAGCCCAATACAAATCTATAGGTGTTTGTTCAAATTGTAGCTGTCGACTTCCATAAGATTCTATAAAATCTGCATCGCCTATCTTATTAACCACTTTTTCAATCCTGTTGCCGATTTCGCTTTCGGATAATTTGAAAACAACTCCCGGACTGTTTTGTCCGTATGCAAGTTTATTTAATGAAATTGTTTTTGAGTGTGGATGAAAGAAGTGCGCGTAGCTAAAACAGGATGCCATTAGGACATCATCCGGCAAAGATGATTTGTTTTCCAAATTGAATCGGTAGGTTTGTTTTCGCTCAGAAGGCAGCAATAGCTCTATACAAGTAAATGGGCATTCAATTTCATCAGAATTTGATTTTGTTGGGGGAGCATACATACGGGTTAGGCATGAAGCGTCCTTTTCAATGGAAGAATCCGAATATCGTTTCAAGCTATCGATTCTCCCCCGATGTTCATTAATCACATGACCTAACTCTTTAATTGTGAAGATTCCGATATCACCAATGTTCATGGCAATTGACCAGGCAGGTGCGACTATCGGTGGTACAAAGAGCTGCCAATGCAATAACCATAAACTACCAATATCCTCAAGGTATGGATCCCAACCATTATCAGTGGAAAGTAATGCCTTGCCAAATTGACTTCCTTTCAGTTCGCCACCAATTCTAAATTTTCCCTGAGCTTCGCTATGTTCAATCACTTTAAACGCAAGGCACCAAAACCGGATGGACCTAACCATATTTTTACCAACACCCAGCTTTTCGATAGCATCATCCGCGTCAAATATTTTTGGCTCCTTTTGGACGCCGTTATACCCTTCAACTCCATCAAAACCTTTTTTTAACCACCCATATCTTGGACAAAAGGTTTCATGCCTTGCAAAAAAGCCGTAATCATATAAATCCTTTGTATCTTTCATGTGAATAAGTCCAGCCCCTTTTTAATGTTATGATCACCAAAAAGGCTTTATAACACAATATATTGTTATTAATCAATATTCATTGTTCTATATATTGTTATTAATATAAATTAAACCATATCAATTTACAATAATATCATCTGTATCTTCTTCGTTGTGAAAATCGCTGATATCGAAGGCGGTTTGCCCTTAGCCTCGTTTTTTAACTTAAGATCAATGTATCACACAAGTTTGACAGATCCGGTCACAATTCAAAATTTTTTTTTAATATTATGGCGAGTATCTTGAGTTTAAATAATTTTGGACCTATCTACCAAAATAAGGTGAATTTAGTATTAAAGCGTATTTACAGCAATCAGGATGAAATTGCTCCATGGAGAAGTTCTCGTCATTTCAGTTAATTATGCAGTCTACCTTATTTTGGTAGATAGGCTCAAATAATTTCGAACCATGATCTTGAAATTTTCTGTTGAAAAGAGTAAATTTGTAAGGTTAAAGAATCGATAAAAGTGCGAAAGATAGGTGTCGCGTCTTGATTAGTGATTAATTGAAAGATAGGTGTCGAGTCTTGATTAGTGATTAACAATCTCAGATTAATTCCTGATCGAAAGTTGACACCAGTAATTCCTCTCCCGGACGATTCGACTGCCCCAATCGGCAAACGAATTGCCATTAAACCCCGGCAAAGCAGGGGCTGGGATTAATATTCTCGGCGCCATATCCAGTTTTTTTTTGGGTCCCTGCATATCAGAGTTGAATCAAGCTATGCCCTATATCCTGTTATTATCCGACATATAACCTGACTGAATCAAGCGTTCAGTGATCAAACCAGAAATTAGCTGCTGAATGAATATTCATTAAATAATTACGTCATTTTTGCCCCGAATCGCAAAACAGGAGCCACCTTATCCTATTTTTGGACCGGGGGCTATTTTACTGGCATATTTATTGCGGCCGGGGTCGTACCAAGCTATCTGTCTGTAATTTATGTAAATGCTTTAAAAAATCGCCCCATTTTTACGCTTAGGGCCTTGTTTTTGGTATCAAAATCAGCGTTTTAATGGAGACTTGGGGACGCCCTTCTGTTTTGTACTTTAAACCGTTTTGGTTAGCGCTTTCCGCCGACGTCACGCATTCAGAGCGACTATGGCGCGTAAAGCCGGGCAGGAATGTTGCAGTTCAGAATACAGGTGTCGGATAATCAACAGGGATCAGTGGAGGTTTCCCAATGCACTTCAAGCTTAGCAGAAAATGGGTCGTCAGTAAATGTCAAAATACGGTTGGTGGTTTGTAAGGATACTAAATTATTGGAAATAAAAAGGACTATTGATAGAGTTTATTGAGTTGATTGAGTTGATTGGGTTTATTGAGTTGGTTGAGTAAAAAGTCGGAAAAGAGCATCTCCGACGCCAGCTCATAGCTGATGGCTGGTGGTTCATGGGAAAAAGGTGAAAGGATAGAAAGCGAGCAAGCTTGGAGGTTTGAAAGCTGTAAAGCTGAGAAAATCCGACTTGTTGGACCCCTCGTTTCTGGATTGAAGGTCTAACACACTCATCGAATCCGATCTATTCGAATTCTGTGCGGGGTAAGCCAGACTGGCGAATTATGGAAAGCAGGGTACCCACTCGGATCTCTTTGTGGTCGGGAACCGGGATGGTAATTGTTCGATCTTCAGGGAAACTCGGGGACGTTGTTGACTATGTCAACTAACTTTTTGCCTTTTACGTCCAAGCTTCCGTATTTTTCAACACTTTCGTCAAGACCCCGCGACATGGCCCAGCCAGTCGGGTTGGCGGCACACAATACAGGCTGGGATCCTTTCGGCCCTTTAAAGTCCCTATCAAGTCTCCTGCCCTGGCTGCTTCGATACTATATTCCGAATCGTTTTCAGAGCGCAAGCTATTCCAGGCATTTTTCTGAAAAGCGATTACTGCGCCCTTTGAGTTGTTAAATTTTTCGGCCAGTTTTAAGACCCTGGTGCTTTTTTCCTGTTCCAGCTTGCGAAGCGCCTTGACCCCGGGGACATCTCCGGGACGATCAAGTTTTAAAGATTCACCGTTCGTTTGTCATTCCAATTCATCTTTTGGGTACATCTCCTTTAACCCACCCTAAATACAATTCGGTACCATTTACGCGGCCGGCGAATATAATTTCATTAAGCTTGACCTGGACTTCATAAAGGCCAGAAAATTTTTCGAAATCATCATACCATTTGTTGGTCGGACTAAATGAATGCACCAACATCAGGGCATTTGTTGCATTAAAACGATCAGCCTCGATAACGGCCGATGCTGTGCGGTGAAGCAACTGGTAGCGGATTGAGCTGACATGATTAGCATTGAGTCCCAGGATTTTACACAAATAGGCCAGCCTTTTTCTTTTGCCCTCGGATGGGTTTTGAAACCATTCAGAAACCAGCGGCCCAAATGGTTCGGAAACCTTGCCCTCCACTGTCATGGAAATAATTTGCCCGTTTCCTTTTGCCAGAACGAACAAATCGTTTTGAGAGGGATTCCCACCGCCAGGCAAGGGCACCTTGTGCTCCGGTATTGCCAACAGCAATTCAGGATTTTTGAAAATTGCATAACCTGATTTGTCGAAGGCCCTTCCGACTTCTTGCGGAAAACCAGCATCTCGATGCCAGGCAACAGCCAGCGATTTGGCTGAATAGCCGTCGCGCCACTGCTTATCAGGTTCGGCCAGCAGGTGCCGCCAGTCTTCAGGTTTTGTTGCAGGAATGTAGATAGGATTATTCATGAATGAAGTAACCAATTGGGACTCAGATTTCCACGGATTGGCGCAGATCTGCTTTTTACCGGATTGCCAATAGGTTAATATAGCAGATTATTAGTTTTAAGTACATGCTCAAGATTGGATGCAAGAATCTATGATCATTAATTTATTAAGAATAATTACTGTTGTGGTTAATGGTGGGAAGGTATCTGCGATGCCGGAAACTCGGGGACATTCTATTTTTCTATTTTAGCTTATTAAAACGAAATCATCAGAATTTAGTTGTCCAGTATCTGTTTTTGAATTTGGTCAATCTCTGATAATTCACTGCCTAAACTAACCGCCTTGCTCACTGTTACCGCACTGATACCCATTGCTTTGGAAACTATCCCTGTATTTGAATTGTGATATTATGCAGGGCACCCGACGCATCTATGCGGGCTTTTTAAGGCATGATGCTTGTTTATCAGATCAAAAATTTAATAGAAATGTAAAAATAGAACGTCCCCCATTTTCCTGATTGAACTGATTATTGATTATCAGAGTCAGTGATGCTTGATCCTGGCGGGTGGATAAGTCCAGCAGATCTTCCAATTTGAGTGGAACGAAGGATACGTCTGTCTCGGTCTTTAAAAACCGCTTTCGCCAATAGACCAGCTGGTGATACTTCAGTTTATGTTCCCGACAATACTCAACCTGGGTTAAGCCTGTCTGTTGCCAGCTGTCGATGTGCTGTTTCCAGCAGCTGCGCTTTTGTTCAAGTTGCTCGGCTCTCGATAATTGATCCATGATGTCGCTCCTTGGTTTTGACGACATCATGTCACGACTCGCTGATCTTGTGAAGATGGGGTTAAATTGACGCTTACATAAAACCTACTCGATAGCGAAATGGGAACACCGATTTAATTCCGTGCCAATATCACCGGTGCAGATCGATACCAATGGCACCGGTAAAAGGTTGCCATTTTATTCCAACCAATCAGGATAAAGTTTTCATCTAATTTTTCTCATTCCCCTTTCATTGCCGCATAGATATGCTTTTGCCCTACTTTGATCAGTGTTATCGCACTGCAGTCATTTTATTCCCCTAACGAACTCATCTAACAAATCCATTTTATTCGTATAATTATTCTGATTTATTACCATTTTCTTTTAAGGAGGGAAAATGGTGATGGAACAAATCCTTTGTGTTTATTGCGGTGATTTTTTTGATCCGAGTCCACGGCACAAAAACCAAACCGCCTGCAAGAAAGTCAACTGTCAAAAGGCGAAAAAAGCCGCTTGGCAACGGCATAAGATGAAAACTGATCCGATCTATGCCGCCAACCAAAAAAGCAGCCAACAACAATGGATCAAAGCCAATCCCGGCTACTGGAAACAGTATCGCAAGGACAATCCTGAAAAGGCCGAGCGCAACCGAATCTGTCAAGCCATCAGAAACCGCAGGGCCAGATCTTCACCGGGCGCAGCCAGCATGGACCCGGCGTTGATTGCAAAGATGGACGCGTCAAAATCCGATAATTTTCAAATACTTGGGCAGTTTTGGCTGCTTCCAGTGATTGCAAAGATGGACGCGTTAAAAGTTAATATCGTCAAAATTCCAATCTGTTACCCCTGATTGCAAAGATGGATTGGTTAGTTCATTTGCTCAAACACTGATAATCTTGGCCGCAAATCACTTTAAAAAGGAGGCAGCCATGATTAGAAAAAAAGTCATTAATCCGGATCGTATCCGCAGCATCAAGGGCGGATTTAGCTTCATCCCCCATCGGTTTATCACTGATGGATTCTTATCCTCATTGAGCCAAACCGAATTGCTTTTGTATTTGTTTTTGGTGCTGGTCTCAGATCGCTTCGGGCTTTCCTATTACGCTTATGACTCCATCTGTTCTTTGCTGCAATTGACCTTGGATGATTACATCGCAGCCCGTGACGGTCTTTTGAAAAAGGATCTGATTGCATTTGACGGCACCCTTTTCCAAGTGTTGGAACTGCCGCAAAATGCATCAGCGCCACACCTCTCAAAGCCCGATGAGCGTATAGCTGTTAAAAAGCTGGCCAGCCGGCTGTTTAAGGAGGTGTGAGATGAAAATTGACCAACACACCATCTTTGAAATTCACCGGCTCAATGATTTGAACTGGTCTGAACGAAAAATCGCCCGTTATTTACACGTTGGCCGGTCGACGGTAAAAAAATATATAGACAATCCAAATCCGGCCCCGGCCAAGCGAAAGAAAAAAGCCTCCAAGCTCGACGCCTATCGTGAACTGATCGAACAGTTCCTTGAGCAAGATCCGCAGGTCAAAGCCCCGGTTGTGCTGCAAAGAATCCAGCAACAGGGCTTTGACGGTAAAATCACCATTGTTCGAGATTACCTGCTTCAACTCAGAGGTCGCCAATCATCGCGCCGGCCCTTTATTCGCTTTGAATCCCCGCCGGCTGAGCAGATGCAAATCGACTGGGGCCATTTTGGGCATCTAAAATACGGGCAGACCAAGCGTAAACTGTATGCCCTGGCGGTCATCGAATCCTACAGCCGCATGCTCTATGTGCAGTTTACCCACAGCCAAAAGCAAGAGGCTCTGCATCAGGCTTTGTTAGATGCCTTCCGCTTTTTTGGCGGAACGCCCAAAGAAATCGTGGTCGATAATATGCTGACCGCCGTCACCGAACGACAGGGCAGCCTGATCCGATTTAACGGGGCTTTTTTAGAGTTTTTACGTCCATTTAAGATCATGCCTGTGGCATGCAATCCGGGCGCACCCTACGAAAAAGGTAAAATTGAGAATAGCCTCAAATACCTACGCCACAATTTTTTGCCGTTGAGAACCTTTACCGATTTGACAGACCTCCAGCGGCAGGTTGGCCAATGGCTGGCTACCGTGGCCAATGTGCGCATCCATCAAAGCACCGGTGAAAAACCAAAACAGCGATTTGCCAAAGTCGATCTCAGAGCCTTGCCGCAACTTTTGCCCGACTGCCGCCAAACTTGCCGGGTAAAAGTCCATAAAGATTTTGCCGTGCGATTTGATGGCAACTGCTATACTGCCCCGCCGTGGACAATCGGTAAAAAAACGACGGTCAAAGCCGATGCGTTTACGGTAAGCATCTACCTGAATCAAAAAAAAATCGTCGCACATCAAAGATGCTGGCAGCGCAAACAGCGTGTCGAGCTGCCCACTCATCTGCAGCAGGTCAAAAAAATCAACAAAAAATTGTGGCACGATAAACAGGTTGCCGCCTTTCTATCTTTGGGCCAGGCGGCGGTCGATTATCTTAAAGCACTGCTTGAGGCCAAACAGCCCATTAAAAAAAGTGTCTTAAAACTGCTAAAGCTCAAAGATGAATACGGCTCGGCCTCCTTGCTGTATGCCATCCAAAAAGCCACCTCCTTCAAGGCTTACGGCGCTGATTATATCGAAAACATCCTGTATCAGGAAATGACTCCTAAACATCATCATCAACCGGTTAAACTCAAAGATGACGCCTTAAACCATATCCGACTCACACAACCCTCTTTGGCTGACTATGATGCCGATGTCCTCAAAAGGAGAAAACCCAAATGATTGAAACCGTCATTGAAAAATGTAAAGCCCTCAGACTCAAAGCCACGGCACTAAACTTAGCCCAGGTCATCGAAATGGCCACCAATAAAAACTGGAGCCCGCTTGAAACCATCGATCACTTGTTTGATCTCGAACTGGAATACCGGCACCAAAATAAAATCGCCCTGCGCTTCAAACAATCCAAACTGCTTGAAAAACCCACCATCGATCAGTTTGACTTTAACCATCACGGGTCCAGAAAAAAACAAAAATCCAAAATCTTAAACCTCATGAGCCTGGAGTTTATCGGGCAAAAAAAGGATATCATCTTGATTGGCAATCCGGGGGTTGGAAAAAGCTTTGTGGCCAAAGCTATTGCCTATGCGGCAACACAGGCTGGCATTAAAACCCTTTTTACCACCGCAACCGATATGATCAATCATTTGATCGCTGCCGAGGCAGACCATTCTTTGCTCAAAAAACTCCACTACTATCAATGCCAGGATCTGCTGGTTTGCGACGAAATCGGTTACCTTCCGCTTGGTCAGCAAGGCTCGAATCTATTCTTTCAGGTCATCAGCCAAAGGCATCAACACAAATCCACCGTCATCACGACGAATTTGACCTTTGCCGACTGGGGAAAAATTTTTGATAGCACCACTGTGGCTACAGCGATCGCCGACCGTCTGGTCTGTTATCTCCGGTCAACACTGGACCCACCTTCCGCCGGAAATTGGACCCACCCAACCGGAAAGGACTGCTGATCGCCCATAACAGGGCGAACCGTTCCCCCTCCCCTGTAGATATCTCAGCTAACGCCGTCATCCATGTAATTTTCCAACCCATGGTATTGTGCCTCACAAAAACCGATTGGAGAGGCACCGATGCCAAGAGCCAAGACGCGAAAGCGGCCATGCGCGATATGTCGCCGATGGTTTATTCCCAATGCCCGTCAGATTGGAAGGCAGAAGACCTGCGGCAAGCCAGCTTGCCAGCGGGAACAGCATCGCCGGCAATGTCAACAATGGAACCGGAAGAACAAACGCTACTTCAAGGCTATCTATTTATCCGAGAAAATCGAGCGCACCAAGGATCCCCCTGACCGGTCACAGGAAAGTTCACCGCCGGTCATCCCAGTCAGTCGCACCGACTTGGTGCTGCCCAAAGATGTCATTGTTAAAACAACCGGCACAGATCTTTTAATCGTACTGGATTATATCATCGAGCAAATCGTCCACCGAAAGCCGAAAATATCGGCGTTTGAGCCCCCATGATGGTTGGGTTGATTTCAAGAGACATCAAACAAATAATCCATTGAATACATTGGTGATAATCACACACTAATCGGTTTTTGGTTTTAAAGAGGCATTAAGTATGCATCTATTTAATATGATTTAAGATACTGATGGACTAATCCGCTTTTCGTTTTCAAGAGGCAATCGACAGGCTATCGGAGGAGGGCTATATTCGCATGGCATGGAAACCGTCTCATCCATAACCATCCCGGTCAACGATATCGGCCAACGGTATGCGGATTTGCGAATCATCCAGCCCAAAGCCGACAAAGCCATGGAACGCTCCATGCGCCGCTATGGCCAGTTGACGCCGGTGGTTGTCGGTCGCCACCCCGACGAGCGCTATGAAATGGTGGACGGGTTCAAACGGCTCAGGGCAGGTCGCAAACTGGGTTACCCAGAGCTTCAGGCAAAGGTGATGGCTGGTTCTGTGCGGGTGATGAAGGCGGCCATCATTCACCTGAACACCAAAGCGCGCACCATCGCGGACCTGGAAACGGGTCTGGTGATCCAATCGCTGTGCCGGCAAGACGGGCTGAGCCAGGTTGAGATCGCCGCCCTTTTGGATCGGCACAAGAGCTTTGTATGCCGCAGGCTGCAGTTGGTGGAGAAGTTAAGCGGGGATGTGATCGAACATTTAAAGCTGGGGCTGATCAACATCACCATCGGCCGGGAGTTGGCCCGGTTGCCCGCGGGCAACCAGAACCGGGCACTTGCCACGGTGATCAAATACCGGTTTAGCGGCATGGAGACCCACCGGCTGGTGAATCTTTTGTTGAAGCAGCCGCGATGGAACCATGAGAGCATCACACGATATCCAGCGGCGATTTTAAACCATCGGCATCCGGATCGTGCCCGGGGCAGCGGCCGGATGGATTTATATGCAAGGTTGATCAAAATCGAGGTGTTTGTGTCAACCGTAACGCCCAGAGAACTGAAACAAAACCGAGCAAAGGTTATCTTGCCCGTGATTGATCGGATTGAAACGGCATTGGCCGGTATCCGGCAACGGCTGGTATAAAATGGTACTTTTTATCCGCGACCGTCAGGATCTGGAACACCAGATCATTATCCACCATGCCCAGGGCATGGGCATCCGGGCGCTTTCTCGGCATTTTGCCATGGGGCGCAACACGATCCGCCGGATCATCCGTAAAAACCTTAGCCGGCGTGAAAAAGGTCATGATGCTGTTGAGCAAAAAAAGCCGGTGCCACGAAAAAGCAAACTGGATGGCTTTCGGTCGCAGATCAAACAACTGCTGAAAGACTTTCCAGATATAACCGGCGTGCGGGTGTATGAGGAGCTTGTGGCCAACGGTTTTGACGGCGGCTCGACCATCGTTACCGATTATCTGAGAAAAATCCGTCCAAAGCCCAAAAAAGACCCGGTAGTGCGTTTTGAGACCGACCCGGGTCAGCAGGGACAGATGGACTGGAGCCTGTACACATTGCCTTTTACCCGTACGGGCCGGCAACCGGTGGTTTGTTTTTCCTATATTCTCGGTTTTTCACGCCGACAATACATCGATTTTACCCCCGACCGTAAGTTTTTTACGCTCATCCGGCGTCATCAGGATGCGTTTGCTCATTTTGAGGGTGCTCCGGCCACCTGCCTTTACGACAGCGAAAAGACGGTGGTGTTGCGTTGGGAGGGGGGCCAGCCCGTGTACAACCCGGCTTTTGTGGCCTTTATCACCCACTATCACTGCCGGCCGATTGCCTGCGCGCGGGGCCGAGCCCAGACCAAAGGCAAGGTGGAACAGCCCTTTCAATATATCGAAAAGAATCTGTTAAACGGCAGAAAATTTGAGGATCTGCAGGACCTCAGGCAAACCGCCAGATGGTGGCTGGCCAACCGTTCGGATGTGCACATCCATGACACCACCGGTCGGGCGCCGCTGGAGCTGTTTATGGAAAAAGAGCAGTCGGCACTCACATCGCTGCCCGCCCACCCCTATGATACGGCAGAGGTGGCCTTGCGGGTGTGCCGGGTCGATGGGTTTTTGGAGCATGACACCAATTTGTACTCGGTGCCCTATGAATACATTGCCGACATCCTCACGATGAAAGCCACGGAAAACGAAATCATTGTGTACAGCCCGGATTTGAAGGTGATCGCCCATCACGAAAGAAAGCCCATCGGGGCCAGGGAAAAACTGGAGGATCCCGCCCATCGGCAAGCGGAAAAAGTCCGCTATGGCCTGGAACCGGTCAAGGACGCCTTTTTGGCGCTCGGCGATGGTGCGGATGACTTTTTAAGGGGGCTCAAACAGCGCCACCGCAATTGCGGGTTCCAGGCACGATATATTCTGCGGCTCAAGGAACACTATCGCTGTGAGGATATCCACGCGGCACTGATGCATGCCATGAAATACTATGCCTTTGACGGCAAAGCCATTGAGCGGATTTTAAAAGCCCGCTTCAGCCCGCGCCCCCTGGAGTCCATGGCTGCCCGCTCGGCTTCGAAAATCTTCTCATCACTGCCCCAAGTAAAGCAGCGAGCGCTTCAGGATTATTGCCGTTTGATCAAGGAGCCTTTCGATGAGCAATGACACACTGGACAACATCCGCAACCATCTTAAGACCCTGAGATTGAAGCGTATGGATGGCGCTCTGGATCAAGAGCTGGCCGCCGCACAAAAACAAAATCGTTCCACCACCCAGGTGCTTGAACGGCTTTTGGAAATCGAGGCGGTCTCGTTGATCGAAAGACGTATCGAGCGGCGCATCAAAGAATCCAAGTTGCCCGAGCGCAAGCTTCTGGCAGATTTTGACTTTGAGTTCCAGACCGGTATCAACAAAAAGCAGATCATGGAGCTTGCAAACCTTGGCTTTGTCGCGCGTAAACAGTGGTTGATTTTGGCAGGCAGCTCCGGCACCGGAAAAAGTCATATCGCCAAAGCCCTGCTGCTTTTAGCCTGCCAGAATGTTTACCGCTGCCGCTATGTGACCGCTTCGAGCATGCTGCGTGACCTTCTATCCGGTCTTGCCGACGACAGCCTGGAGGAAAAACTCAAAATTTATGTGCGACCTCAGGTGCTGTTGATCGATGAAATCGGCTTTGACCGCCTGGAGCAGGAGTCGAGCCGAAATGCCTCTCTATTTTTTAAAATCATCGAAGGCCGCTACTGCAAGCACTGCACGATCCTGACCACCAACATCGACTTTGCGGCCATGGGTGAATACCTGGGCGATCCGGTGGTCACCGCCGCCATGGTGGATCGCATGGTGCACCATGCGGTGATCATAAATATTGACGGGCCCAGCTACCGGATGCATGAATCAAAAAGTTTGAATCGTTCGTCGCGCAAAAAGCCGGTAAAATCAAAATGAGCCGCCGCTTCTCAGCCCGCGAACTATCTTTTTTGCGCAACAAGGTCCCGATAAACCGCGTCATTGAAACCATGCTTTCGGTTGCCACCGGCAACAACAACGGAAAGCCCTCGTTCCACTGCCCTGTGTGCCAAAGTGCCAACACCTCCATCAACGCCAGGCACAATCTGGCCAGGTGCTTTGACTGTCAGCAGAATTTTAACCCCATTGAATTTGTGATGCATCAGCTGAATCTTGATTTTGTCGACAGTGTCAAATGGCTCAAACAGCACAGCCGCCACATAGCGCCTGAAAAGCCACCCACCCCAAAAAATCCCTTTTCACAACCAACCCACATCGGTGATCTCCTATCAGGGACGCTTGCATCTCTACCTGCAAAAACATCTACAGACCCTGTCATTGAAACCCTCACAAAGCGAGTCTCAGAGCTTGAACACAGCGTCGCGCAACTCGATTTAATGGTTCAAGAACTTCGATCGATAGTTTATCGACGATAACTTCATCATCACCTTCCAGATAAGCCAAAAAGCCAGGGCGGGGTTTTATTTTTATTCTGGCGGGGCGGGGTCTGGGCTCAAAGCGGCGGGATCCTTGGCAAATCCCAACAATCGGCAACTACAACCTGGGTCCGCTGCTCTGCATCAGTGGGTCCATGCTTAACCGGAGGTAGCATCTGGTCTACAACTCGCATATCCTTATCTTGGAAGGATCAAGTTATCGAAAGAGGATGAATACTTAGCTGAACTCAAACAAATAAGGGCACCACCAGCAGCTCCCTTTATCTCTATTATTAGGCCAACGGATCTTTGATAAATCCATTCACCACACCTGCGTCTTCTCAAGGTTGTGGTATTATCTAAAACGGTGATTTTGGTAACTTCTTAGCCCGGCGATTACAGCGAAAATCGAGGTTACCTGTATAGAGGCTCATTATTTTACCTGAGATCACCCAAAAAATCCCATGTTTCAATACCTGAGACTTTCAAACTGGAAAAATCTCAGTTTGAATAAAAAGAGAATTTACAGGTCCAAAAGGATGAGACAGCAGGAACCGCCCATGCCTTTGCATCCTCCTCCCCCCGCGCTAATCTTTACCCATACTTGACACAGGGGGTATCAGGGGCCTGATTGCATAGGATGAGCATATTCTTGTTGCATAAAGATAGCATACATTTCAGTAGCGGTATCCAAACGCTGCAGGCCGCGCCAGA
>Ga0209743_1000389_pt1 | contig 14387 bp, 13 predicted proteins | sample OlaalgELextract2_FD_187378 | JGI IMG/M metagenome (GOLD analysis project Ga0209743, IMG submission 187378) | Olavius algarvensis symbiont microbial communities from Tuscany, Italy - Type G ELBA extract 2 (SPAdes) (version 2) | ecosystem: Host-associated > Annelida > Digestive system >...
AGTTTTAGGGAACTAGGCCTATAAAAGGAGTGATTTTAGTAGTACTTATATCAAAAAAAGTCAAGTAGTATTTTATCTTATCATGCTGATATAATGAGAATTTTTACGTTTATGCGTCCACTCTATAAGCTCAATGCGATTTATGCCGACGCCCAGAGCAAGGTGGAGGTGGCCATCAACGAGGCGGAGCGCTTGCTCAACCAGGAAAATGTGGATCTGCTGATGGGTCTTTATTCCAGCGGGCAATGTGTGCCGCTGGCAGCCAAAGTCGACGCTCAGAAAAAATTCATGTGGGCCAACATCTGCGTGTCTTCGGCCGTGTTCAAAGGTCGTAACCTGAAATACGTCTTCAGATGCCAGGTTCACAGCGATACCTATGGTTTGGTTTCACCTGATTTTATCGCCCATTACGCGAAATCGCGACTGGGCAAAGATGTCAAGGATGTGCGGGTCGCCATCATACATGAAGACGGTCCCTACGGCAGCGGAATCGCATCCGGCAATGAAGTCGGCGCCAAGGCTCACGGTATGCAAATCGTCCTCAAAGAAGGATACGCCGCCACGGCTCCCGATCTTTCATCCCTGGTGACCAAACTGAAACGGGCCCGGCCGGATGTCATTTTACATACCGGATACAACCCGGATATCACGCTGTTGTTGCGTCAGGGCCGTGAGCTGGGCCTTAAATTCAAAGCGCTGATCGGACACGGTGCCGGCTACGGTCAGATTGATAAGCTGATCGCCACTTTCGACAGTGACGTCAACTTCATCTTCAATGTCGATCCGGTTGCCGCGCAGCTGCTGGATCCCAAAACTCTGGCGCCCGGCCTCGGCGACCTGACTGCCGAAATGATCAAACGTTATAAAGCGGCAACGGGTGCCAAGGAGGTGCCGCCGCATACCAGCATGGGTTTCAATCAAAGCTGGATCTTTCTAACCGATGTGCTGCCCAGGGCCATCCGACAGTACGGCGGCTATGATCCCGAGGCCCTGCGCAAAGCCGCACTGGATACAGACATTCCGGTCGGTGGAACCATCCAGGGCTACGGGGTCAAATTCTATCCGCCGGGTCATGAAATGGCCGGCCAAAATATGCTGGCAACCCCTGTGGTCATGCAATATGTCGACGGGCAGACAAAGATTGCCTGGCCGATTGCGCTGCAGACCATCGATCCGGTTCTGCCGCTGCCTGCTTCTCAGCCCTATGCCGCCAAATAAGTCGTATTCGTGAGGCTGAAAGGAAGGTGCGGTTGTGCTAGTCGTTAAAGACGCAGTGATGCGCTTCGGGGGATTCGTTGCCGTCGACAACGTCTCCTTCGAAGTGCAGCAAGGTGAAATTCTCGGGTTGATCGGACCGAACGGATCGGGAAAGAGCACCATCTTCAATCTTATCTCCGGTGCTCTCAAACCCTCCGGTGGCAGTTTCAAGTTTGACAACCAAGATATTACCAATCTGGCCCCGGCCAAGATCTGCCATCTGGGGATTAGCCGTACATTCCAGATCCCGCGACCGTTTCGCAAAATATCCCTGCTCGATAACGTGAAGGTGTCCGCCTATTTCGGACACAACAGGACGATTTCGCGGGCTGAAGCTGAAAAAATGGCCAAAGAAGCCCTGGATCGGGTTAATTTGCCGGCGGATGACGGGATAACGATCGATACCTTGGGTGCGGCGGGCCTGAAGAAACTGGAACTGGCCCGGGCCCTGTCCACCCAGCCCAAGCTGCTGCTGGCAGATGAAAGCCTCGGCGGACTTGACGAGACTGAAATGGACCAGGCTGCGGACATGTTGGAGGCCATCCGGCGGGAAAAGGGAATTACGATTATCTGGGTGGAGCACATCATGGGTGTCTTGATGCGCGTGGTCGACCGGGTGATTGTGCTCGATCACGGCCAGAAAATCTCCGAAGGCCTGCCCCAAGAAGTGGCCGTGGATCCGAGAGTAATAGAAGTGTATCTCGGCCATGAAGAGGTTCAACTGCAAAAAACATCCGAATAGCGTTACTCTGGGGTGGTGCATAGGTGCCAAATCTGACTTTACAATTTTATTCCGATTTTATTCCGATGACGTCGCAATTTAGAATTTGGGATTTTAGATTACGGCCTCCGGCCTCTCCGAGCTATAGGCTCGCTCTGCGAGCCGGAAGCCGGAGGGGCCATCGGGGCCTGCGCCCCGGAGGGATTTCCGATTGATGGTCCGCCTCCGGTGGATCAATTTTAATGGACCGTTCGACACAGAAGCTTACGACAGGCCGTTCGACACAAAAGCTTACGACAGGCCGTTCGACACAGAAGCTCACGACAGGCCGTTCGACATAGAAGCTCACGACAGGCCGTTCGACACAGAAGCTCACGACAGGCAGAATTCTTTAAATCTAAAATCCGAAATCCAAAATCTAAAATTGCACCCAACTTGCAGGGGAACAAAAACGGGCTTAAAAAGCCTTTATGAAAATAAACAATTCTTTACTTTTTTATAAGGAGCGTCAGGGTGCTCAAACTCCAGGCCGTCAATGCGTATTACGGATCCTTCCAAGCCCTATTCGATATCAATCTGGCCGTCGAACAGGGCGAAGCGGTTGCGGTCATCGGGCCAAATGGTGCCGGAAAAACCACGCTGCTGCGGGTGATATCGGGCCTTGTCAGGGCTGGCGACGGAACGCTGACCATGGAAGGTCAAAATTTGCGAGCCGTACCACCCCACTCCATCATCAACCTCGGTGTGGCGCATGTTCCCGAAAACCGGCGTCTGTTTCCCCGCATGACGGTTGAAGACAACCTGAAGATCGGGGCCTTCACCCCGTCGGCGAGAAAGCAGTTCAGAGACCGTCTTAAATTCGTTTATGAACTGTTTCCGATCCTGTCCGAACGCTGTGCCCAATTCGCCGGCACCCTTTCGGGCGGTGAACAGCAAATGTGCGCCATCGCCCGGGCGTTGATGTCGAACCCCAAAATGCTTCTGATGGATGAGCCGTCGGCCGGCCTGGCGCCGGTGATCGTTCAGCAGGTTTTCGAACTGGTGCAGCAGATTCGGGAAAAAGGGTTTACCGTATTGATCGTTGAACAAAACATCCAGCAGGTGCTCAAAGTCGTGGATCGGGCATATCTGCTGGAAGTCGGCAGCATCAAAGCCAGTGGCAGCGCCGCTGAATTGCTGGGCAGTGAAGATATCCGCAAAGCCTATATCGGCGTTTAACCGTACCTGAATTTTAACGCAACCACCAGCGCCAGGCCAACTGCGGTAACTTGATCCCAAACTTCACCGCGGGTTATTTGCGGGCAAAATTCAGGTAGTATACGATTTGGTGAAACAGCATGTTCGATATCTATCTTTTAGAAACAATCGTCAACGGTATATTGCTGGGCGGGGTCCTGGCCTTGCTGGCACTTGGATTGAATCTGATTTTCGGCGTGATCGATGTGGTTTGGATCTGCTACGCCGAGTTGGTCATGCTCGGAATGTATACCATCTTTTTCCTCTATGTGAAATTCGGAATGCCGCTGATATTGGCCTGCCTGGCCGGCATCATGGTGGTTGCCGTGATCGGGTATCTCGTCCATTTTCTGATTATTTCACCCATTCTGGGGTCCGCCCCCATCAACCAGCTGCTGGCCACCGGCGGGCTGCTCTTTTTTCTGCAAAGTTTTACCACCCTTTTATTCGGCATCGAGTTTCGCAATATCGGACTGCGGCTTCCGGTCCTGGAGGTTTTTGGAATGTACATCAGCTTTGCCCGGCTGCTGGCGTTCTGTACCGCCCTGGTTGGAATGATCGTTTTATATTTCTTTCTGGGGCGAACCTACATCGGAACCGCTATCCGGGCCATTTCACAAGACCGCGAAGTGATGGTTTTGATGGGCGTCAACAGCCGCAAAATTTACCTGATAACATCGGCCATCGGCGGCGGGCTCGCCGGATTGGCGGCATGTCTGCTGGTGCTGCAGTATGACATTCATCCGGCCATCGGGCTATCCTTCGGTCCCATCACCTTTATGATCTGTGTCCTGGGGGGACTCGGCAATATGCTGGGCGGATTTATCGCCGCTTTCATCTTCAGCCAAATTATTGCTATCGGCGGATTTTACACCGAGATCGAATGGGGCTACGTGATCGCATTCGCGGTTTTTATCATCATGATGTTTATCAGACCACAGGGAATTCTTGGGAGCCGTTCATGAACAAGCTATATTATCTGATCGGAGCCGTCGTGTTGGCAGCCCTGCCGTTTATCGGCATCCCGCAATATTACATGCATGTGCTCATCACGATCCTCATTTGGAGCTTTACGTACACGAGCTGGTCTATCATGGGACGGTTCGGTCTGGTTTCCCTGGGCCATGGCGCCTTCATGGGGGCGGGTGCCTACACGGTGGCCATGTTGTGGAATTACCTTTCGCTAACGCCCTGGATCGGCATTCCCCTGGCACTTTTGTTTGCAATGGCAATTGCCGTATTGATCGGCTACCCCTGCTTCCGGTTCCGGATCGTCGGGCATTATTTTGCCCTGGTGACCCTGGCCTTGAGCGAGGTGATTCGCATGCTCATCATGGCGCTTAGAGATCATACCGGCGGTTCGCTGGGACTGACCCCGGAGCGTTACGGAGAGGGAACATCGCTTTACGCCCTGCAATTTGCCGAAAAAGAAACTTTTTACCTGATCGTTCTGTTATTCTGGGCCTGCGGGATCTGGGTCTGGAAAAAGGTTGACGCCAGCATGGAACGGTATGCCCTGGATGCCATCTCCGAGGATGAGGATGCCGCGGCCTCGGTGGGCATCAATGTAACCCGCCAAAAATTGCGGATTACCGTAATCAGCGCGGTGATGACCGCGTTCGGCGGAATTTTATACGGCCAGTACCAGATGTACATGAATCCGCACACGGTATCCGGCGTCGGCGTATCGCTGCAGATCGTGTTCGCGGTGGTTGCCGGGGGCATGTATGTGTCCTTCGGCCCCACGGTGGGCGCCATCATTACGATATCACTGGCGGAATTCCTACGCGTTCTCATCGGAATCGCGATGGTCGGGTTGGATACCACGATTTATGGTCTGATGCTGATTTTGTTCATTATTTTTCTGCCCCAGGGGATTCTGGGGGCTATATTGGAGAAAGGCTCGCGCAAGAAAGCGCTTCGCAACCTTGCATCAGCAATGGGTGTCGCCTCCACAACCTCCAGTTAGACGGAAGGCAATTCTGAAAAACCCCAAATCATTGGAGTTACAGGTCTAAAGGTAGAATTCCTGGCGCACACCCCGCAGGTCCATTTCATATTCCAAACCGGATATGGGGGGTCTGCTGTAATACCAGCGCACAGCGTGCCGGGCAGCTTCCTGCATGGGAATGAGAAGCGCTTCCGCCAGAAGAAGATGGAGCGGATGCACCGTGTAGATATCGACCGCGGTAACCTCGTCCCATTTCAGCTGCAGTCCGGATAACCGTGATTGCATGACACCCATCACAAACTTGACTTTTTCCCCGACCGCATCCATACCGGTTTCACCGGCCCTTACGATGTAATCGGGTGCCAGATTTCCGTCTCTCAGCTCGCCGGCACCGGCGATGATGAAGGTGGTCGGCAGGTTACCGTTTTCCAGCGGGACGGTGTATGAAAAGGCGTATAATACTGCTTCTTCCGGCGGACCAACCTCTGGCGCGACATTGGTTCTGGCCACTGGGTTCACCCCGTCAACCGGCAGATCCCACTGGGCCAGAATATCCAGGTAGCCCTGATTAAACTCAGAGAATTCTTCAAAGGAAAACGGCCGCGGAATTCTGAGTTGGATGGCGCACAGCGCCTGTCGGGGTCTATCCAGGGCTGCCAGGTGGCTGCTGATGAAATCGAAGCCGTTGCGGTAGGGCGATGGATTTCGCATAATGACATGCACGATTTCATGGCCCGGCATGGCGGCCACCCCCGAAGAATACGGTGCAATACCGGTGAGAAAATAGTAACCGCCCTTTGGATTCGGCACGCGTTTCATTTTTGTGACTCCTTTCTAAATTTGGCTATTGCCAGATTTTTGTACCAGCCCCCGGAGGCGACCAAACCCTCCGGCGGCGGGCGGGCTGGAACTTTCATATACAAGATTCGGGTATTATGTCAACAAGTGCGCCCGCAATTCAAGCAAGTAGTATATATTCCCAAACATTTTGCTGACCAGGCTGATCGCTCAAGACCGAACCATCGGCCTCTTTTTTAACCCGATTCATGAATTGTGAATCCCTTAACGTGGCTGATCAAACCCTAAGGCGAAACCGCAAATAGGCCTTGCCTTTGATCCCGGTCGTAACGTATTACCATTACGAGTATACTAAACAGACTGGGAGATATTGACCATGAGTATCGTTCTTGTTACCGGAGGAGCGGGAAATGTGGGAAGACAGGTGGTGTTTGAGCTGGCTCAAGGCGGCCATGATGTGCGGGTGTTTGACTTGCCGGGTCTTGATTATTCATTTGCCAGTGCACATTCTAATGTCGAAGTGCTCCAGGGTAATATCTGTGCAGAATCTGACTTGACGGGGGCCTGTAAGGGTGTCGACTGGGCCGTGCACCTGGCTGCCGTAATGCCACCGCGGAGCGAGAAAAACAACGAGCTTGCCAACAGGATTAACATTGAAGGCACGCGCAGCATATTAAAAGCGTTGAATCCGGAGATCCCCATCATCTTTGCATCTTCTGCAGCAACCTATGGCGCACCGACGGTGCCGATTGTCGGCATCGATCATCCGCAGAAGCCCATTGATTTCTATGGTGAGACGAAGCTGCAAAATGAGCAGGATATTCTGAGAAATGGCAGGCCTTTTGTGATGTTGCGAATATCCGGGGTGTCGGTGCCGGCCCTATTGGAAATTCCGCGACCGTGGTTTTTTAGGGCCAGTCAGCGCCTAGAGTTCGTTCATCTGGCGGACGCCGCCCAAGCTGTCGTAAACTGCGTTGGCAATGAAGCCGTCAAGGGGAAAGTCCTGCAGATTGCCGGCGGTCCAACCTGGCAAATGACCGGTCAGCAATACGCGCGTGCTATATGCGAGGCCTTCGATTTTCCGGCTGAAAACGCCACTTACCAGCAACAGCCAGGCTGGACGGGCTGGTATGAAACAACTGAATCACAGAACCTGCTGCAGTATCAAAATCATGGGTTTGAGGGCTTTATCGATCAGTTAAGAGCGCTCTATAAAGACGCTATTGGTTAGCAACGTTTGGGAAAAACCAATTATTTAGGGAGGTAATGTCTATGAGACAAGAAGAATTTTTCGCGCTGAAGCGTGAGGTGGAGGAAGAAAACGAATGGCGATATCGCCCTGAGAATGTTTACACACAAAACGGCAAAGCGCTGGTTTCCATTGTTTCCACCGCTGACCGCCGGCTCAAGGCAGCAATCAAGCAGGGCGTTGACATGATTGGTGGTGTGCGCCGGTCATTGAATCCCGCAGATCGGGTGTTGCTCAAAGCCAATTTTAACAGCGATGATCCGTTTCCGGCATCCAGTGACCTCGAGTTTCTAGGCGCGGTGGTTGAAGTGTTGCGGGATGAGGGCATCACCGATTTAACCTTAGGGGAACGTTCGGGCTGGCCGTGGATGCCCACCGCCCGGGTGCTGGAAGAGATGGGTGTTTACAAGTTCGCCGAAGGGATAGATCTGCCGATCATTGATTACGATTCCGGCCCTTGGATGGATGTCAAGTTAGGGGTAGCGGCCAAGTGGTGGACCTACGCCGGATATCACAAGTCTTTAAAGGAGTTTGATAAAATTGTTTTCTTACCTTGTATGAAGCATCATTTTCTGGCCCGTTTTACGATGAGCCTGAAACTCATTGTCGGTGTGACCCACCCGGTTGACATGCAGCATATGCACGCCGATCACAGACTGGGAAAGACCGACGAGCCCATGGACATGAAAATGATCGAGCTTTCTTTGGCCCTGGGCCCTGACTTGATCATCATGGACGGACGAAAATCCTTTGTTACCGATGGGCCTGCCGAGGGAGAAATCGTCGAACCCGGTGTCATCCTGGCTTCAGGTGACCGTATCGCGATCGATGTTGAAGGCGTTAAAATTCTCCAATCCTATCCGCGCGACAACCTGATCAATATGCCGGTTTGGGAGATGCCGCTGATAAAGAGAGCAATCGAACTCGGGCTCGGTGTTTCCGGTGAAGCGGACTATGCGGTGTTAACCGTCTAAAGAACCGTTATTTGCAAAAGCAACACGGCAGATAAACCGCTTAGCGAAAAATTTACAGAACAGGAGATTGTTATGAGTATCGCCCAACTGGAAAAAATTTTAACAGATGCCAAGGCTATTCTGGATGATGCTGACGAAGATGACCGCAAAGAGCTGTTATTGTTGATCAAAGACCTTGAAGAAGCAAAACAGACCATTTTTGTGAAAACAGCTGATGCCCAACCTTTCCTGGAAAGATGTCAGGATCAGGCAAGCGCTCTAAAAGCTGCCGTCGGGCATGAAGGCCGCTGGGGCGAAGAATCCAAAAAAGCGTTTTCAAGTTTCGAACGCGCGGTGTCCAAATTGCGAAATACCATTCTAGTCCGCACCCAGCACGCGACCTAAGCCTCTTGCTGGTAGCTTGCCATATGGGCGGTCTCGAATTCCTCACCGGCCGACAGCGCTTATGTCGACCGGATGAAGCGCTCCGCCGAGTCGGTTCTGGGCCATGACATCATCATGACTCTGGATCTGACCGTTGGTTTCACGGATTGCCCGCCTGGCCTCGCCCCTTCTGTGAAGCCGGCGTAGCGATCGCTTATAGCGGTTGCCACATATATGCCCGATGGTACCGCGGCAAACGAAGGCGGCCCTCATATCGATTTCAGGTGACATTTAATTACGACAACCGCTATGTCAGCTAGGTTGCAGATCACTTTTTAGGGGAATTCATATGTGCGGAATAGTTGGAGTCGTTTCAACGTCAAATGTTAATCCGGCCGTATACCAGGCCTTAACGGTATTGCAGCATCGCGGCCAGGATGCCGCCGGAATCGCGACCTGTCATAATGGAAAATTTTACCTGCGTAAGTCCAGGGGATTGGTCCGAGACGTATTTCACAGGCGGCATATGAACCGATTAGCCGGCACCATGGGTATGGGACATGTGCGCTACCCAACAGCCGGGAATTTGTCATCGCCAGAATCCCAGCCGTTTTACGTGAATTCTCCTTATGGTATTGCCCTCGCCCATAACGGCAATTTGACAAATGCGGCGGAGCTCAGACGTAATTTGTTTAAAGCCGACCTTCGCCATTTGAACACCGGGTCTGACTCAGAGGCATTGTTAAATGTATTTGCCCAGGAGTTGCAGAATTTGGGACAATTGGAACCCACACCGGATGATATATTTAAATCCGTCAGCGGTGTTCATCGCCGCTGTCGAGGCGGATATGCCGTGGTAGCAATCATTAACGGCCATGGCCTGGTGGGGTTCCGTGATCCGCATGGTATTCGTCCCATTGTATTTGGCTGCCGCGAAACGTCACAGGGCATGGATTACATGGTCGCATCGGAAAGTGCGGCGCTGGATGTGACCGGGTTTACACTGATTCGGGATATTGCTCCCGGTGAAGCCGTTTACATAGATACAAAAAGTAAATTGCATAGGCGCCAGTGTGCCGAAAAGCCTGGCGCGGCGCCCTGTATTTTTGAATATGTGTACTTTGCCCGCCCTGATTCCATTATGAATGGTGTCTCTGTTTACAAAACGCGTTTGCGAATGGGTGAAAAACTGGCGGCTAAAATTTTAAGTGAGCGACCGGAACACGACATCGATGTCGTTATTCCAATCCCCGATACAAGTCGAACGTCCGCGTTGCAGCTGGCGAATAAGCTGGGTCTTAATTATCGCGAGGGCTATATAAAAAATCGTTTTATCGAACGGACGTTTATCATGTCCGGTCAGGGTCAACGCGAAAAATCCGTCAGTCAGAAGCTAAACCCAATTCGCCCGGAACTTAATGGCAAAAATGTTTTGCTGGTGGATGATTCCATTGTGAGGGGCACGACATCCAGGCAGATCATTCAGATGGCCCGTGAAGCGGGTGCCAAAAAAGTATATTTTGCTTCTGCATCTCCTGCCGTGCGCTATCCGAATGTTTACGGCATTGACATGCCGACGGCTGATGAACTGATCGCCCATCGGCACAGTGAAAAACAGGTTGAAAATTTAATCGGCGCCGACTGGTTGATTTATCAGGATCTTGAAGACCTAGTTGCCAGTATTGCTGAAGAAAATCCGGATGTGACGGAATTTGATTGTGCGATATTTAATGGCAAGTATGTAACCGGTGATATCGACCAGGAATATCTGCAGAACCTTGCAAAAACCCGCAGCAGTGCAGAAAACAAATCAAAATAGATTAAACCGATTCGGTTTTTGAGCTAAAGGTAAAGGATTCGCTCATCATCCCGGGTACTTTGGCCCAATCTTCCACCCGTTGCGGCCGACTCATTGCAACAACATTCTGAAGAAAAGCCACCGGTGACTCGTTAAAGCGAAGATTGCTCACCGGATGGATAATCCGTCCGTTTTCTATTAAAAACACACCGTCACGTGTCATGCCGGTCAGCAGGAGTGATTTGCGGTCGACATAGCGGATATACCACAACCGCTTCACCAGAAGCCCCTTTTGACATCGAACGATCAAATCCTGCAAGTTTTGATCCTGGCCGTCCATAAACAATGGATACAGCAAGGGGTCGGGACGGGTTTCCTTTTGACTTGCCCAGTAGCGGTCATGCCTGAGTCGCTCGACAACCCCTCCATTTACCCATACCATTGGGCGGGCAGGGAGGCCATCCTGTCCAAAAGGCGGGGCCGGCAGCTCGGGATCATCGACCCTGGTTTCGATGCGGACCATGGGGTTAAAGAGCCTCTCGCCGACTTTGGCGGCGAAGACGGTTGTTCCCTCGTCCGCATCACGGGCGGACATATTCCAGGCCATATAGCTCAAAAGATCGGCAACCGCCCGGGGTTCAAATACCACGGTATAGTCCCCGGGCTCGATCGGCACCGGGTTTTGGGCTTTCTCTGCGGTTTCCAGGGCCCGGCGCGCCATGGATTCCGTGTTGATCTGATCGATGAATTCAGCATTTTCAGCGGCATAACCGCTTCCCAGTGGTCCGTGCATCGTGATTGAGTGGTTCAGGTTGGAGAAGCGCTCGAAAGCAAAATGCCCCTCCGAATTGGCGATGGCTCTGGCGCCCCAGCCGCCTGCAAATAATCCACTGGCTTTATACGCTAGGCCCTTTGCCATTTCTACGGCGGTCGCGATCTCTGCGGCAATCGCAGCGGGAGTCAATCGAGCGACCTTTTCATCGTATCGCGGCGGAACTGCCGGAGGTGGCTGTGAGGCGACCGGGGGCATGAACTCGGGGTCAGCGGGAGATCCGGCGGCGATCTTCTCAGCCCGATTTACCAAAGCACCGATTGAACCGTCGTCAAGTTTGTTGGTGGCAGAGCTGCCGTGATGCTTGCCATACGCGAGGACAAGCCGCAAATGCTTCTCCGCCCCTCCGGTGCATTGCGTGATGGCGTTCTCGCCGAATCGGGTTGCCCGGTCTTGCCGGAAAAAATATTCGACTTGCGCAAGGGGAGCATTTGACTGACCCAGCGCTTTTTCCAGCAACGCTTCGATCTCATCTCTGTTTCTCATAATTTTGCTGCTCCGATGCTGATATTGCGGAAGCGGGCGTGACTGGCGCCATGGGTCATACACATAATCTGCATCGGTTCACCCTTGCCGCAGTTCATTACGCCGTGGGGCCGCCAATACTTTTTCCCGGCGATCCCGTCGCAGCTGCCCCAGAATTGCCGGGTGTTTGCCTGATAGGTGACCTTTTTCAATGGCCTTGTCTTCTTGCCACCCTCAATCAACCAAAACAGATCGCCGCCAAATTGAAAGTTATTGCGCATCTGATCGATGGAAAAGCTTCCCATTCCTTCGACGTAAATACCCTTTTCCACGCCGGCGATTAAATCATCGGGCGTCACAGCGTTGTCCGCGCCCGGCTCCAGATAAAGGTTTGGAATGCGATTGATCGGAAAGTGGTTATGACTGTCAGAGCGGCAGCAGCCGTTGGAGCGATCCCATCCGATGAGCGGCACCGCCTCCCGGGTGGTTGTTAAATTGACCAGGATACCGTTTCTGATCAAGGGAAATTTTTTCATCTTAACCCCGTCGTCATCGTAAAACCAGCTTCCCAGCCCCCCTGCCATGGTGTTGTCGACGGTGAAATTGACCCTGTCGCTTCCGTAGCGCAACGTTCCCACGTCATCCGGCCGGATAAAGCTGCGTCCCGCCATGTTGGCCTCCCAGCCAAGGATTCGATCGAGCTCGGTCGGATGTCCCGCGGATTCGTGCATCGTGAGAGCCAAATTCATGGGATCGAGAACGAGATCCATCACACCCGCGGGGCAATGGTCCGCCTTGCATTTCATAACGGCCTCTTCGGCCCATCGATTGGCATGTTCCACCAGATCAAGTTCTCGAATGAACTCATAGCCTGCCTGGCGTGCACCGCCTTGATAGCCCCTCTCCTGAGACTCTGTGCCGATAACGGCAACTGCAACCAAATTGGGATTGGCAAAATGATTCTTTAAATCGAGATAACTGCCATCGCTGTTTGCAATGATTCGGCGGAGTTTGACAAACTGCAGTGATCCCTCAGCCATTACCACTTCAGGTATCTTGAGCATTTGGTCACAGGCTGTCAGCAACAGCTCAGCTTTCTCCTGATGCGGAACCGTGAATGGATCTTCTTCACAGGGTCCGGTGAGGGTCTCACAGCTTGGCGCTTCGATCGCCATGCGGGCCGGCTCAGGCTTCGGAACAACTGACGATGCCCTGGCCGTTTCGACTGCCAATGCCGCCGTTTTTACTACCTCTTGCTTGGTAAAACGCGTACTGGAGGCGAATCCCCACGCGCCGTTCAGCAATATCCGCACACAGTAGCCGAAGCTTTCCGTCTCGTCGATTAATTTGAGCGACCGCCGCCGAACGAACATCCGGTTCTGCCGATTTTCCACAACGCGTATATCCGAAAAGCTTGCGCCGGCGTCGCGGGCGACATTTAAAGCCAGATCCGTGTATTCTTTCAATGCCCCTCCTTGAAAATTAACATTTTTGTTTGTTTACAATTTATAAATCCAAATCAGCTCTGACGCCCGGCCGATCGCCCTGTCTTCGGCCACCGGGCGGCGGGCGTAGCCAGGTTCGATGAGTGGCACTTTGGAGTCCTCACGGGCGATATCCTCCGGCAGTTCGAGATGTGCGGCACCGGGCCTTTTTTCCTGAGCCCTGCGAAATGCTTGGCGAATGTTCGATGGCACCCGATCCCCGCTATCGATCTGCTTGGTAAACTTGGTAAGCGGCTGCAGCATGTCAACCACATCGACGATCTGAAGTTGCCCCTGTTTGCTCGTCTTGATTCGCCTCTGGCCCGTTATCATGATCATTGGCATCGCCCCGAGATTGGCATTGGCGGCGCCTCGATAAGGCTTTACCAAATCCAACATTTGAACCAAATGACAAGAAGCGTGTTTATCGAATAAATACCTCTTTTTACTTCTAATAGACGATGTTTTGAATCCATTTCCGACTAATCTATGCTGACATGTTCCGCCATTTCCGAGAGGTCGATCTCTATTTCGCCCGCCTTATCATATATTAATGCTCTATTACTGAAATCGGCATCATCAATTTTGCCCTTGACCCACTCGTGCCAGGTCTCAATCCGAGAAGAGACGATGGAATTAAAATCCTTGGATCGATTAATCTTGTCATGTAAACCCAACCCGGGCAAGCCGGAATTGAAGATCGAAGATTGAATATTGATTATTTGTTGAATCGCTTCAGGCTTCGCTTTCGACTACGACCCGACAGGTCGCTCTATCTTTTCTATTTAAATCGATAGCAGTCCTAAAATATTCAATCTGGCTACATCATTAATCATGCGCAAACATGATTTGATTTCAATAAATAGACATTAAGACCCAAAATGCCGGCTGTCTATATACACTTGGTCTGGTGGTTTCTTGGCAAAAAGAAAACATAAAGTGAGATATCTTTTAGAGGCAGATGGCTGCAAAATGACTGCCTTGTCCCCATTGCTAAATTGTTTGACAAATATCCTTTAACATCCTTCACCTCTCAATCTTGTTTTTTCTTAAAACCACCTTATTGATATCAAAAAGCTTGTTCTAAGAACTAAAACAACCCCTCGATTCGTATTTATATCACTAATTTTCGTATAGAGTGGACGCATAAACGTAAAAATTCTCATTATATCAGCATGATAAGATAAAATACTACTTGACTTTTTTTGATATAAGTACTACTAAAATCACTCCTTTTATAGGCCTAGTTCCCTAAAACT
>Ga0209743_1000394_pt1 | contig 14257 bp, 6 predicted proteins | sample OlaalgELextract2_FD_187378 | JGI IMG/M metagenome (GOLD analysis project Ga0209743, IMG submission 187378) | Olavius algarvensis symbiont microbial communities from Tuscany, Italy - Type G ELBA extract 2 (SPAdes) (version 2) | ecosystem: Host-associated > Annelida > Digestive system >...
TCTCTAGTACATAAAAAAGAGTACTAGTGTATTATTGGTAAAATAAGTTTATGTTAAAGATATTGTGTGTTGCTAAATGTTGCTAGTTAGAGATGATATAATAACAGAATTTTTCTTTACTTATGTTTATCTCATTTGCTTTAAATAGCTGCGACGGAAGTGACACGAAACAACGTGCTTTCATCGGTAGACTATTGGTGGCTCTGAAAAGACCAGGTGCCTCTGAAAAGAGCCGGTTTTATTTTAGCAGATGTTCAAGTGATATCCTTTCACTTTCATGCATGCACGTGACATAACCGATAACCGCTTTTTCCATTGATCAACAGCTTCGTCAATCACATTTTGATATACTTCCAATGTTCAATCAGTCGCTGGTGTCAAAGTTGGGTCGTTTTTTCGAGACACAATGTATAATGGTCCGTTGTTCAGCGGTTTTACTGCGAATAAACAAACTTTCCAGTAATTGATTGTTTATCACAATAAACTTAGCTATCGCTAACAGACCGCGAGTCAGCTGCGCACACAAAGTAACGATACGACAAGCCCTCGTCGCCATCAATAGACGGACTGCATAGCTGGCAAGTTAAAGTTCAACTTAAAGATCAAGTAGTATCAAATTGCCAATGACATCAAAGTTAGGCTACTGTACAGCACTGTGTTAACGGCGACCGGCCAAGTCAATGGGAGATTGCGAATTTTGACCCCTCACAGAATCGAAACCCATGAGCTGACTGCAACAAAATTCCGCACAATCGATTACGTCCGCGGGAGGACACCCTAAACCAAATTTGGTACAAATCCATCCACTGGGGGCTTCTGGGCATATCGGTGAAATATAACGTTTTTGTGCCTTTTTTATTTATGCCTTTTTTTCTGAGACTCGCGTACAGGTCAGACCGGTTAATGGATTTTTACGCGCGATAGCTCATTAGACGTGAAATCACGCAAGGATGTGCCTTTTTGGGGTTTGAATGATGTACCCCTAAATTTTGGGGGTAAGTTAAAGATCAAGTAGTATCAAATTGCCAATGACATCAAAGTTACTGTATTTGCACTAGCAGACGAAGATCGCGAAATTCATACTATAGCCCACCGGTATTTAACGCGCCCGTCCGAATTTCGTAGATGTTTTGCACGAGAATGATGTGTCTAGGCTACCATATTGAACTACGACTACATGTTCATCCATTTTAATACAATACAGGAGCGACTGACAGAATGCGTTGTGATCAGTGAAGTTAAGAAATTAATGAGTGTAAATAAACCAGGCACACCATGTGAATTAACGACGTTAAGACATCGACAACAAAGAAAAAATATCTGCAACAGTTTCCGCACGCATATAGTTTTCCTCTGAATAATGTGGGTGGCTCTGAAAAGAGCCGGTTGTTGATGGTGTCGTAGACGCGACTTGTAGTCTACTTGGACGACGTGTACTTGGTGACAGCCTTCGTGCCCTCGCTGACGGCGTGCTTGGCCAACTCACCAGGAAGCAGCAGACGAACGGCCGTCTGGATCTCGCGGCTCGTGATCGTCGAGCGACGGTTGTAGTGCGCCAGTCGAGAAGACTCGGCAGCGATGCGCTCGAAGATGTCGTTGACGAAGCTGTTCATGATGCTCATCGCCTTGCTGCTGATTCCCGTGTCTGGATGAACCTGCTTCAGCACTTTGTACACGTAGATCGCGTAGCTCTCACGTCGCCTGTGCCTCCTCTTCTTGTCTCCACTACGAGCAGCCTTCGCCTTGCTCGCTGCTTTCTTCGCTCCTTTCGCTCCCTTCGACGCTGCTTTCGGCGGCATTTTCGATGACAAACAAGATACTCAACAATACGCTCAGATATCTGGTTGAAAAGACGGTCGGCACAGCGAAATTTTCGCTTATAAAAGCTGCAGCGGAGTAACTTGATCACGTGACCCTGCTTGCGGCGTCCCACTTACATGTCAATGAACATCACGTGACTCAGTTACTCCGTGCAGATCACTATAAATAAAACGCGATTTTTAGCGCAGAACTGTATTCTTTCAATTCTTTGTGTTGTGGTCGTCAGAAGTTTTTGTAATCGAAGATGTCTGGACGCGGAAAGGGCGGAAAAGTGAAGGGAAAGGCGAAGAGCCGATCAAGTCGTGCTGGCCTTCAGTTCCCTGTCGGTCGTATTCATCGTCATCTGCGCAAAGGCAACTACTCGGAGCGAGTTGGTGCCGGAGCACCGGTCTATCTGGCCGCAGTCATGGAGTATCTGGCGGCCGAGGTTCTCGAGCTCGCAGGCAACGCTGCTCGTGACAACAAGAAGACTCGCATCATTCCACGTCACCTTCAGCTGGCCATCCGCAACGACGAGGAACTGAACAAGCTGCTGTCAGGCGTCACGATCGCTCAGGGTGGTGTTCTGCCCAACATCCAGGCTGTTCTGCTGCCCAAGAAGTCGCAGAAGGCCTCCAAGTAGACGTTCTACTCGTTGACTTGCTCTCAACAACAACCGGCTCTTTTCAGAGCCACCCACATCTTAGATGAGGAAAACTATATATGCTGTTCTGTATAGGCTAGGCCGAGGTTCTCGAGGCCGCTTTGTTTAATTTTTTGTTGCATACGATTACAAACTATTTAACTGCCGTCAGCAACCAACAGCGAAGCGAAAATAGCCAAATAATCATGCAGTTTAGCACAACTCCATGCAGTACTTTACTAGTGAGTCATTAACGTACGCACAACAGATTTAGTATTTTTTATAAGTACTATTATGCAACCATAGAATTAGCTAAATATGGCATACTAAATGAACTAAAACTATATATAAATTATTTTCTAAGAACTAAATAAAAACTAAAATTGTACACATAGAAAAAAACCACAGTAATAAAAAATAAAAATTAACAGCTAGAAAATAATGTAAAAACTAAAATTAATTGGATAACTTGACTAGCTCTGGTCTGGACTGCATGCCAGAGGCGTAATGTTTGTTCTTTTGTCCATCACCAGTCTGTAGACACCCGACGGATGCTGCTCGGTTGAGTAGGTTTTTCTAGTTTTTTTTGTCATTCTGAGTCGACATCTACTGTGTACTTGATATCCATATAGCAACGTGTTTGTTTTCATTACTGTTCTAATGCAGTGTTAAAACATACAGACTTACAGTGGTATTTGTGTACTTGAAGTCAGTCACGTTTAGAGCTAGTCGTTGTATTTGCTTATTTCTTTGATTTTAGTGTTACAGTCGAAGTTCTGTTCTCGATAGTAATAATGTTCAACATGAGATTGACAATTATTGCTCGTGTGAACTTTGTCTTGTCACGTGTTATAAACGAATCTGTCAGTTGTGACCTAAAAATGTAAAGTGATGCCAGTTTGCTGACGTTATTAAAAATCCCAGATTGATTTGCCGCGTGCGGACCCCTGGAGCTGTAGAATAATTTGATCCCTTTCCTGGATGGATGGCGACCTGAACTGCTGGAGAGCGGGCCTTATGTTTTCACCGCGATGTGCTATGCATAAGCGCGGTCTATGCCGTCATTCAGTGTCTGTCTGTCTGTCACGTTCGTGGATCATGTCAAAACGAATAAACATATCTTCGAAATTTTTGCACCCTCGGGTAGCCACGCCATTCTAGTTTTTCCATACCAAACGGGGTGGCGATATTCCGACGGGAACCCCCCTAACTGGGACGTCGAATGCATGTGGGTTATAGTCAGAAATCGCGATTGTGGTCTAATAGCTGACTGTCAAAGATTGCTGGACGTGCGAAGTGCCAAAAACATTTACCGACGACAAAGCTCCCTGCTGAGTATATGACACAGTCAGCCACGCACCACTGGCTATCGATCCATTGCTGGACGTGCGAACTACGAAGTGACAAAAACAGTTACCGACTACCATGCAGTGTAGATCACAGTTGGCGACGCACCATCGAATGTTTGTTTGTGACGGCCTGCAGCATGGACCAATACGCCAAAGAGAAGAGAACAGAAATAAAGCATTTAATTGTACACAGTGGTATATCTAAAGCCGAAACAACTAATAATAAAACACTGCGCTCGACGTTGTGTATTGAAGCTATACAGACACGAAGCCAAAGAACGTATAGGCTTCGCCAAGTTCGCCGCCTATACGTTCTTTGACGAAGCATCGCGCGGCCTCTTTGCGACAGCAGAGCTTCTTGTTACCTTTACCCCTGTCCCGTCTTCTGTACATCCTGTTTTCCATCCTGTGCAGAATATATTTCGTTTGCTTTGCACGAATACTACAACTGCATGGATTTTGACGAACTTCATTAAAGGTGACGAACAGTCTAACTTACGGTTTGGGGCAAAATTTGAACAGACAAAACTTCAAAACGGAAGCAGGATATGGGCGAAAATTTGAATTGGTGTTAATCGATTTTGCGGCTGGTAACTTAATAACGTGTCCAATAATTGACACATACGCCACAGGATCAGTTTGAAATACCTAGCGACGCACGCTGAGGGTTCTTACTAAACTTCACAAATGAAGTGACCGACTGTCGGAAAATACTCCCTGACTGTAGTGTATTGTCTCCCAAATGACTTATAATGTGTGAAGTGCGACGTTCAACCCTACCATACAATACGTGATCACGACAACTGTGGTTTTAGGCAATTTTTTCCATTGCTATTATGATTTATACACTTACATGCAAGCACTTTCAATTTTAAAATAACAAAATAAAAAATGCAGTCCAAAATAGCATCACACTTCCGGCCCGAAATAATATTAGAGCAACAGTTGCACACTCTGATGATACGTACTATGAGTAGGTTATAGCAGTCTGGAGTGGTATACGTGACTGTATATTATGGTATAACCTTCTCTTATCTTACTCCAGATATTGTGTTGAGAGATAGGCGACAAAAGTAGGTGATGAAATAATTTTCCGTGACCACCAACAAAATTCCACTCTTCCAACATCTTCAATTACACGACTTCCCACTTTCACGTCAATGGGAGAACTCACGCTGCCGACAGTAATTTTGAGTTTTAAATGAATGTTACATCACTACAATCAGAGATGTTACAAGCCTACTTTCCTACGACTAAAATATTATCTATGTTAAATAGTCCGAAGGCTATTTGTTTATCTTCGTGAAAATGTGGGTGGCTCTGAAAAGAGCCGGTTGGTTGGTGTGATGTGGTGGTTTAAGCACGTTCACCGCGGATACGACGAGCCAGCTGGATGTCCTTGGGCATGATCGTCACTCGCTTGGCGTGGATGGCGCACAAGTTGGTGTCTTCAAACAGACCGACCAGATAAGCCTCGCTAGCCTCCTGCAGGGCCATCACAGCTGAACTCTGGAAGCGCAGATCGGTCTTGAAGTCCTGTGCAATCTCACGGACCAGGCGCTGGAAAGGCAGCTTGCGGATCAGCAACTCGGTCGACTTCTGGTAGCGACGGATCTCGCGAAGTGCCACAGTTCCTGGCCTGTAACGATGTGGCTTCTTCACTCCGCCGGTCGCTGGAGCGCTCTTGCGGGCAGCCTTCGTCGCCAGCTGCTTCCTCGGGGCCTTTCCACCGGTTGACTTGCGAGCAGTCTGCTTCGTACGAGCCATCTCGACAAATTTCCTTCGTTCGCGATTCAACAAATGATGACTGAAACTGGCGCGCTACATGTATTTATGCCTTTCTCACTTGCTGCGCTGTAATTGGTCAGTTGACGACAGCGAAGCTGACTGGTTCGTTTTCTGGCGCTCTCATTGGTTCATTTCGATCCGCATTTGACGCACGATCCGCTCGCTTATTTACACACAAACACGTGTTATAGATAGATATTTATTGAAATCATTTAAATTTAAATTTAAATTTGAAAACAGACAATGGACCAGAATCGGGCACTAACATTTGCCATGAAAATGAAATAAAGGCTAAAAACTAATATAAAACAAATTGAGACACATCAACATTAAAAATAAAAAGCTTGAAAACAGACAGGCAATGGTGAAGTTAGGCGTTCCAGGGTTTTAGTACCTTTTCAGCGAAGAAACACTTGCGCACAGCTACTCGGCAGTGGCTAGCGGAGTTTTTAAGCGCCTCACTTTACGTTAGTAAAAGAGGCGCTTATTGAGATAGGCTGTGTCGTGACGTCGTTGGTCGTTGCAGTTGGTTGGTTGTCACGCGCGTGCACTGTGGCCAAACGGTGCATCCTAGGTATATAGTTACTATGGAACACTAATAGGAAACCCTACCCCAGGAATTCAATGGTACAACTTTCGACCCCCTGGGGTGACCCCTAACCGGGGAATTGGCCCCCCGTGAGGCGCTTTTTGTCAAATTACTTTGACCTCTTGTTAATTGTATGCATGACCTCTTGTACTTGTAGTGTGGGTTTTGTGAGCAAATGTGAAAAAAGTCACTTTGATTCATATCAGTGAGCCCCAAAAGAATCTTGGAAGATATGTTTATTCATTTTGACACAATATACGAACGTGACAGACAGACAGAGACAGACGCCGCATGACGGCATTGCGCGGCAATAATGGAACCCGAAGTTAGATCATCGAATGAACTTTAAAACAGGAAATGCAATTGATCTCAACTTAGACGTCTTCAGTATAAGCCTTTCCAGATGAACTCGCCCGTTCGCGCTATTGTCCAAGTTTCTAAATTTCTCATACACTTCTGCTACCATCAAACTTTATTAAAACCGGAAATATGACGAAGAAAAAATCTGTACGCAGTCTATCTAAAGTTGCATAAGCCAAACCTCTAAAATAGCAAGCAATAAACTTAGCTATCGCAAACAGATCGCGCGTCAGTTGCGCTCACAATACGTCGACAGCATCAGGTCAGGTCACGTTATTGGGTTTAACGTCGCTTTAAATAGCTATTAACACGATCAGCGACAATAACGACAGACGAGATTATAGTTTTAAACTATTAACGTTATTTCTACAACTAACACTACGTATTTTCTATCAAGAAATGTAAGAATAAATATTAAAAATAGAAAAGGTTACAAGTTTCTATGTAATGAAGAAATTATGATATCATGTAAGCGACTATCGGATAGTATGATGTCTATAGTAAGACTTAAATTTAGATTACTGCAGGCAGCAAGTACTGCAGCACATGTTTCATTAGTGGTAGGACATTCAATAAGAAAATGAGTAACAGTTTCGATTTTACCACAGATACCACAAAGACCATCCGAGAGCATCGATAGTTAACGCCGTGAAAATGAAATTGAAATATATGTTAGGGGGTCACTGAATGTTGTTGGACGTTGAAGAGGTCACTCAAGGTCATTAAAACTGGTACCATTCGAAAGCTTGAGTGCTCAGTGCTGCCTTCTATTCGCCTTCTATAGTAACTATGGAGCTATCTTGTATCGTTTGCGAGATATAGCGATTTATTGGTTGAAAAGCAAAAGGTTAATAATGGTATAGTAGGGTTTTACGTCCCACTCGACACATTATAGGTCATTTCGGAGACGATTTTACAGGTCACATGACCCAACCAACAGTGTCATAGCACTGAATGACGACGCAATGCTTAGTCAACCAGGTCAAGGGCCAATCCCACCAGGCTCAGCTCACTAAAAGGCAGAGAAGGATATAAGCAAAAAATTAATATCTATATAGCACCATGAAGACTGAAGACACGGAGGCGCTTGGAAGACAGAGAGCTAAACCAAGCAAGATCAAAGCCCGATACAGTCGACCTACCTGTAAGAACTGCTCATATCTTTGTGCACCATTATAATAGTAAACAATACTGTAACACAGAGACAGTTTTGTATTTATATTCCCCTTCCTCCAGACCAACATCACATCTCAGATGTGGCCAAGTGGAGGTAACGCTTATTTGATTCAACGATTATATAACCGCTTCGCCGTAAAGCTATCATCCCTCTTCTAATCTATAAGCATTTACATTGGTTTACAACATTAGACTGCGGTTGTTTCTATGTAATCATGTAAATGCGATAATGAAAAGCAAAGCCAAAAGACCAAACAGTTATGTTTTTTTCTCCGTGAGAATGTGGGTGGTCCTGAAAAGGACCGGTTTGTAGTTGTTGGTGGTTGTTGAGCGTCTAACCGCCGAAGCCGTACAGAGTGCGTCCTTGACGCTTGAGAGCGTAGACGACGTCCATCGCCGTCACCGTCTTGCGCTTGGCGTGCTCAGTGTACGTCACAGCGTCACGGATCACGTTCTCCAAGAACACTTTGAGAACGCCACGAGTCTCCTCGTAGATCAGACCGGAGATACGCTTCACACCACCTCGGCGAGCAAGACGACGGATGGCTGGCTTCGTGATGCCCTGGATGTTGTCACGAAGTACCTTGCGATGACGCTTAGCGCCACCCTTGCCAAGACCTTTGCCTCCTTTACCACGTCCAGACATCTTCAACGAATAATCAACTCAAGCTGCAAAACAGACTGAAATAGATCGCATCAGCGATTTTGCTGCTTATATAGGTTCAGCGCTTAAGAGCGCGCGGACTCGGTAGACGAACGCTGACAGCGACGTGCACGAACACACATCACGCGTTGCTGCTGCCAACAATTTCTTCAACGCAGACGCGAGCGATCATGTACCTTCTCTATCTTTAATACTTGTTCTTACATTTCTTGTTAGATAATATGTAGTGTTAGTGATAGAATTAGCATTAATAGTCTAAAACTATAATCTTGTCTTTCGTTATGGTCGCTGATCATCTTAGCTATGGAAAGCGACGTAAAACCCAATAACCTGACCTGACCGAGCGATCATGGATTTGTCAAGTTGTCAAAGGTTTTTGTGCCAGACTGGCAGCTGTTTTTCAACTGTCCATTCATTCGCTCGCTCGCTCGCTCGCTCTGCTATCAAACGTGAACACGATATTTTGAAAATAAATGAATCGATCTTGAGTGACATGAAACGATCAATTTTGGCGATGAAGGTCATCTTTACTTAGCAAATGACAAGAAACTGCCATGGTCCAACTCGTGATCCTTAACCCTTTAGAGTGCAAAGGTAATTATAGTGCCACATCGAATAATATGAAGTCGGTACAGTGGCCGTTGATGGGTGGGTGTTACAATTCGTACAGCGAGCAGGGAACAGGGCAAGGCAGCAGCCTCCTCGCTGTACCCATCGCCCACCCATCATTCGCCAGTGTACCAATCACCGTATTGTTGTACACTGTGTCGAGAAAAAGACGATCCAACTTTGACAAGCTGTAATATCGACAAGCATGGTCTGATTTTGATAATTTTGGGTAAACGGCATCGGCACACTTTCAAAAGTTATATGCATACCGGGTATTCGACTTTCCTTGTCTCTTTACTTATGTTGTTGTTGTTACTGGTATTAACGTCGCTGTTTCATAACTGTGATGATTAGCGACAGTAAGTACTGAAGTTATAAGCCACTTCAGAGCTGTATGTACTTTTTTATGTACTAGAGTCTCTAGTACATAAAAAAGAGTACTAGTGTATTATTGGTAAAATAAGTTTATGTTAAAGATATTGTGTGTTGCTAAATGTTGCTAGTTAGAGATGATATAATAACAGAATTTTTCTTTACTTATGTTACTGTTACTGTTACTGGTATTAACGTCGCTGTTTCATAACTGTGATGATTAGCGACAGTAAGTACTGAAGTTATACGCAACTTCACATCTGTATGTAGTTTTTTATGTACTAGTACACCAGTGTATTATGGTAAAACAAGTTTATGTTAAAGATATTGTGTGTTGCTAAATGTTTCTAGTTAGAGATGATATAATAACAGAATGTAACCGGCTATCCGTAAGTACATTGCGTAAAGTAGGAGTAACTCCAAGACTACTACAGGCTAATAGTACAGCTCTACATGTGCTACTAGCGGCACATTCAAGTAGAAAGTGAGTAACAGTTTCATCTTTATTGCAGATGCTACAGAGACCTGTAGGATGTTTGTTTATTTTATGCATGTAGTAGTTTAGTTTACATTTACCTAGACGTAATCTGGTAATGGTAACCTCTGTACGTCTACATTTGTTAGAGTATTTTACTCTAGTGGAAACTGTACTTTCTATTTGGTTGTAATGTCTACCTGTGGTATCAGTGTCCCACTGTACTTGCCACTGTTGTATATTATAAACTGTAACAGCTTGATAGGCTTCAGAGAGTTCGAAGCCGATGTCTAGTTCTATCTCTGCGTGTAAAGTAGCTGAGTTTGCTAGCCTGTCAGCTAGCTCATTACCGGTAATTCCAACATGACTAGGTATCCATACGAACGTAATATTGCCAGTATAGGTACTAACCAGGTGTTGTACTTCTAGTAAGAGATTAGGTCTACAACTAGATTTACCAGATGACAGCGCCTGTAGGCAGCTGAGTGAGTCACTGAATATAGTGACATTTTCTTGCAGAGTATTTATGACCCAAAGTACGGCTAGTTTTAGAGCTGTGAGCTCTGCTGCAAATATGGTAATGTTGTTGTTTAATCTTGCACAGTGTTTTACATTCACGGTAGGTACACAGTAAGCTGCCGCTGTTTTGTTTTCTAGTGTTTTTGATGCATCTGTGTAGATGTTTACAGTATCACTGTAAGTGTCTATAGTAGCTAGTGCTTTATTTTTAAGGAGTAAAGGATTTTCATCCTTTCTACCGTTACCAGTAAGACTAGTATCTACCAAACACGGTTTTAAGTGCCAAGGTGGATCATCCGGTATTTTCGGCGAGTTTACATTATCAACCTCACTCTGAGTGAAATATTCTAGAGTTTTATTGTACAATGGTAAATTATTACTTGTAAACCTTTTACTCAGAGTGGTCCAATGAAACTCGGTAGTAGCTTTAGCCGGATGATCGGGAGTAGCTTTAACTTTAACTGCATATTTAAGTTCCTGTTCTTTACGACGAACAGCTAGCGGTGGTTCGCCAGTCTCAACCTGTAGAGCGGCAGAAGCCGTACCGCAGAATGCGCCGCATGCTATTCTAAGTGCTCTATGCTGTATTACATCTAATCTACGTTTAACATTATCAGTAGCTGAATTGTACGCTATTGATCCGTAATCGATTACAGAGCGTATAAGTACTCTGTAGATAGTAAGTAAGGTTTTCTTGCTGGCACCCCATTGGTTACCAGCGACTGCACGCATGAGGTTAATACGTTTTTTACATTTATCTTCTATGTACTTTATGTGTTCACTCCAAGTAAGTTTGGAGTCGAATATTAGTCCTAAGAATTTAGCTTTCTTATCTACTTGTAATTCTTTGTTATGTAGAGTAAGTTTAATTTGCTCGGAACTACGATGTGTAAATACTACTGCTACAGTTTTACTTGTGTTGATCTTGAAACCCCACAGATCACACCACTTGGAAATTTCCAATAGATTCTGCTGGATACTGTTAACTATATGTTTTAAATTTTTACCACTTTTAAAGATACAGCTATCATCTGCAAACAGTGATGTTTCTACATCGTGTAAGGTATCTGGTAAATCGTTTATCATTAAGAGAAACAAGAGTGGAGATATCATCGAGCCCTGTGCTGTACCGTTATCTAGCGTGTAAGTGTTTGATAGACTACTACCGACTTTGACCTGAAGTGTTCTATTTGCTAAAAAGTTGCTGATAAAAGTAAATATATTACCTGTAATACCGTATTTCTTAAGTTTTATTAGGAGGCCGTTACGCCATAGCATAGGGAAAGCTGATTCAAAATCAATAAATACTCCTACAGTAAATCCTTTATTGTGATTATATTTATTTATAGTATCCTGTAATCTGATGATATGATCGACCGTGCTTCTGCCTTTACGAAAGCCAGACTGCACGTTGTTTAAAATATTATGTTTTTCAACGAAGTAAGCTAAACGAGTAGCTACTAGTTTTTCCATTATTTTACAGAGAGTAGATGTGAGGCTGATCGGTCTGTACGATGCAGCACTCTGAGGATTTTTACCTGTTTTTAGTATTGGTAGGACTATAGAGTGTCTCCAGCTGACTGGGAAGTCATTGCCTTTCCAGATTTTATTGTATAATGCTAGTAAAGTTTTAACTGAGTTTTTAGGTAGTTTTTGAAGCATCTCATAGGAGATGTTGTCATCACCAGGTGATGAATGTTTTTTACTATCTCTAATTGCTCTACGTAGTTCATGTAGCTCAAACGGTTCGTTTAAATCTCTAATTTTTGTATTATCGGTAGTATCGGATGTATTTTCGAATAGTTCGGAGTGATTGGTTTCTATATTTTGTTTATGTGCTAAAAAAGTACTACTGTAGTTAGTATTGCTACTTGTATCAGTAAATGTTTTAGCAAATACCTCTGCTTTTTCTGTATTTGTGTCGACTGTGTTACCGTCAACACTAAGGTTACTAATTCGGTGTTCATTGTTAACACCATTCATTTTCTTGGCCATACGCCAGACTGCACCTAATTTTGTAGATTTATCTAGGGTAGAACAGTAGTCCTCCCAGTGTTGTCTAGCAGTACTTCTGATGACATGCTGAGCTCTAGCTTTCAGCCGTCTGTATTTTATACAGTTGTCTATTGTTTTATTTTTATGCATAGCATTTCTGGCTCTGTTGCGATCTTTCACCGCTGTTTTACAATTATCATTCCAGTACGGTAACGGTTTTACACGTCTATTTTTACCTGCCTTGTATACTGGTATGCTGCATTGTGCAGCGTCTAGAACTGCCGATGTTATTCGTTCTGTGATAGTATCGACAGATTCTGAGTCCAGTAAATCTGTAGTAACCAGATTTCTACAGTTGTTTTTGAATGAGTTCCAGTCTGCCTTTGAGAGTTTGAATTTGGTAGTACAAGTGTTTTCTACAAATACTGCTAAATCATTAAAGTAAGTTAATGTGGGAGCATGATCGCTACCCATTGCATTATTTAGTACCTCCCAGGTTGTTTTAGAAGCTATGGTACTACAAGCTATTGTTAGATCTAGATGGCTTCTAGTGCCGTTGTAATGTGTGTACGTAGGTTGACTATTGTTTAGAACTATGAAGTTATTATCGTTAATTAGTTGCTCAACAATATCCCCTCTGGAATCTGTAATTGGGCTTCCCCATAGAGTATTTTTGGAGTTTAGATCTCCTACAATTATGGTTTTACTTGTAAAGAGGAAGCTAATATCACTAGCAGTAAAAACTTTTAACGGTGGAATGTATAGATTAGCAATTTTAATATAATTGTTATCTTTGAGTTTTATTCCTACTAAAATACATTCTATTTCTCCACCGGAATCAAGTACGATATAGTTTAGGGTTGTTTTTACTAATGTTAGTAATCCGCCTTTCGCGGAATCTGTTCTATCTTGTCTGACTATACTGTAGCCATCTAGTGTGAAATTTTTATCTGGTTTTAGGAAGGTTTCTTGTAAACATATGATATCGTAAGAGTTTTGGTTGTTTGCTGTATATTGTTTGAATTCATTTATTTTGGGGGAAAGCCCGTTACAGTTCCAGTTTAAAATTTTTAACCCACAAGAACTGGATGTACAATCCATTGGGAGAAAGAATTTTAATAGTTAACTGGAGATATAATCTAAGAGATTGAGTAGGGAGTTAACAGTTGGTGTGTGTGCTGTGACAATCCTCATCGAAACAAGGTGTGCGACCGTTACACGAGCCAAAAATATAGCCGGCAGAATTATAGAGCTGTTTTCTGAGAGAGCGAACAGCGTCTTCCTGTTTGTCACCTGTAATCACATCACACAGTGTAATGATGGCAACAAGTATACGCCTGTGGAAAGCCCGAGTTTTCCAGTCGGTATGATGCCGGACTTCGACATTTGTCGGCGTGGCAGGTCCTGCTGATTGCGCTCGTGGCTTGTCAGTTGTTGTGGTCTGGTGCGATGTTGCTGGACCGGTCTTGACTGCTGCTGTAGCTCTGTGCCGTACTCTTGGCTGCCGCTGCTCTTTCGGCGCTGGTGTCGATGTTGCTCGCGGACGGAGCTCCTCGTCATCTGCAACGACAACATCAGCAACAGCAGCAGCATTAGACTTCACTTTAACCAATGCGTCTCGGTACGAAATCTTATTTACTGCTGCAACCTTTAAGGTCTCGCTCACCTGTTGGTACTTCGGACAGCCGCGAAAGGCTGCCGAGTGGTTGCCTTTGCAGTTGGCACACATAGCTTGTGCAACATCATCCTTGACCGGACAAGACTCAAATGAGTGAGACTGTCCGCACCGAACGCACTTAGCCTGGTGTTTGCAGTGGTCGGCTCGGTGGCCGAAACTTTGGCATTTGTTGCACCTCATGGGGAGTGGAACATACTGTTTAACCTTTCTACGTAAAAAGCCGACACAAACAGCATCTGG
>Ga0209743_1000402_pt1 | contig 14020 bp, 11 predicted proteins | sample OlaalgELextract2_FD_187378 | JGI IMG/M metagenome (GOLD analysis project Ga0209743, IMG submission 187378) | Olavius algarvensis symbiont microbial communities from Tuscany, Italy - Type G ELBA extract 2 (SPAdes) (version 2) | ecosystem: Host-associated > Annelida > Digestive system >...
ACATTTTGCCGGTGTTATTACGAAATGCGAAACCCAACATCGACCGATTTCCAAATCGATCCCCAAAAGTTTCTTCTATTTGATCAGACCGGCTGTCCTTTAGCCGGAGGCTGCCGCTCGTGTGAAACTACATTTAAAGCGAACCGCAGAATATCGAATATCGAACCGCAGAATGTCGAATTCATCATGTGTTTGGTATTTGGTAATACACTTCGCACGTCATATCAAGATGATATGCCATTAAACACCAAAATCGAAACACTCTCGTAAAAAGGTCGCTTTTCGACTTTTTACGAGACGGTCAACCTTGAACCTTCAACCTTGAACCTTGAACCCCTGAACCCTAAACCTTGAACCTTGAACCCCTGAACCCTAAACCTTGAACCCCGAACCTCGAACCTTGAACCTCTGAACCCAGAACTCCTGAACCCCAGAATAACCTTTATAACATATTGACATTATTAAAACAAAAATAAATTCTGGCTAAGTTCAAAAAAAGCGGAATAAAATCGTGACTTCCGGGTTCTATGAAGAAGGGAAAAGGCGGGCATGGATTCCCGTGATCTTTTCCAGTATCCAAAGTCTGCGGGGAAGGCTTTGACGAAAATCGCCGCGTTATCAAAATCGTAAAGCTGGCGCATTAATTAAGCTTGGCGGATTGGTTCCGGTTCAGCCGAGTTAGGTGAAAAAATGGACTGCATCGACTTTAAGAACCGGCTAATTGAAATCGATACTCAAGATCAGTCTTGCGTGCAAGAGGCCCAAATCCATATGGCGGCCTGCGCTTCATGTCAGAAGCTTTATAGACTGGACCAATTGGCCGAGGAACGCTTCCAGGAATCATTGGCAATGATTGATCCGCCGGCCGATCTTTATACCAGAATCAAGCTTGACATTCCAGCCAGGCCGATCAAACGGAAAGGATTCGCCGGCCGGTGGCGCAGGCCGGCACCGGCTCTGGCAACCGCTGCTATCATATTCCTCGTATTGTTTAGCTACCCCCCGGGAGGTGAAATTCGCGATATCGATCACATCGGTTCGTTGGCTCTGGCCAACCATCTGGATGATCAACAAGCCATGGTAAATTGAAAAATTACAATGCCTAAGTTGACTAAAATGAGCTAAAATGACTAAAATTAAGGAAACGCTTCGCTCTATCTTTTCTATAAATCGATAGGATACCACAATTTTAGTCCGCCTCGACTCGACTGAGCTCGTCGCAGGCCGGCGGATTGGTCATTTTAAAACAATTAACATCGACAACAAATTGTCGATATGTTGCCGCTAAGCGTCTAAGTATCTTCCGAGACTATGCTCGGGAAAGAGGGCCCCCGAGGGGCAGCAATGGCGAAGGATATAGGTTTCAGGTGTCAGCCCAGCCGCACGCAAACAAACGGCCGGTCAAATCGAATAAACAAACTTTGCCAAAACGGCGAAGTATCACACAAGCACATCCGACGTTTCGTGCTCGTCCTCGTCCTCGAGGCTTTTGAACCCCATTCAGTTTCGAGTACGAGGACGAGAACGACGACGAGCACGATTTAAACACCCTGTTTTGGGTTTAAGTGGGAGAAGTTACATGCAAGGATTTAGCGCCCCGGTTTCCTGACACCCGAAACCTGACACCTGAAACCTTCAGTAACTTACAACATGTTGTCAGTAAAAAGGAGCTTAGGGCCTAGTGCCGACGACCCTCTCAGATTTGGACATCGTTGCGCTCGACTGCCAGACCACGGGCGCCAGCCCCTTGCGGGGTCACATTCTCGAAATGGGATGGCTCCGGACCCGCGCATCGTTCCATAATATAGTCGGCGAGTCCGTTGTCGAGGTTTATCCGATCCGGTTGCCGGCTGAGGCCACCGTCCCCCGGGCAGTGCAGCGCATCACCGGAATCTCGGCCCAAGCCCTGGAATCCGGGCTTTCATCAAAGACGGCCTGGAACCGTCTACTGGCGGCTGCGAATTGCCCTGATCGCGCTTCCTCGCAGGGTGTCTGCCCGGCAGTGATCCATTTCTCGCGCTTTGAGGAGCCTTTCCTGCGCGACCTCCATCGCCGCAACGGCTCCGCCGGCCGCTTTCCTTTTCGGATCATCTGTACCCATGAAATTGCGGTGCGTCTGCTGCCGGATCTGCCGCGCCGGGGCCTGCGGGCCATCGCCGGCTATTACGGCCATTGCATGCCCGAACTCAAGCGCAGCGGCGACCATGCCGTTGCAACCGCGTTTGTCTGGCAAAAAATGGTCCACCTATTAAAATCGACCTGCGGGATCACCCATCTAACCGAGCTGTTCGATTGGCTGGCCGATACCAGGCCGGCCGGCCGCTCAAAAAGGGCCTTTCCGATGAATCCCGAAATCAGGCGGCTATTGCCGGACCGGCCCGGCATTTACCGTATGCTGCGCGCCAATGGCGATTTGCTTTATATTGGCAAAGCCAAATCCCTCAAACAGCGGGTAAACAGCTATTTCCGGCCCAAAGCCCACCACGCCGAGCATACCCTGGAGATGTTGACCCAGGCCCGGGATCTGAAAGTCACGCTGACCGGTTCCGCCCTGGAAGCGGCCATCCTGGAGTCAGATGAAATCAAGCGTCATTCGCCGCCCTATAATATTGCCCTGCGCCGGCGACAGCGCCGGTTGGTTTTTTGCACTAAAGATTTCGCCCGACAAGCCGAGTTTGCCCACCAGGACTACCCGGTGGGACCGCTGCCGGCCGGCAACACAATCGACGCCCTCGCCGGGTTTGATTCGTGGCTCAAAGGCGGAATGCAATTGAACGCAGAAAAGGGCAGGAGCATCGGATATTCCATGCTGGCCCTTGCACCGGAGTATGCACCGGATATGGATTGTATGCAGGCGGGCTTTGAAATTTTCAGGGCCCGCTATGGCAGCCGCCTGGCAAAGCAGGCGCCTTTGCGGTTTTTGACCCGTCTCGGTGCAGAGCTCTGGCGCGAGCGATTGGAAGCGGCGGCATCTTCTGAAATGGTTGAAGATCAGCAGGACGATATTGACGGGGCCGCTGCACAAAAAGAAGAACCCGGCAGCGAGCACGTTTGGTCGCCGGACGCAGTCGCCCGCGCCATTGAAAGGATGGTGCGGCACAGCGCGCATCTAATTCGGCGTACCCGTTGGTTCTGCCTGCTGAGCGAGTCATGCCTGGCCTGGTCATCTGCCCGACAGCCGGCCAAAGATAAAAAACTGGTGGTTTTCGAAAAAGGTGCCGTACTACAACGCGATGATGTGCCGCCCGCTTCAAGAATACCGACACCGCCGGGGTTTGCCAGGTCATTCCAGGCTCGCAAAAACAATATTGATCTTATAACCTATGACCGGCTGCGGGTTGTTACGACTGAGCTTAGAAGGCTGATTTCCGATGGCCGGCAAGTAGAGCTCCGTCTGGGGCCACAGAAAGTCCTGGCGACCAAGGCGTTAGTGAAAGCGCTGCGATGGGTCTAATCCGAATATTGTTGCTGGCAGATACCCATTTGGGCTTTGACTTGGCTTTTCATCCAAGAGTTGAAAGACGCAGGCGGGGCCCTGAATTTTTCGCCAATTTCAAACGCGCCCTCCGGCCGGCCCTGGAAGGGCGGGTGGACTGCGTGGTGCACGGCGGCGACCTGCTATTCCGCAGCAAAGTCCCGGCCAAATTGGTCGGCATGGCCTTCGAACCGCTCAAACAGGTTGCCGATTGCGGGATTCCGGTATATCTGGTCCCCGGTAACCACGAGCGCTCGGCCATTCCCCACCGCCACCTGGGCGACCATCCGCATATCCATATTTTTGATGGCCCGCGGACCTTCCGGCTGCAAAAAGACCAATATACCCTCGCGTTGGCGGGATTTCCATTTGTACGCCACAATGTGCGCCAAAAATTTTTACAATTGATCGATCAAACCGGATTTCCTGGACCCGATGCCGATTTGCATCTGTTGTGTGTCCATCAGGCAGTGGCCGGGGCCACCGTGGGGCCGGTTGGCTACCAATTCCGCCCCGCACCTGATGTCATCGAACCATTCGAGATTCCGGCTGATTTTTCGGCTGTCCTGGCCGGTCACATTCACCGGCATCAGGTCTTGGCCGCAAACCGGCAGGCCAATGGCCCGGCAGTCCCGGTATTTTATCCCGGCTCAATTGATCGCACGTCGTTTGCCGAAAAAAACGAAAATAAGGGCTTTCTGATTTTAGATTTCGATTTGAAAGCAAAGCAAGGGAACCGGTTGAGGCAGTGGCGGTTTCACATGCTCCCCGTGAGGCCTATGATCCAGTTTGACCTGCATGCTTACAGGATGAATAACCGACAACTCCGGTCATGGATTGCTACCCGATTGTCGGCACTGCCGGAAGACAGCATTTTGAAACTAAAAATTCATGGCCGTGTCTCGCAAGATGCCATGAAAGTCTTAAACGCAGCCGCCCTGCGCGCTCAGGCAGCGCCAAGCATGAACATCGATGCCGTGTTTGTCGAGGCCCGTAGATCGCACAGGTTCAACAGATAACCAACCGAATCGCGTGTCTCTGCGCTTCTGATTACTTTTCAGCGGCAGGCAGCAGTTTTAAAGCCGTAATGACATTTTTATCAATTCGTCGTCGATAAGAAACCCGGTCCATCATTTTACGCACCAGATGAATGCCCAGACCACCGATTTTGCGGTCTTCCAGGGCCAATTCCGTGTCCGGCGTCTCCATACCCAAGGGATTAAAGGGAATGCCGTCATCGACCATCGACACTTTCAAACGATCGGCGGACAATTCGACTTTAATGCTGATATCGTGGGTTTCGTCATCCAGGTAGGCATAGGAAATGATGTTCGTCAGCAGTTCGTCGATCACCACATGCATTTTTAACCGGATCGGATCCGGAATGCGGTAATGCTCCGCAAAGGTATCAAAATGCGCTTTGACCCGCGCATTTTCGGTTAGACGATTCTGAATCGTGAGTTCAAGTTTTGGGCCATCCGTTTCTTCCGGGTTTCTGACAAATTGAACAGCCAGCAGCGTGGCATCCTCGGTCCGATCCGCTGTTTCGCTGGAATCATTCATCTCCGAGACCGCAGTGCGCACAAGGTGCCGCACGGATCTATATTTATGCCCGGATAAAATCTCAATTAGGCGTTTTTCGGCATATGCTTGTTCCCCATCGCGCCCGGCCCGGGCCACCCCGTCAGAAAAAAGCAGCAGCATATCGTTTTTGAAAAGGGTGGTTTGGTCTTCCCGGTAAACCATTCCGCGGGCGATGCCGATTTTCGGCCCGTGAATCCGTTCCAGGCGTTCGAGGTCTCCGGTTTCCCGTTTGCGGTAAGCCGGATTGTGCCCTGCATTGGTATATCGCAGGCGCCCGGATTTAACATTCAGAATTCCCATGAAAAGTTTGACCGACATGGCCGCCGGGTTGACGGCGCTGAGTTGGTCATTGACGTGCGTGAGAATGCTGGCAGTTGAGAAATCATCACCCGCTCTGGATTTAATGACGGTTTTCGCAACGGACATGAACAGGGCGGCCTGCAAACCTTTACCGCCCACCTTGCCGAGGCAGAAACAGAATCGATCGTCTCCGATTAAAAAGAAATCATAAAAGTCCCCTTCAAATTCACGGGCCGGCTGCAGCGTGGCGTAAACGTCGAATTCGTCACGGTCCGGGAACGCCGGAAATTCAGATGGCACGATTCGTTTCTGGATCTCGTGGCCGACCGTGAGTTCCTTTGCCATTTTACTGTTAAGGGTCTCAATTTTCAGATTAGCCTCACGCAGTTCTGCGGTTTTTTCTCTCAACGCCAAATGGGTTTTTATGCGGGCCCTGAGGAGGGCGGGAACGATCGGTTTGGCGATGCAGTCCACGGCCCCCGCATCCAGTTTCCGGGACTCGATGTCGGCGGTGATCAAAATCACCGGAATATCCCGCGTTGCTTGATTGGCCTTTAATTGACGGCACAGGTCGGTCGCCTTCTTTTCGGTCTTCATAAATCCCAGCAGTATCAGGTCCGGGGGGGGGTATCAGCACGGACAACTTTTAGCGCCTGCTGCCCGCTCTTGACAGCGACAATCTGGTAATCGGGATTAAGCAAATCGACAATCACATCCATGTCGCGTTGCTGATCGCAAACAACCAGGATTATTTTTCGATTATCCATGACCGACCTTTCAACCGCAGTTTGTCTGAATGGTGCATTAACTTTTAGCTTACAACTGGGGTGGTAAAAATGGTTTATTTTTGCTCAATCTTGTACCGCCACCAATTGAATGCAATTTTAGACCATAAATTAACGAAGCCGGTCGTGAGCTTCTGTGTCGAAGGGTCCATTGTAATCGACAGAGCGCAGCGATTCCACAAATCCGAAATCCGCAATCTAAAATCCCAAATTATATCGTAACCCATAGATGCCAATGGATCGTCAGGCTGCCGACTATCCGCCAATAACTATGGATTCGTCTCCAGTTCCCCGGAAATTTGAAATTTTTTCATAAATGCTTTGTCGATATAGTTTTTCAGGGCAAATCCGAGCCTGCCGCCCCAAACCAGGGAATGCCACTGAACGACAGCGGATCCGTCCCCCATGTTAAACGCGAGCAAAACGGCTTTTTGCGGAATAAATGGTGTCAGCGCAGAATCCTTCAAATAACACAGCAGATTGTTAAATAAGATTGGATTTTGCCGCACGGCATAGACACCAACCTTTGCCAGAGGCTCCGGCTCGAAGCTGATGCAGTCCCCACCACCGAAAACCTCCGGGAAAGCCACCGATTGCAGATACTGATTGACCAGCATCCCGCCGTCCGGGCCGACAGGCATCCCACTGTCCTCAAACAACGGCGACGGCTTAACCCCAACCGCCATGAAAACGAAATCGCTGTCCACAGTACTGCCGTCAGACAGGACCACGGCCTTGTCTTTGATACCGGATACCCTGGTGTCTTCAACCACCTGCACGTTGCGGCGTATAAGCGAGTTGAAAACACGCGTTCGAACGTCGGCCTTGAATTGATCAAGCAGACGCGACCCGGCAATCAGTGTAATCCGGCACTGACCGGATTCACTGCGGGCCAGACGCCACAGGTTGCCGGCCACTTCGACACCGGTCGGCCCTCCCCCGACAATCGTTATTTTTAAATCTCTGTTCTTTAAAGCCGCGATGATTTTGCGGCGGGCATCCAACAAATTTTCGATGGGTTTAACCGGGATTACCCGATTGTCGGAAGCACCGGCAGCTTCAACAGGCACAAAACTTCCGGTGTTAACCGACATGACATCGTAGGCAAGCGTACGCCCGGATTGCAGGACGATTTCTTTTTTTGGCGGGTGCATCCTGACGACTTTGTCTTCGATGAATTCCGCGCCCCCGTCCCGGGACATCTTTTCTACGTTAAATCGGATATCCTCCGGGCGGTAAATCCCGGACAGCATTCCCGGACCCATCCCTGAATAGTAGTGAAGTGCACTCGAACTGACAACCGTCACATCATGACCGGCATCTTTAAACTCCTGCAAATTTTTTATTATGGTCAAATGCGCATGACCGGCGCCGACGATAACCAGTTGTTTTCCCATCCTCCCCCCTGTATTTATAGAGTTGCGCCTATCTTCATCAAGTTAATTCCGGCATTAAACTACCACCTCCAGCGGTGGAGCCGAAAAGGTTCTACCGATCTGGTGAGAGGCAACTGATACTTGGGAAAAATACGAAAATCGAATTTCGAAATCCGAAACAAATCTCAAATACAAATGTCCAAATGCTTAAAACGGTCCAGACAAGCCGATAAAAGCCGTGAGTAATATTGCTCAACGCGCTGACCGCTATAATTTGCATTGGATCGGCGTTGTTTTTGTCATTGGAATTTGTGTCATTGGAATTTGTTTCGTGTTTCGTGCTTCGGATTTCGGATTTAAAACATTGTCCAGTGGTTTCAAGGCAGTAGACCGCTATTGATTCATCAGCGCTTCGATCTCTTCCGCCTCCCTGGGTATGTTAGCCGTCAAATCGACCGGCCCGTCTGCCGTGATCAGGATGTCGTTTTCGATCCTGATTCCGATGGCTTCATCCCGGATATAAATTCCGGGCTCACAGGTCAGGACCATACCGGGTTCGAGCGGCCGGTATCTATCGCCGTAATCATGCACATCCAGACCCAGATAGTGTGAAGTGCCATGGGGATAATACTTCTTGTACAGGGGTTCGTCGTCGGATTGTTTTTTCACCAGTTTCGGATCCAGCAGCCCCAAGCCGATGAGCTCCGATTCCATGATCTTGCCGACCGCCTTGTGATAGTCATCGAGGCTGCTGCCCGGAACCAGCAGCTTAATGGCGGCTTTCTGTACGTTTAAGACGGCATTGTAAACCTGTTTTTGCCGTTTCGAGAACTTGCCGCTGACCGGAACGGTCCGGGTAACGTCAGCGGCATAGTTGGCGTATTCAGCCCCAAAATCGATCAGTACAAGATCGCCGGCCCGGCATTGTTTATCATTGTTGATGTAATGCAGGACGCATGAATCTGCCCCGGAAGCAACAATCGTCTCAAAAGCAGGTCCTTTTGACCGGTTTCTGATAAACTCGTGGTGAATTTCGGCCTCGATCTCAAACTCCCAAACCCCCGGTTTAATAAAGCCCAGCAGGCGCTGAAATGTATCGTCCGTAATCTTGCAGGCCTGTTTGATTGGACCCAGCTCGAGTTCTGATTTTACGGCGCGCTGGTCGTGCAGGATTGGAGCCATTCGCCGGTAGCTATGCAGCGGAAAAGATCGGCGACACCAATTAAGAAAACGATCGTCGCGGGTCTCCACCCGGGCATTGGCACGCAGATGTTCGTTGGTATTCAGATAAATATTCTCGGACCGAAGAGCCAACTGCTGAAAGATGCTGCTGAATTCATGATTCCAGCAGATGGTCTTTATACCGGATGCCGCAGCGGCCTCTTCCCGGGTATATTTATGGCCTTCCCACAAAGCGATCTTCTCATTGGTTTCCTTGAGAAACAAGATTTCGCGGTATTTTTCATCTTTCGCATCCGGGCAGATAACCAGGGTGCTCTCCTCCTGGTCGATGCCGCTCAGATAAAATAGATCCGTTTGCTGAATAAAGGGATGGTTGCCGTCGGCGCTGGTCGGCATGAGGTCGTTGGAGTTGAAAACGGCGAGTGAGTTGGATTCGAGCCGCTCGGCAATTCGCTTTCGATTATACACGAAAAGGTCGCTGTCAATCGGTAAGTATCTCATGATGCATTTGGTGATCTTAGAAGTTTGAAAAAATTCAGGTTCTGCGGCCTGGACGGACCCGGAGATTTTAGCAATACTCCAATATATCCTTTATTAAAAATTCGTCAAGCACGCATTTACAGCAGTTGATCTTTAGGTGAGAAGCGGAAGGAACATTCCCCAAAAGTATTAGTGCAGGAAAGATGATTGTACTAGGCGGGCATTATGCCTTTCCAATGCCCCGGGGTCAGGCGACCGTCCCGAGGCGGGTCAGGATTTTTGATTCAGAGCGCAGAGCGTCAGATCCCATTATGCGACAACTTACCGTCGCTGCCGGGGCCGGCTGTGCTTTCAGGGTTTTAGAACAGCACCAGTGGATACAATTTGAACACGGCAACAAATTTATCCACCTGTTTAGCATTATCGATATCTATGCCATCTTTACCTTCAATCACCGTTAGTATGGCGGATATGGGGTAACTGTAGCGCAGACCTTTATCTTTTACGAACACGCTGAAAAACTCGGCATTGACCTGAACCAGCTGTGCTCCCCTGATTTCAGCCGAGTTGTCGTAGTTTATTCCGATCACACGACCCTTATATTTATCCAGTAAGGTATGCATCCCGAGGCCTGCTGCCGCACCAACAACCGGCTTGGGACTGACGGCGGCGGGGGGAGCAGCGGGTTTTTGACTTTTGGCAGCCGCACCGGCAGCCAGGGCCTTCGCCTGGGCCGCTTTTTTTCGCTTCAATGCAGCAGCTCTGGCCCGTACCAGTTTTTGCTTCTTCAGAGCTTGCGCTTTGGCCAGGGCCACTTTCTGCTGTTTTAAAGCATTGGCCTTGGTCGCATCCGCCGTCGGTTTATTTTCATTTGGTGTCTGGGCCGTGGGCTTGGGTTCTGCGGCGACCGCGCTCGCAGCCGGCGGTTCGGCGGCGGCTGCGGCAACTTCAGTCGAAAGATCCAGCAAAATAGTTTCACCGGTGGATTTAGGAACTTCCCCGGTTTTAATATCGATAACCGTTGCGTTCTTTGGCGGTAAATCTTTCTCAGGTTCCGTCTGGACCTTGTCAACGGGTTCTGCGGAAGCTGCAGATTTTTCGTTTGTCACCGCGGCCCCGGGTTCTTGTTGAGCGGCTTCGGCTTGAATTTGCTCGACTTTCGCCGCCTCTACCTTCTCTGGATTACCGGTATCATGATCGGCGGCATCTAACTCTTCCACTTCCGGAGAGGGCATAACATCACCGGTGGCAGCTGGGCCACCATCCGCCTGCTGCGCCGCTGGAGAGGTATTTTCAACCACCGGATTCGCGGCAACGGCCGGCTCTTGGATGTTCGGCTGCATAACTGCGGTGGCATCGGCGACGGAGGCTGCCTCAACAGCTTCGGCCGGCGCGGTTTCAGCCGCAATTTCGACGTCGGGGGCTGACGGATCAGTCTCCGGTGCGAGTTCTGAAACCTGCTCATCAACAGGAGCGGAGTCTTTAAGCTCATCTTCAAAGTATAACAACTCTATTTCGGATTCTGCGTCTGCGGCAGGAGTCGGGTCCTGGGCTTCTGCCGTGGCCGGGATATCTGCTGTTGCCTGGGAGTCTGAAGCCGGCTGAGAGACGGGGGATTCGGCGTCCGCGACGGCCACCTCAGACATTTCACCTGCCGGGCGTGATTGCACAGGCGGCAGTGGCGGTGGTGACTCCGGCATGGGTGCCGTCTGGCCGATGACTTTATTCTCGGCCTGGGGCTGTGGTTTACCCTTAACCATCATTGCACCACAGTAGGTGCATGCCCCGGCCGCATTGCTTACAGTATGACTACAGGTAGGACAACTCATGAGTTCGGAATCCATGCAGTTCTACTCCTTAATAAAAATTACAGCCTGGTTTTTTGCGGCAACATTCACCGTGCGCTGCATAAACGCGGTATCCGTTGCCGGCAGAATTAATTATTGTTTAATTATACCATTACTTTAACGATTTGTTAAGGTTGGCAGGATCAATAATTGTGAAACTTAAAATATTTTTTAATATTATCAGTATAATAGCTCAATGAAGAACATTAAGAATTATTATTTCTAATAAATTGCTGCAAAGAAAATTATGGGAGAGTCAATTCGGCCATAATCCTTTTTCAAGTATAGTAAAAAGAAGGATTGATGTCAATTTATAGTGATAAAATTCAATAATATCAATTGATTAAATTATAATCTATCTCTCAATTGACGAAACCCCGACAGTTCGGTAGGCTGCGATCAGGAAAGGGAACTATGCAACGCCACGATATGGAAAAATGAACAAATAGGCACCGCCAGTCAAAACCACGCGCTGCCGGAGATGATTCGGGATGACGACAGACATGCGCTACAAAGCCATTGTATCATCGGATTGGAACGAGTGCCTGGCGCCCTGCAGGCCATTTGACTTCATCTCTTATCAATCACCGGAACTCGAGCCTGAATTAAGGACCATCTTCCGGCAATACACCGGCCATGGGATCACGCTGGGGGAAGCCGTCGAACAGACCCGTAGATTGTTATCGGAGCCCGTATTACCGGAGCAAATGGATGCCTATCTGGATGAAGCATTCATCACATATCCCGGTGTCGCGCGTCTGATTGACTGGTGCCTGAGCAAAGACATCCTGTTTATGATCAATACCACCGGTGTCGTCGGTTATTTCCAGCGGATTTTCGCCAAAAGGCTGCTGCCTCGGGTCCCGGCAATCGCGGCCCACCCGATGGTACGTTTTCCGGCAAGCAGCAGTGACCCGCGCTTCATCTTCGACCTTCTCGAGACGGGCGACAAGGTCAAATATAGCGCAGCGGTCATTCGCTCACTGGAGATACCCCCTGCTAAAATAATATTGATCGGGGACAGCGGAGGAGATGGCCCTCATTTCGGATGGGGTTCGAAGGCCGGTGCCTTTTTAATCGGAAGCATGACCAAAACTACCTTAGCTGACTATTGCCGCCATAAAAATATCAAGATCGATTTACACTTTGGGATGGATTACTCAAAAGAAGATTCCAGGAATCAGCAAAAAGAAATGCAGGTAAATTTTATGGACCTGGCCCCCGCGATCGAAGCGATAGTGAATGGCTAGCCACAAGGCGACCATGCAAACTCATAATTGAGGAATTGAGGAATTGAAAATTGAAGATTGAAGATTTGTTGTATCGCTCTCCGAGGCGTAGGCGCACACCTCTACGAGCCGGAGGCTTCGCTCTTTCGTTTACACTTAAAATCATTGCCTTCTAATAACATTCAATCCGGCTTTAGCATAAATCCTGCGCAGACATGATGCGATTTCAATAAGTAGGCACTAAGTTTTCTCCGAGACGACACTCGGAAAAATGGTCCCTGCGGGCAGCTATAGCGAAGTTCATTGATTGTAGGTTTCAGGTGTCAGGTTTCGGGCGTCAGGGAAAGAGGTGCGAAAACCTGACACCTGAACACTGATCCGCCTACGTCGGAAAACCTTCAGTTTCTTAGAACATGTTGTCAGAAAAACGCCGTAAGGCCCTGAACCCCTCATTTCCTGAATCCCTCAATTCCTAAATCCCTCAATCCCTCAATCCCTCAATCCCTCAATCCCTCAATCCCTGTTTCCCTCAATTCCTGAATCACGTAAGTTTTTCCCCAAAAACTTCCAACGCCTTGCTGCTGATATGTACATCATTGTAATCCAGAAAACGGCCGCTGAATTGCCGGGGGGCATGCAGCGCCAGCCAGGCAATTGCGCGGGCCGGTATTTCCGGCGGCTCCAGTTCTCCCTGTTCTTTGATTTGCCGGTAATAGGCTGCCTGCTCGGCCGGCATGGCTTTAGGCCCTTCCCGCCGGAGATAGGTCTGCATGGGCGTGTCGACAACCCCGGGGCGCACGGATATGGCGGTCAGCCCAGGTTCCTCGGCCGCCAACACCCGGGTTAAATGGTTCAGGGCGGCCTTGCCCGTGCAATAGGCACTGAGGGTTTCCAGGGCCAAATTGGCGGCTCCACTGCTGACATTGACGATGCGTCCTCTGCGAACCCGCAACTGGGAAATCGCGGCCCGGATCAGGTAAAATGGTCCCAATAAATTGACTTCAAGATTGTATCGCCACTGCACGGGATCGCCGTCTGCGATGGATGCGATCGGCTGAACGATTCCGGCATTGTTCACCAGCGCATCGATGCGGCCAAAATGCGCCATTGTCTTCTCAACCACCCGGCAACAGGCATCATAGTCGGAGATGTCCGCCTGGCAGACCAAGGGATCAGCGCCGGCCCGGCCAAGATCTTCGGCCACCCGTTTAAGGTCAGTTTCCGACCTGGCCACCAGCGTCACCCCCGCCCCGGCCTTGACCAGCCAAGCTGCCACGGCAGCGCCCAGCCCGCGTGATGCGCCGGTGATGATGACGACTGGAGTGTTTTTCATATTGGTCAATTTATCCTCACAAATATTTGAGATGACATGTATTGATATGTTGAAGGTTTCGGGTGTCGGGTGTCAGGTGTCAGTGCTTAGCGATCTATTTTCATGACACCTCTAATCTCTTATGAAACTTCAGGGAATGACTAATGAATAATGCATAATGACAAATGATGGAATCGCTTTGCTCAGTCGTTTTAAATAGACAGATTACATTATTCGATGTTCGATGTTTGGCGTTCGATGTTCAACGTTCATTAGTTTCTTTTATTTGATCAGACTGGCCGCTCTTTTGGCCAGAGGCTGCTCTCTTATGAAACTACAATTCAAATGCTGGAGTTGATTCCATCTTAGTCTAGGTTGCCATTGTAGGTTGGGTTGAGCCAACTCCAGGCATTGTTGGGTTTCGTTACACTCAACCCAACCTACATTTTT
>Ga0209743_1000403_pt1 | contig 13994 bp, 11 predicted proteins | sample OlaalgELextract2_FD_187378 | JGI IMG/M metagenome (GOLD analysis project Ga0209743, IMG submission 187378) | Olavius algarvensis symbiont microbial communities from Tuscany, Italy - Type G ELBA extract 2 (SPAdes) (version 2) | ecosystem: Host-associated > Annelida > Digestive system >...
TAACCTGAAGCACAGCAGATTGCTGCTTTAACCAATTTTTCAAAGAACATTGACCAAATTTAAAATGTTGGACCTACAATTTTGTAATTTATTCTGATCAATTTTAAGTTTATGCGCAGGCTCTATACTTTAAACGATATAACTTAAATATCCTAGAATAAACGTGCAGACGAAAAATGGCTAAAGACAAAAAAAGTGTCAGAAATAAAATAAAATCCGCCAGCGCAATCAGCAAGTTTATGGCGGATTATTATTATGAACTGCATGCCGCATCCCAGAGCGGTAATCCCCCGATTGCCTGGTGCACCAGCGTGGGGCCGGCGGAAATATTGCGGGCCATGGGCTATCTGGTTTACTTTCCGGAAACCCACTCCGCCATGCTGGGTGCCACCCGCATGGCCACCGATCTGATTCCCGAGGCCAATGCCCTGGGTTATTCGCCGGACATCTGCTCCTATCTGACCGCCGACATCGGGGCTTTCCTAAAGGGCGTAACCCCGCTGGCGAAAATATACGAAGGCATTACCGGCATTCCCAAACCGGACGTTCTCGTGTTCAACACGAATCAGTGCCGCGACGTTCAGGATTGGTTTTCCTGGTATGGTGAAAAATTCAAAGCCCCGGTGCTGGGCGTCTACACCCACCGCAACGTCGGTGACGTATCCCGGGCCCTGGTCGTCTCCATCGCCAAACAAATGCAGGAACTGACCGCTTCGCTCGAAAAAATATCCGGCACATCACTGGATATGAACCACCTGAAACAGGTGGTCGCGCTGTCGCGGGAGTGTTCCGAACTCTGGAAAAAAGTGCTGCAAACCGCTGCCAGCCAACCATCACCGCTGACATTTTTTGATGCCACAACCCTCATGGGTCCGGCCGTGGTTGGCCGGGGTACCCAACAGGCGGTGGATGTTTTTAAAGCGCTGCTTTTGGAGTTGGAGGAGCGCATCCAAAACAATGAGGGCGCCATCGATGATGAGCGATTCAGAATATACTGGGACGGCATGCCGGTGTGGGGCCGGCTCAGGGCCCACTCCGAGTTGTTTGCCGGGCTGAAGGCCAATGTTCTGGCGTCGACCTATTGCAATAGCTGGATCTTCTCCGCCCTGAACCCGGAAGATCCCTTCAACAGCATGGCGGAGGCCTACACGGAACTCTTTATCGTACGCTCGGATGAGGCCAAAGAAAAATATATCCGGGATATGCTGGCGTTATTCAAGGTTGACGGCATCATCTACCATGACGCCAAGACCTGTCCCAACAACTCCAATTGCCGTTACGGCATGCCTCAGCGGCTCGAGAAAGCGTCCGGCATCCCAAGTCTGACGATCCACGGCGACTTAAACGATCTGCGTCTGCTGTCCGACGAGCAAACGAAAACCAATGTGGAGGCATTTATCGAGCAGTTGGAGGAGAGAAGGTAGGGAAAAAATGACTAATTGAGGCAATTGAGGAATTTAGGAATTGAGGGATTGAGGGATTGGGGGATTATAGGATAAAATTAATAAATTCAAAAAGGATAGAATTCCTTCAATTCCTAAATTCCTAAATTCCTAAATTCCTGAATTCCTGAATTCCTGAATTCCTGAATTTTAGATCATTTTAGATCAATTTATAATTTTAGCTCATTAGCCAACTAAATAGGTTACAAACCAAGTCGGCCTATCAATGTATGAGTAATCGCATACGTACAGGGAGGAATGTGAAATGTCCTTTTGGATGAACATAGGTCAAATCCAAAAATTAAATGCCAAAAAGTATAAAGACACGGTGGCTTTGATGGATCAGGATCGCTCGTTTACCTATCCGGCCATGAATAGACGGGTCAATCAGCTGGCCCACAGCCTGAACGGCCTGGGGCTGGCAAAAGGGGACAAGGTTGCGGTCTTTTTGGAAAACTGCATTGAAATCGTGGAGCTGTTTTTGGCAACGGCCAAAACCGGCATCATCATGGTGCCCATTAATTTTCGCCTGGCCGGCCCTGAAGTCGAGTACATCGTGAATAATTCGGATGCCAAAGCCCTGGTGGTTCACGACCTGTTCGTTGAAACCATCGGCCCCATTCGAGAGAAGCTGACCAATATTCCGGCTGCCAATTACGTAATGGTCGGCCGGGCCGAGGCGGGCTACACCGAGTATGAAGACTTTATCGGAGATGCCGCCGTTGACGAGCCCGAGGCCCGGGTGGACCCCCGGGACACCTGGATTTTGATCTACACCTCCGGCACCACCGGCAAACCCAAGGGGGTTTTACGGTCCCATGAATCACATATTGCTTATTATCTGAACTGCAGCGTGGACTTCGGCTTCAACGAAAAAGATGTCTGCCTCAACGTAATGCCCCTGTGCCACATCAACTCCATATTTTTTACCTTTACCTTTCTGTACATCGGCGGCTCAGCCTATATCCACCCGGCCATCGGCTTTAAACCGGAAGAAGTTCTGGGGATCATCGAAAAGCATAAGATCACCTTTATCTCCCTCATTCCAACCCACTACACCCTGATCCTGAATGCGCCCGAAGAAGCCAAACAACGCAACGTCGGATCGATTCGCAAGCTGTTGTGCTCCTCGGCACCGGGCCGACGCAGCATGAAGCAGGCTGTCGTAGGATTTTTCTCCGGTGTTGAGCTCTATGAGGCCTATGGCTCCACCGAGGGCGGCATCGTGACCATTTTAAAGCCCGAATACCAGATGACCAAGCTGGGTTCCATCGGATTCGAAGCCCTCGGCAACGATTTCATTAAAATCCTGGATCCGGAGGGCAACGAGGTTCCCCAGGGTGAAATCGGTGAATTGTACTCTCGCGGCCCTACCCTGTTCGACGAGTATTACAAGCTGCCTGAGCAAACCGCCGAATCATTCAAACAAGGCCTGTTTTCCGCCGGCGACCTGGCCCGCAAGGATGAAGACGGCTTTTACCACCTGGTGGACCGCAAAAAGAACATGATCATCACCGGCGGTGAAAACGTCTATCCCAGTGAGATCGAAGAAGTCGTCGGCAGCCACGAGTGTGTGCTGGACTGTGCGGTGATCGGGCTGCCGGACGAAAAATGGGGCGAGAAGGTAACGGCTGTGGTCATTAAGAAAGATGGCCTGCGGCCGGAAGATATCACTGAAGAAATGATCAAAGACTGCTGCCGGGGGCAGATCGCCGGATACAAACGACCAAAAGAAGTCATATTCATCGAAGAAGACGATATGCCGCGCACCCCGACCGGCAAAATACTGCACCGCAAACTCAGGGATAAGTATGGCAAGTAGGATAATTTTAATAATTAAATTTCTTCAGCCTTTGAATTGAAAGGACTGATCTAGCGGATATACTAATGACTAAAATGATCTAAATTGCCTAAAATGACTAAATTTATTGAATCGCTGCGCTCTATCTTTTTTATTAATTCGCCGGAACACAACAATTTTAGATCATTTTAGTTCATTTTTTAATTTTAGATCATTCCATTGTAAATTTACTGTAGTTGAAATCGGATTAATTATTCTACTTTGACGATGTGACGCAGAAGATACAAGGAGGTCTAAATGAACTACGCCAGCTATGCCGCGATCCATGCTCGCCATTTGCCCGATAAAGTATGCCTGATCGAAAGAACGCCTTCCCAAAATCTAAGAAGAACGCTGAACTGGCACGAGTTTAATGAAGAGATCAACAAGGCGGCCAACTACCTGTCCAAGGAGTTGGGAGTTGAAGACGGCGACTTTGTAATGCATTTGCAGAACAACTCCCTGGAATGGATCATCACCTACTATGCCATTATCAAACTCGGCGCGATCGTGGTGCCCCTTAATTTCCGATTTGTGGGACAGGACATCCTGTATGCAGCTAATATTTGTCAGCCCAAAGCCTTTTTGTTGGGCGCGGAATTTCTGCCGGTGGTTCAGCCCATCCAAAAAGACCTGAAGACCGTCGATAAATATGTCTGCGTCGGCGGGGATGCACCTGCAGATATGATCGACTATAAATTAATGGCCGCCTATCCCGATGCCTCCGAGGCCCTGGTCGACGTCGATGATCAGCATGATCTGGCCATGATGTTCACATCCGGCACGACCGGTGATCCCAAGCCGGTGCTGCACACCCACTATTCGCTGAACAATACGGCGATCGGCAACGGCATGAGTTATTTCGTCGAGAAAAATGACAACTATGTCTTTTTCCTGCCCCTGTATCACAGCGGCACCATGTTCTTATGGGCGCCCTTTTATGCCACCGGCGCCACCGGCACCATCATCAGGGAGTTGACGGATCCGAAATGGATCATTGAAGCCATGGCCGAGGAAAAAGGCACTGATGTTCTTTTTGTGGTTCCGATTGCCATAGCCATCCTGAACGCCATCGACAACGGCGATATCAAGCTGGCCGACCACGATCTGTCCAGCTGGCGCTACATGGAGATCGGGGCCCAGCCGGTGCCCTTCGATGTTATGAAACGCCTGGTGGAGACCCTGCCCTGCGGCTGCTCCAATATCTACGGCATCACTGAAGGCGGCGGCGGCGGGCTGTACAACCTCTACCCTGAGGAAGTCCTGGAAAGGCCGGGTTCCATCGGCAAACCGACCTTCGGCATGGATGCCAAAGTGGTTGATTTCGAGGGCAATGAGGTCAAACCCGGCGAAGTCGGCGAGCTGCTGCTGAAGACCAACCGCATGATGAAAGGCTACTATAAGAATCCGGAATTGACAGCCAAATCCTTGAAAGACGGCTGGCTGTATACGGGGGATCTGGTGAAAGTCGACAATCAGGGCTATTTCTACATTGTTGACCGGGCCAAGGACATGGTCACCAGCGGCGGGGAAAACATTTTCCCGGTGGAAATTGAAGATGCCCTGATGGACCATCCCAAAATCGATGACGTGGCCTGCATCGGCTACCCGGATGAACGGCTGGTGGAAATCGTACTGGCCATCGTCCAGCTCAAGGAAGGCGAATCCATGACGGAAGCCGAGCTGCTGGAATTTGCCGAAACCAAAATGGCCAAATACAAAATGCCGCGCAAGGTGATCTTCGAATCGGTCATGCGCAATCCCACCGGCAAACTCATGAAGCCCCAGATGCGGGTAAAATACACCGGCCGCAAAGAGGCGTTTAAAAAATTGGATTAGGTATTGGGGATTGGGTATTTGGTATTAGTATCTATTTTTCAGAATCACAACATGTTTGCACAGGATTTGTGCTATTGTCGGATTGAATATTTTTGGAATGCTATCGATTTAAATTTAAAAGACAGAGCGAAGCGATACAATAAATCTTCAATCTTCAATCTTCAATCTTCAATTCCGGCGTGTCCGGGTCGGGTTGAGCTAATACTTATATCTGCATTGCTGCAAACTTGACAGTGAATTAAAAGAGGAGGGACCTGTTTTGCTGATTACTGAAATTTTGGCCCGCAATGCCCGGGTGTACGGCGATGAGATCGCCCTGATTGAAAGGGATCCGGTTAACAACAGCCGCAAGGAAATTTCCTGGAACGAATTCGAAGCCGAGGCCAATCGCGTGGCCAATGCGTTGCTGGCCAAAGGTATCCAAAAAGGCGATAAAGTGGTTCATCTCATGATGAACTGCATGGAGTGGCTGCCGGCCTATTTTGGAATCCTGCGCACGGGTGCCTGGGTGGTGCCTTTGAATTTCAGGTTCTCGGCCAATGACATCAAACTGTGCAATGAAATTGCCGAAGGCAAGGCACTTTTCTTTGGCGAAGAGTTTATCGATCGGGTCGAGCAGATTAAAAAGGCCCTGGATAAAACGATCGCCAACTATATATTTGTCGGGCCTGAAGACAAGCGCCCCGCCTTTGCCGAGCAATACACGGACCTGCTCGCGTCCACTTCAGCGGATGCACCCGGGGTCGACGCCGATTTAAATGACAGTGCCGCCCTGTATTTTACTTCCGGCACCACCGGCACGCCCAAGGCGGTGCATTTGACCCACCGCAACCTGGAACACGCCTGCTATGTCGAAAACCGCCATCACTACCAGACCCACCAGGATTGCTACCTTTGCATCCCTCCCCTGTACCACACCGGCGCCAAGATGCACTGGTTCGGCAATTTTATGGTCGGCGCTAAAGGCGTACTCCTAAAAGGACTGAATCCCCAGTGGATTTTGGAAGCTATTTCGGAAGAGCAGGTCACCAATATCTTCCTGCTGGTTCCCTGGGCCCACGACATTCTGATTGCCATTGAAAACCAGGACGTCGAGCTCGAGGACTACAAGTTGGACCAGTGGCGCCTGATGCACATCGGTGCCCAGCCGATTCCGCCCAGTTTGATCAAAAACTGGAAAAAGGTCTTTACCCACCATGATTACGACACGAACTATGGACTGACCGAGACCACCGGCCCGGGGTGCGTGCATCTGGGCCTGGAAAACACCCATAAAGTCGGGGCCATCGGCGTTCCGGGGTTTGACTGGGAATGCCGCATTGTGGATTTTGAACATCAGCCGGTGGCTGCGGGAGAACCCGGCGAATTGCTGGTTAAAGGACCGGGCGTGATGCGGGAATATTACAAGAACCCGGAAGCCACCACCCAGACATTAAAAGACGGCTGGCTGTACACCGGCGATATCGCCCGTATGGATGAGGATGGCTTTATCTGGCTGGTGGATCGGGCTAAGGATGTGATTATTGCCGGCGGCGAAAATATTTTTCCGGTGGAGATCGAAAGTCACATCATGGGCCATCCCAAAGTCCAGGATGTCGGCGTTATCGGCCTGCCCGACCAGCGCCTGGGTGAAATTGTCGGCGCTATCATCAAGGAAAAGCCCAACCAGACCCTGACCGAAGCTGAGATAGCGGCATTTTGTGAGGAACTGCCCAGATACAAAAGACCTCGTAAAATAATTTTCGGTGAAGTACCGCGCAGCCCCACGGGCAAAATTGAAAAACCCAAACTGCGAAAACAATACACGGGAACCGCGGGGAAAATAGGCAATCTGGAGTAGTTAATCGATAAAAAATATAATGCCGGCTCTAAAATGTGGCGCAAAAGTCGGTCATCCCCAGCGGCTGCGCGATGTGGGGATTCCCGAAGACAACCTGCCCATCCGTGCCTTTCATGCAGCCGTGGACACGGCGGTCATCTTCAACGGCCGGCCGGTCGTGGATCCCAACGAGGTTGTGGTAGTGTTTATCCAGGCTTGCTAAATACCGGTTGTCACATAGGCCCCAGCGCTCAAGAAGTCAAAGGTATTCAGATTCATCTCAACCAAAAAGGAGGGAAAAATGAAATTTAGCAACAAATTTTATCTGGTTTCTTTATTCTCCGTCATCGCTGTTATTCTTTTTTTGGGATGTGTTGCGGCCATTCCCATCGTTGTTTATTATTACAACACCAATGATAATTATGTCGCGACGGCGGAAGTCCGGCGAAATGCCGACGATCTTTGGCTTGCAGTCGTGCGTTTAGCCGAAAAACGAGCCTCCGAAACCGAAGGAAAAATCGATATTCTGAAAAAAGATAATACCCAGCGATTACTTGAAGCCACCGACGGAAAGCAAACCGCTTCCGTAAAAGTTATACCTGACGGCAGAAGAAAATCAAAAGTGGTTATAACCGCAAATGTGCCGAAGGGAATGGAAAATGAACTAGCCAAAGAAAAAGAATTGGCGGCACAAATTATGAGACACCTCTGCGAAGAAGCCAAGGCTGAATGCAAATTAGCTGAAAGTTAAGGTCCGTCGTTCTAGATTTTCGTTTGAATTTCCACGTAACTCCCTGAGAATATTTCAAAACTGCGTTAGGAAGAGCGGCAGCCTCCGGCTAAAGGACAGCCGGTCTGGTCGGAAAGGAAACTTCCAAAAGCAAATCTTGGATTTTGGAATGCGGATTTTGGATTTAAGGTATTCTGTCCATTTTAAATTGATTGAGCGAAGCGAATCCATTATTCGTCAATCGACATTCGACATTCGTCATTCCAATGTTTCATAAGAGCACGGCCTCTGGCCAAAAAACGGCCAGTCTGATCAAAGAAAAGAAACTAATGAACGTCGAACATCGAACGTCCAACATCGAACATCGAATAATGTATTCTGTCTATTTAAAACGACTGAGCGAAGCGATTCCATCATTCGTCATTTGTCATTATTCATTAGTCATTCCCTGAAGTTTCACACGAGTGAGGCCTCTGGCCAAAAAAAGGCCAGTCTGATCAAAGAATAGAAACTAATGAACGTCGAACATCGAACGTCCAACATCGAACATCGAATAATGTATTCTGTCAATTAAAATGATTGAGCGACGTGTCGGGTCGCAGCCGAAGGCGAAGCCTGAAGCGATTCCACCATTCGTCAATCGACATTCGCCATTCGTCATTTATTGTAGTTTCACAAGAGCACGGCCTCCGGCTAAAGGGCAGCCGGTCTGATCACAAAAGAAACTCAATACGTAAATCGTACGTTCATAGATGGTGGGAGCGGTTTTCAACCGCGATTACCCATGTGGGTAATCGTGGCCGGCCTGTGATGAGCTCAGCCGAATCGAGGCCACTCCCACAAAACGTTAACTCATATCTGAATGGCTTTGAATATGCTGTAGTTTCACAAGAGGATTTAGCGCCTCGGTTCCCTGACACCCGAAACCTGATCCGCCACGGCGGAAAACCTTCAGAAACTTACAACATGTTGTCGGAAAAATGAAGCAAAGAGCCTAATCAGAATGGCGTATTATCTCCAACTTTCAGGTGAAAGAACCTTGTTTTAATGTATCTGTTTTCTATATGCTTAGAAGCAATTAGAATTCTGCCGTCATTCGAATACTGCCGGTCAGGTCCAGGACATTTTCATCCGAAGATTTAGAGGTGTGCTTGTACCAGAAGGTCAACAGGTAATCCCGACCGCGGCCGGTGATGTCCTTGACGTCATCTTCCAGATCGGCGACCCAGGGTCTCAGAACGAATTCCATGACATGGTTGAGGCCGTTGTCGGCGGCGAAGCCGAATTTTGCAAATATCTCATCTTCTGACGTGGGCCGAAAGCTGAATTCGGGCTGGAAGAAAAAGCGCGCCACGGCCTGTATTCTCATCGCCGTCTACCCACTGATACTGATAAGCGCCGGCCAGAACCCCGCCGATGGCAAACCTGTCCGTGATGTCATAGGCGTAAGAACCCGTTGCGACGATTGTCAAAAAAAACAACACGAAAATTAATCTGCGGAAAGACTCATCTGTGAAATGCTTCGGATTATTAACAAGGCGACTCAGCAGCCAATTCCGTCATGCCTCGCAAAATCCGGAATCCTGAGCTCTACTGGATTGCCGCCTGCGCGGTAATGACGAATTTCGGGTATTATCCCGCCGTAACACCACAGCAATAGCGGATTGTCTTTACAGTGTCGGCTGCCAAGATTAATACAAAGAATCATTGTAGGTTTGTGCTCTTTAGTTATGGTAGAAAATAGTATATCTTGCCTTCGCTCCGGTGTTAAAGGCTTTTTCAGGCTAGTTTGATGCTGCTTGCTCGGCTTTAGATTTCTTCAGTCTCTTGCTTTAACTGGTCGAACAAAGGACGGTCGATGGAAGCTCGCTGGATTATTCTTTTGGTTTTGTTTATCGTGCGGACGGTGATGGGTCTTCAATTTCAATCCGTGGCTTCCGTCAGCCCGTTTTACATCGCAGAAGTCGGCATTGACTACACCCGGCTTGGATTTCTTATCGGCCTGTTTCATTTACCGGGATTTTTTCTGGCGCTGCCCGGGGGGCTGCTGGGTAAAAAATTCGGCGATAAGCCGGTCGCAATCGGCGCCCTGATCCTGATGACGATCGGCGGTGCGGTCATGGGCGCGTCCAATACCTATGCGTTTTCCGTGGTCGGTCGCCTGATGAGCGGCGCGGGCTCGATCCTGCTAAATGTCATGCTGGTCAAAATGGCAGCCGATTGGTTCGCGGGCAAAGAGATCATCACCGCCATGGCGGTTCTGATGAGCAGTTGGCCCTTTGGCATCAGTATCGGACTGATATCTCTGGGGCGACTGGCGGCTATGACAACCTGGCAGACGGTCATGTTTTTGACGGCCGGCGCATGTTTGATCTCGTTAGTACTCGTTGCCGTATTCTACCGCGGTTCGCCGACGGTGGCCGAAAAGCACACCGCTGATTCGGCTCAGCCCGGGCTCTCACGCCGGGAAATCCTGCTGGTGTTGGTAGCCAGTCTCATCTGGACCCTTTTTAATGCCGGTTTTCTGGCAATCCCGAGTTTTGCACCGGATTTTCTGACATCCATTGGATACACGGTCGCCGGAGCAGCTTCGCTGGTCAGCATGGTTACCTGGCTCTCCATTGCATCAGTTCAAATTGGCGGCTACCTCTCGGAAAAACTTAAACGACCCAATCTTATTTTTGTGGGCACTTTTTGCGGCATGGGGCTGGGTATGTGCCTGTTGCCTTACTGGCAAAATCCTTTGGTTTTATTCATCTGGCTGGGCTTGATCATGGGGCCGCCGGTTGGCATCATGATGGCCCTGCCGGCAGAGGTATTACAGCCGGAAAATCGCGCAGCCGGCATGGGCCTTTTTTATATGTTATTTTATGGGGCCATTTCCGTCTTAACGACGATTACCGGTTTTACGCGGGATTTCACCCAAAGTCCGGCCGCACCGCTTCTGTTCGGTGGGATGCTGGCAATTGCAGCCATATTGATCTTTGCTTTATTTCGGCTGCTGCAGGCGCGAACAAAAGGGACAGCGCTGACCGCCAGCACAGCCTAAATGACCTGGGATTTCTATTGCCCTAATTGAGCAATACTTGCTCAATTAGTATCGATTTTTTGAAATCCTATCATTTTCGCCAAGAATTTTTGTCATATCCAAATTGAATATTTAATCAATTCAATCGATTTGAATTGATAAGACAGAGCGAAGCGAAACCATAAATCTTCAATAGTCATTTCCGGCTTTGCCGGGTTGGGTGTTATTGGTTATTTGTTAATTGTTATTGGAAACGGCTGCGAATCTAAATATAAGGATCTAAGTTTTTTCCGAGACTGCGCTCGTAAAAAATGGCCCCAGCGGGGCAGCAATAGCGTAGTTCATTAGTGACATACTAAAATCGATCTGATTCCTTACAAACCAATAACAATAACGTACAACCAATGACTCTCAATGCGCCACCGTCAAATCGGCGACTTTGTCAATGATGACATCCGGTTTTTCCCTTTCCAGGACATCATAATCATCAAAGCCGGTTAACACGGCCGCAGTCTGCATTCCGGCTGCTTTGCCGGCCTTGATGTCCACCCGGGTGTCACCGACATAGACACAGTTTTCGGGTGCCAGGCCCAACTTATCGCTGCACAATACCAGCGGTTCGGCATGGGGCTTTTTATTCTGAACATCATCGGCGGTGATAACAATCTCAAACAGGGTCTCGAGGCCCTCGGCAACCAATGGCACAAATTTTATATCCAAGTATTCCCTGGGTATCGAGGTAACCATTGCCAGCCTCAGCCCCCCGGCGGCAAACGCATTCAAGGCCGCCGCCGTGCCCGGAATCAATTTAACCTGATCGTGAAACATGGACGGAGCCAGTTCATCGATCATCCGCCGTGCCTGTTCGACCAACGATTCTTTGTGATGCAACATGTCATCGGGCAGCACGAGATCCCACTCGAAATCACCATTTTGCATGGCTTCCAACAGGACGCTGCGGGGCACCGGCGGAATGTTCAGTCGGTTGAAAATGACGTCGATCAAGCCGTAATAGATCGGCGCTGAATCTATCAGCGTCCCGTCAAGATCAAAAATAACCGCGTCTACCGTAATACTGTTTTTTTTCAAAGACACCTGATCCTCCAGGCGGAATTTCGTGCTTTTAATCTTAAATTTTCTCGCCAGACCGCCAAGAACGCAAAGGCCAACCGCAAAGTAAAGCATCCGATCCCAGAGGGCCGACTTTGATTTCACCCCAGAAGGGTGGAGTTCACCGTAGACATCGAATGGAATAATGGAATGGTGGAAAAATGGAATATTGGGAATCAAAAGCGGATGCCGGTCTGATTTTATAACTGATCCTTGCCATCGTCACAAAATTAGATCCCCTTCCACTAAATTTAGCATTCCAACATTCCAGTATTCCATCATTCCACTCCCGCATGCAGCAGGATTCACGGCACAGCCGATTGTCTCTGACCTGGCCTCGAGAACCAGGTTTTCTTCGACAAAATAAGTCCGGGTCCTCGCTCTTTGGGGCAAGTGCTTTTCTTTCCCGGTTAATGCCGGCTATGGCTTATTAGCAGAAATACGGCAGGAAATAAAGAAGATGCAGGGACATGCTGGTTTTTAAATTGCAGGTCTTATAAAATCTGATAATGGCTTTATGATGGTTGCCTTAAAAAAAACATAAAAAATATATTTATCCGCTGTCGCGATTTCAGACCACAAATAGCGCCAGTATTCAAGAACCAGTTTATCTCTCAAAAAATAGTTTTACGGGGGCGGGTAAATATCAGCTTTAATACTTGGCGGCCAGCATGAGTTCATCGCCGTCATCCACGTCCATCGCTTCTTTCAAACAGGTCGGGGCGATCAATTCAACGATATTGTTGGCATGGGTCCGGACATTTTCAGCCGGAACAACGATGGCTCCGCCCACGCCCATAATATTAACCGGGCAAACCCGGCCGGCGCAGGAACTGGAATCCGGCGGCACCAGTTCGATTCCTTTATTCTCAAATAGCGTTTCGATCTGGGGAGTCTTCGCCGGGTCAATTTCAAGGTTGAGCGTGCCCGGAAAGGGCTTGAATCCTAGCTTTTCCTGACACTGGTTCTGAACCCAATCAAGCTGGGTAAAATACGCACCTTTGTTTTCGCCGCTTATGATTTTTCCGGTTATCGTCAGTGTCTCGTTCATTTCTACTCTCTCGTCAGAACCATATGCAATTTGATTTAACTGTTTTCAACTTCAAATGATCCTAAAGGTTCGCGCAAAAACAAATTCGCAGATTTCAAGCGGGGAGGCGCTTAAAATATAAGGTTAATTTTGGGTGAGCCCTTTGGTATTGCCTTCATATTTTATCACAATTTGATGAAAATTTGGTTATATTTTTATAAGGAATGCGAAGCATGTAATAATTAAGCCGCCGATCCCAAAATTTGACAGATCGTCCCGGTTGTCGAAAAACAATTGACAATCCTGAACAAGATATTTTTCGGGGCGGCTTAATTATCGATGGTGATATTTTCCTCAAACTGGCGCGCAAAGTTACGGATCATATTAACCTGGTCGGAACTGAGGACGCTGCCGTTGCGCGGCAGTCTCCCGCAGTCTTCAACTCCTTTGAAGTAGCTGATGTATATCCTGCTATAGCGGTTGGTCGCCCGGGCGACACCAACTTCCAGTGCACAGAGGTACCGTTCCAAAGGAACACCTTTTTGCCTGGCCGCACTCAATATCTGCTCGGGGAATTGCGGATGGGACCTCACGTACACGTCCCAGGTTTCGCCATCGATGGGTTTTCTTCCTTTTTGTATCGCAATCATTTTTGCCGTTAATTCTTTCGACTGATCAAAAGTATGGGGATAGTTCCTTTTGTGGGTTTCAATGTAAACCATGTTATCGATGCCGGGCCGGGTGAATAGGTGAAATTCTCTTTTGGTCGGGGTGCTGACCTTTCCCATTATCTCTATCTTAATGTCCCCCGAAATATTCGTATACGGCAGTTCCGGATTGATTATGACGGATACCGAACCGAATGAAAAAAGATTTTCGCTGGTCACCTGGCGCGCGGACAAGGTTTTTTCACGGGTTTCTCCCCAGAATGTGCAACCCGTAAAGGTTAGCACGACGATTGCGATACCCAGCCACAGCTTCATAATTCCCCGCCTCAGTTAGTATTGATGAACAATGTCGAACACAATTTATAGAGCCTGCGCATAAACTTAAAATTGATCAGAATAAATTACAAAATTGTAGGTCCAACATTTTAAATTTGGTCAATGTTCTTTGAAAAATTGGTTAAAGCAGCAATCTGCTGTGCTTCAGGTTA
>Ga0209743_1000404_pt1 | contig 13989 bp, 11 predicted proteins | sample OlaalgELextract2_FD_187378 | JGI IMG/M metagenome (GOLD analysis project Ga0209743, IMG submission 187378) | Olavius algarvensis symbiont microbial communities from Tuscany, Italy - Type G ELBA extract 2 (SPAdes) (version 2) | ecosystem: Host-associated > Annelida > Digestive system >...
TTATTGAGGGTGGCCGGAATCGTCCGGAATGGGTGGACGGCTTGCCCCGGAATGGGTGGACGGAATCAATCGGAATGGGTGGACGGCTTCGCCCGGAATTGCCGGCCGGAATCACGCGGAATACGCAAATTCAGCGACAGTGTTGATTGCCGCTATATATTTCAGGTATTAAACCCATAGAATCGCGGCTCCGTCAGATAACATATTACCGAAAATAAGCGGGAACCGCAAAAGAAATCGAGGTGAGAGGATCCAAGGAAATGTTAAAGGACGTCCTATCAAAAGCCAAACTAATCCTAAAGGTGGCGCAGCAACGGTTAACGGCCCAGGCAGCCGATGAAGTGGTAAAAGTAGTCAACAGCATCGAAAATCTCAGTAATTTTCTTGATAAAGAAATCGACCGTATCGAAAAGAATCCGAAATTGAGCAGCCGGGAAAGAAGCGATGCCCGCAGGGCCGCTATTGAGCAGGCTGGACGGAAGCTGGAAACATTAAAATATCACAGTAACTATTCGGATCTAATTCAGGAATCAGATGCCCGCAAATCCAAAGTTTATGAAAAGGGCGATAGTGACCTGCTACAATTTATGCGTGAAAGAGAGATTCGCGATCGACTGTTTGGCATGAGTGAGGCACAAATTCTTGCTCAATTTGGTAAATCACTTTTCGACGGCAACAATCAATTATTGTTGACGGCAATCCTAAATGCCCCACCGGGGTTTGAAATGCTGTCTGAACCGAATCTCATAAAACTGCGCCGGCTAAAGGCAGATAGTATGGCAAATTATACCGGAGCGCAAGCGGGAGTTGAACGCTCTGCCGGTGACTCAATATTGGATATTTTTGCGCTTGCCCAAAAAGAGTTGGATCGTTTGAGAATAAAGGAACTCTCAGGCAACCGAACAAAAGAGTAATCGGAAATTCGATCGACAAAGGAATTTATCCGTGATGAACCATTTTGAGCATAGAGTAGATAAGCGCTATAAATATGAGGCTGTGATATGGCACGAAAATCTATTGCCCGGTCGTTTTTACGAAGCTGAGATTAGCAATATCAGCCAAAGCGGACTCTATTTTGAATCCGACCAGATCCTTTACCAGGGCGAGAAAATATATATCGGCGCCAAAAAACCGCGGTCTGTAAAGTGTCATTCTAAAGAATGCGCCGCCGTTGAAATAAAATGGTGCAGGAAATCAAAAAATTCTTCTTTTAAATGTGGTTATGGCGCAGAGTTTTTGGAACCCGGTAATTCACTGTTAAACAATCTCGTCAAAACGGAAAAAACCGGCAATATCCGGGAAGAGGTGGGAAGCAATAAGAATGATCCCCGTTCGCACAAAAGGGGAATTTTTCGTAAGGAAAAAATTATAACCAGCAAAAATCGTGACTACCGGGGGTCGATTACCAATATCAGCCGCGGTGGTGCATTTATCAGAACCAAAAACCAATTTGCCCTGGGACAAATGATTCTGCTGGATATTCGCGAAGATAAAACCAGCAAAGCGCTTCGCTTAAAAGGCTGGGTCGTACGCCTGAGTCCCAGTGGTATCGGAGTCAGGTTTGATCGAAGAAGCTATCGTGATCGAAGAAAAAAATTTGATCGAAGGGTTAGACGCAGACCTGGAAAATTCAAGGCCGGTCTCAGACGTTGATTATCCAACGATATATGTGCCGGTTCCCACAGCGATAAGCACGCTTTTCTCATTTTTTAATTCCATCCGAGTTACCGCCACTTTTCTGCCGGTTCGCATTACCGTGCCGGTGGAGTGAAATCGGATGCCCCGACCGGGCCTGAGATAATCCACCCGCATATCAATGGTGCCGATCCGGGCAATCAGTTCAGAAGCCGCGTGGTTTGAAAGATCTTTCATTCTTTCCACGGCCGCAGCGGTCGCGGTAAGGCCCCCGGTAGTGTCCAGCACGGTGGAGATCACGCCGCCATGCAGAATACCATGGGCGGTATTGCCGACCAGATCATCTTGCATGGCAAAGCAAAAACCGGCCCGGTCGCTCTCCAGGAATTCAACCTGCAGCCCCAGCAGGCGATTGAAAGGCAGGTTGTCATATACCTTGCGTACGATTTCGAGCGGCGAATTCAATGGCGGCGTCGATTCCAACTCAAACGTCTTCATAGTTTAACATCCCGTAATTTGGTAAACACAAAAAGAGAGTGATAATCCAACTCCAGAGGCGCCGGCTTTGGTCCACCTCTGAGGGGTGATGAAGGTGGCAATCACTAGCTTGGACAGATGGCGTAGCCGATTGTCTCTGAACCCCTCTCAACAACTGGCCCAAAGGACTGTACCGTGCACCGAAAGCCCCCGCTTCGCGGGAGATGACATATCAGTTTTTAAGATATTGAGGTATGCCTCCAGTGCCGAATACCCCTCTTTATCGGGTAAAATCCCGTGGTTCGGCCTGGAAGTCTTATTTGTCTGCCTAAATATGGACTCCGATTTTAATGTTCTTGACCCATGCCTTATTCGCCAGGACGACGGAAGTTTCGATTTGCCGCTCCGGAATAGACCAGTACTTTTTAAGAAGCCGATTCTTTTCCTTTTCCGAAACGAGTTTGTAGTCGTTCTTCTGGTAAAATGAAACGGCCCAGGTCGCCGCTTGCCAGGTACCGATGAGAATCGGCTTCTCGGTCAATCCCTCCAGATGCTGAAGCAGTATTTTACCGATTCCTTGCTGGCGGGACCGCGTCCGCACGTAGGCATGCCGGATAAGGACCACGTCACCTTTATCCTGGATGCCCATCACGCCGAGCAAGTCACCGTCGGTTTCAAGGCCCCAGAAAACCACACCGTCGTCGATCTCCCGGCATACTTCTTCCAGCGGCATATAGGGCTCATGCCACCGGTCTTGCGGTATTACATCTTTGTAGGCGACGGCAGAATCGTTAATAATTTCAAATATAGCTTTCAAGTCAGCTTCTGAGCATCTCCGTATCATGGACTTACCTGGATCAAATTTGTTTAAACCTTAACGTTGTAAAAATTCCTTATCGTAGGGTGGGCTGCCACTCGCCGCGGCGAAGTCACGCTGCATGTGTGACGAAGACGGGTGCCCACCAAATAGCCCTGGATCTATCTGTCAAAGGTGGGCACAGCCCACTCTACAAAAAAATAGTCCTCTACTCAGGGCGGATTATTTATTTGCTTCGAAAGAAAAAGCGCCCCACCGGCTTCTTCAACGTATACCGCCTGTGAAAAGCCGACTGTCTCGTAGACGTGCCGGGCTCTGCGGTTGTTTTCCTGCACCTCGATCGTGAGTTTGCAACAACCCATTTCCCGCGCTTTGTTTTCCACCGCCTCCAGCAGCCGGCGCCCAATATGCTGCCCGCGGAAACCGGGCAACACCGCCAGATCGGAAATATTGATCAGGGGCCGGGCCGCAAAGGTCGAAAACCCGATAAAACAATTGGCGATACCAATTGCAGCGCGTTCCTGGTAGGCCAGAAATATGACGGTGGTGGGGTGCTGCCGCAGACCGGATATCAGGTTGCGCCGAACTTCTTCTTCAAGAGGCCTGCCATTGCCCATGGGATCCCTGGCATAAGCATCGGTTAAATCGAGAACTGCATGTTGATGCTCCCGCCGGTCAAGATCCGCTTCCACGATGTCAATTGTTTGCATGATAGCTTATATTTTACAAAACGGTAAATTAAAATCGGAAATCTGCAGCCTTCGCTTGGAACAATGGAATGGTGGAACAATGGAATATTGGGAATCAAGAGCGGATGACGGTCTGATTTTATAAGGCCATCCGTGCCATCTTTCCAAAAATAGATTCCATGCCACTATACCCAGTATTCCAACATTCCAGTATTCCACCATTCCGCTCCCGCTTGCAGCAGATTCGCGGCATGGCCGATTGTCTCTGACCTAACCGAGAGGTTCAGGCTTTCGGCGACAATATATATCCCGGCTTAAAATAGAATGTCAAGCGGGTTGGAACACATAATTTTAGTTTGAATTGGATACTAAACTCAGCCGGTTGCCTGCTGCCGGAGTTGAGCAGGGTTTTTTCCTGACCGTTGTGAGGGGACGGCCATATAGCAAATAATCCTCCTTGCGACACTCCGAGACCAAACGACCATTCCAGTATGTCTTATTTGGACAACCATCACATTCGTCCTGTTCGCCATTGGGGAGAATATCGTGGGGCTGCATGACGATAAAGTTTTGCAGCGATATTTTTTCAAACAAAGAGCCGGGGTGGCCCAGTAGGTGGAAAAAACGGCTTTTGAGAGCCTGGCGCACCGCGCCATCAATCGCACCGAAAGCAAACAACAGCCGGGCTTTACGGTTAACCTGCGGGCTGGTGAAAGAAAGGAATTTACGGGCGAAAATATGATGAACGTTCTGGATGATTTCAACGGATTTGGCCCCTAAATAGCCGAACACCTTTTTGCCGGACCCGATATGGCTGCCAAACAACCATTTGGGTGAATCAGGTAAAACAGTACCGCCCAGATATGAATGAAACTGATAGCCGGGATGTACTTTCCAGATTTCTCTACAAATATCTATCGCTGCCAGATCGCGGTAACCCTGCTCTGAAGCGTAGGGTGTCTGGCCGATGTCTATCTTCCGGTCGCCGGCATAATAATCCCAGGGGTCCTCCGGATGAGCAGTTCGAACCGGAATAAGGACATTGGCCGATACCTTGTGAATGTTGTCGGTCGTCCATTGCACAATGTCGCTGACTTCATGAAGGGTTTCCGGCAGAATAGTCGTGTTAAAGGCACATATCAACCCTTTCGCCTCGTATACCATGTCGGCAAAAGACTGCCGCAGCCGATTCAGTTCTTTTTCGGTTTTTCCCTCCCAGCCCGGACGCGCCTGATGTGAGTCGACGTGAAAGACAAAGCCAAAAACTTCGGCCGATTTAAGCTCAGTCACCAGCTCAGGCGTAAGGGCTTGTCCATTGGTTAAAATGACGGGTTTGGGACCAAGGGATTTGACAAGCCTGGTGATTTCAACAATATCCGGATGCGTGAGCGGCTCCCCCCCGGGCAATCAGCATGGTATCACAGGTTCGCAGGCGCAGCATGCTTTTGAGCTCCATTTCGATTACGTCCAGTGACTTTTCACTGCTATGATCATTGCGTTGATAACAATACTCACAGCTCATATTGCATTTGCGGGTAGGTTCCAGCCAGGTAAACGCATTATCGGAATGAGTCCATGGCATGCGGTGTAGTGCAGCCGTAATTGAATTCCCCTGATGGTTATTTGATTGCATGTTGCCTCCTTCTAATTTGGGTGATTTCTAAAATTTTGAAGTCGACAAGCATTAAATCAAATTCTGTGCCAATTTTTCAGAAGATGATATATGCTACTAATATGTATCGCTATTCATCAAAAGGAAGGAAGAAGGCACATTACAGAATTGGATGGCGACATACAAAGAGTGCATGAACGTGTATACAAGATAGGTTTACAAGGGTTGGTTTCTTTCAACCATCTTTGGGTTTCCGGGCTGTCCATCATGGTCAGCTGCTTCCTCTTTCCCCTTGTCGCTCATTTGGGGTAAGCGTGGGATGGTGAGAATAATATATTTTCAGAAAGATTTTTAAATCCATTTCGTTCTTTTGCAAGTTGAATGCAATTTTAGAATTGGGATTTAAGGAATTCTGCCGGACCTGAGCTTCTGTGTCGAACGGTCCTTATATAATTGATAGAGCGCAGCGATTCCCTCAATCCGAAATCCGCAATCCCAAATCCAAAATCCTAAATCCAAAATCCCAAACCATAACTCCTAAAGTTAGAGGAATAAAACGGATTAATTTGCATAGGCAGGTTTTATAAATATTCACTACCCAGGGGTAAGCGCAGCGGCCGATACTATTCATCTATCTCTCGCACAACCCGGCACGGGTTTCCGGACGCAACTACATCTGCCGGAATATCACGGGTGACCACGCTGCCGGCGCCGATGACGGAACGCGACCCGATGCGAACTCCCGGGCAAATTATCGCCCCTGCCCCAACCCATACATCGGAGCCGATCTCGATTGGCCGGGCAAGCTCACGTCCTGCGCGCCGCCCTGAAGCGCGCATGGGGTGCGTGGCCGTGCAAAGCTGCACAGCCGGACCGAAAAGCACATGGCTGCCGATGTTAACCGGTGCCGGATCCAGCACGATGCAGTTAAAATTAAAATAGACCTGATTCCCAAGTGTAATATTGGTGCCGTAGTCACAGCGAAAAGGCGGTTCAATCCAGAGACCCTCGCCAATCCTGCCGAACAAGTCGCGAAAAATGCCCAGGCGCAGCTCCTGCTCGCTGTCATGCGACGCGTTGAGGGATCGGCAAAGGTCCCTCGCCCGCTGCCACTCCTGAGCAAGCTGGGGATCCGCGGCATCATACATTTCACCGGCAACCATCTTCTCTTTTTCGGTTGTCATGGGATCTCTTAGGTGCCTATTGAAGTCATATCGACATTCTTTGTCGATGTTGCCACGTGCATTGATATTCAAAGGTTTCAGGTGTCAGTGTTCAGGTGTCAGGACTTGGCCCCTCGGTTGCCTGACACCTCCTATGAAACATTGGAATAACGAATGTCGATTGACGAATGTTGGAATCGCTCCGCTCAATCATCTAAATTGACAGTATACATTAGTCGATGTTCGATGTTGGACGTTCGCTGTTCATGAGTTTCTTATCTTTGATCAGACCGACTGTCCTTTAGCCAGAGGCCGCCGCTCGTGTGAAACTGCTGAGGAATGGATTCGATTTTTATCTTTTTTATTTAGACAGGATTTACAGGATTATCAGGATTTTTTTTGCCTGCGGCGAGGGGCCTTTCGGCCGAAGGCCGCATCATCCTGACGATCCTGTTGATCCTGTCCAATTGAATTTTAAAATAAGAATCCATTCCGCTTTTTCTTTCCAATTCTATAGTTTTTTATTGGATCAGACTGGCCGCTTTTTGGCCAGAGGCAGCGCTGAAAACTGATACCTGAAACCTAAAACATGCGTCTCTGCTTCCCCGCCGGGGCCACTTACCCCAGCGCGGTCTCGGAAAATGCATAGGGCCTTTGTGGCTATTCTTAACGGTTTATCCGGGTTTTTCTTTTCAATGGCGTCAGCGCTTTTTTAAGCCGTAGTGTGCCATCCGGGATACGACCAAATGATGGAAGGGTCGAATAATATTAAAATACACCGGGCCGGTCCAATGCTTGAAATAAACGCTTGTCATCACATGGAAGCGGTTGATGGAGTTGCCGGCCGGTTCCATGACTATGCCAAAGAAGGCTTGCAAATGCCGGTCATCAGGCGTTTCAGATATCCAAAATTGCTCCTCTTTGGCTCGTCGAACGATAAAAAAAGTGACCGATTCCCCCGGTGTAAATGAAACATCATCAGCTTGCAGATTCGGCAATTTTTCAGGAGCATCATGTTTAACAAGGCCCAATAAACCGACGAGCAGCCGGCGAACACGATAGAGCCCGACAATCCACCATGGATAATATGACAACATGGCTGCAATGAATTCCCGCAGCGTTCTGTTTCCTTCGAAAACCTTGACATCGATGAAATCAGCCCCCTCAAAATATTGATCCAACTCTATAACGTTGGGTATGCCTTCCTTGCAGCTCTTCGTCATCTAAAAATAAAATCCCCCGGTCGCTGTCAACAATTTTCAATAATCAATTATCAATTCCGGCTTTGCCGGATTAGGCCATACCGGTAAAGTCGTAGGACAGCTTCGCCTGAAATTTTTCGATACGTTTAAAGATTTCTTTGAGCGTTGATTGCTCGATGCGGGAGAGCTTTTTGGGATTGATATAATTATCCGGTTTGCCGTTTTCTTCGGTCGACGCTTTGACCTGGCGCACAAAACGCTGCTGCATCAGGTAGCTGTAAACCGTATCAAGCTCCTGATATTGCTGGGCGGTAACTATATTTTGATCAACCAGTTGGCGCAGGCGCCCCAGGGTGTTGGTTTCTGCAACCCGGTTATTCAGGGCATAAATGCGGGCATAGTCGACCACCGGCTGCATGGCCGCTTTGATGTCGAAACTGTCGCGGTGCTCGCCCTTGGACTCGACCAGAAAATTCCGGAAAAAGCCGATCGGTGGGGTAAAAAACATCGCGTTTTCTGTCAGATGGCGGAAAAAACCCGCCCATCCGCTTAATGTTTCAAACAGGTAACCGCGCAGCTCGTCAACCAGCTCCGTATCCCCGTACCCGTCCCGAAAATCAAAGAAAATGCTGGCCTGCAGCAGGGCTTCCGGCTCGGCGGTGCGGATCCAATGCTTGAAGTAATTTTTCCAGACCTTCAAGGGCTGGCACCATTGCTTGTTTTTGGCCATTACACCGCCTTTGCAAAAATCATAGCCGACTTCATCCAGCCAGCCGCAGACTTTTTCGCTGAAACTCAGAAAATAGTCCATGGCTTCTTTGGCTTTCTCTTCGGGCAGATCTTCAATGATAATGGCGTTGTCCTGATCGGTCTTAAGGGTCTGCTCCTTGCGGCCCTCGCTGCCCAGAATCATAAACGCGAACCGGGCCGGTGGCGCACCCATCTCATCGATTGCGAAACGGATGAGTTTTTGCAAAATCGCATCGGAGACCGTGGTCAAAAAACGGGTCACATTTTGAGCCTTGGCCCCGGTATTGATCAATGATTGGATCAGCTGGGGAACCTGGCGGTGCACCTGGACAATCTGATTGACAAAGCGGGCCTGGGCGATCTCGCGCACGATGAAAAAGGGAGATTGCCCCTGGGCTTTTAAGAGATCCCGGTTGGTGATGACGCCCACGACCTTGTTTTTCGAATCCCGGATGGCAAGGTGCTTGATATTTTTTTGCATCATCTCCATCATACTCTCAAAAATAAGAGCCTGGGAGGATACCGATACCAGCGGAGAGGTCATAATGTCCGATACCGGCTTTAATATGTCGTAGCCGGTGGCAGTGACTTTATTGCGCAAATCATTGTCAGTCACGAGCCCGATAAATTCGCCGACCGCCTCGCGGATGAAAATGGAGCTAGAATTGTGCTGACTCATGACCGCCGCAGCCGCCTGAATCGGCATTTCGCAATCGCAAGACACCAGCTCCCGGTTAACGATGCTGGCAACCGGTTGATTGAAAAATTCCGGTGAAATCTCCGCCGGTCGAAAATTGCCGGCGATAATTTCGGCATAGGAGCGGTCCAGCATACGTTTGCCGAAGGTATCCGTAAAATAATCGGAAAAGGCTTCATACTTTTGGCAGACATCCAGGAAAATATCTTTGGGCAATATATAAAAATAGGAATCCTCGGTTACGCGCAGTGAGCGAATGGCAAGCCCCTTGTTCATCAGCATGGAAATGCCGCCATACATGTCGCCTTCACCCAACAACCCGCGCAGGGTCTTTTCATCATTTTCTTCAAAATACCTCTCGGCAGCACCTTTTTTGATGATGTACAGATACTCCAGCCTTGACTGCCCCTGGACAAACAGCAAAGTATCCCTGGGATAGCTGATGATCGAAATCGAGTCGGCAATCCGGCTGATTTCTTCTTCCGGTAAAAAGCTGATCGGCACCAGATCGGATATAAAATGCAAGGCCTGTCCGGCGGAGACAATAGACGCATAAGAATCGTTGGACATCTGCGCGCGAAACCGGCCGGCAAATTGCTCGTAAAAATCCTTATTGCGGGTGCAAACCTCCAGAAACACTTTCTGCGACAAGACAAAAAGGGTGGCATCAGCGACAACCTGCACGGTGCGCACCGAAATCCCGGCGTTCATCAAAATCGAAACCCCGCCAAACATTTCACCCGGTTCTAAAATACCCTTGAGATCCCGTTCGCCGTGGGATTCATAAAACAGCTCCATCGAACCCGCTTTAATGATATAGACGCAATCCATTTTGGTGCGCCCCTGAACGGCCAATATCGTGCTTTTGGGATATTTTTTAACTGCAATTTCGCCGGCGACAAATGCCAATTCTTTCTTCGGCAGTTTGGAAAAAAGCGGAAAGCCCGCCAAAGTCTTGCTGATCTTGTCTTCCATTATTGCACCCGATCATTGTGTCCAAATCGAGGAATACCCCTCGATTTGGCGTTATTCGTTATCTGTTATTCGTTATTGGTACTCGACTCCAGCGATTTGGAGATGAAACATGAGAACGAAAATTATTTCTCAAAAACTATTAACCGATAACCAGTAACAAATAACTACATCCTTAAATTACCACATCCAAAAATGTGTGCCAAATTAAATTAAAAAAACAAAGTATGTACACGGCAGATCGTCAGCCTGCTTTTCGGCAGCTTATGAAGACAATAAAATCCAAAAATTCCAAATCTCAAGCACCAAATTACAAATAAATCTCAAAACTCAATATTCAATGACCAAAACACTCACCGCAATTTGTTAGCGTCGAAACGCAATCCCTCGTCCGGAGACGATGATGCTATGACAGGTTTAAAAGACCGGCTGCTTGTTTTGAATTTTGAATTTGGTTCATTGGAATTTATTTGAAATTTGTTTTTTGATGCTTGTAATTTTCATAATTTTGATAATCCGGGTAATTTTCTTTTAAACAGTCGCTTCTTTGAATTTCCTGACAGTTTGTGCGCTTAATTGACACGATCATTTGTCTATGTTAAGCCTGTCTGACAACAATCGACCCGGTCGCTCCTTCAACCCCTAGCAGATCTCCGGGGCTTCGCACCTGCCGGCAGTATGGCAAGCGCCAGAGCATCTCGGAGACCTTGAAGTGGATCAATGACGCCTGAGAACCGAAAAAACAAGCGCTTGGTCGCTTTATTTCTATTTGGCTTTGTTCTGCTAAACTACCCGATCCTATCTCTGCTCAACATCAGTATTTCGGTTTTCGGACTGCCGCTGCTGTATATCTATATATTCGGTGTCTGGGGCCTTTTAATCTTTCTGGCGGCTCTGGTGATGAGCAGATCAAAGGAGCCTGAGAATAATTCCGTAAAATCGGGAAATTAAGGCGTGCTAAACACGGCGAGCATTTTATTCGTTTCCTTCATTTATATGGGCCTCCTTTTTGCGATCGCCTATTGGGGTGACAAGCGGGCGGATGAAGGCCGCAGCATTATCGCCAACCCTTATATTTACGCGCTGTCGCTGGCGGTCTACTGCACGGCCTGGACATTCTACGGCAGCGTGGGCATGGCAACTCGCAGCGGTCTGGGGTTTCTAACCATTTATCTGGGTCCGACCCTAATGACCATCCTGGGCTGGCTGGTCCTGCGCAAAATCATTCGCATCAGCAAAGTCCAGCGCATCACATCCATTGCCGATTTTATTGCATCGCGCTACGGCAAAAGTCCCGTGCTGGGGGGCGCGGTCACCATTATCGCCGTCATGGGCGTCATCCCGTATATTGCCCTCCAGTTAAAAGCCATTTCCACCGGCTTTCTGATGATCAATCAATACCCCGACGTTTCAGTGTCGTTTAATTTTGCAGATATCCCCGTGCTGGGCGACACTGCGTTTTATGCCGCCGTGATACTGGCCCTGTTCGCCATTTTGTTCGGCACGCGCCACCTGGAGGCAACCGAACGGCACGAGGGCCTCGTGGCGGCCATTGCCTTCGAGTCGATCGTCAAGCTGGCCGCATTTTTAACCTTGGGAATCTTTGTAATTTACTATCTCCATGAAGGTTTTGCCGATCTGTTCCAGAAGGCCGCCAGTCTGCCGGTTCTCACACAGACCGCAGGCCTTGCCAAGAATCAGCCGATCGATTACTTTAAAGATATCCTGACCATCGGCGCCCGCGAGGCCACCTACCTCGATTGGAGTACTTACCTGTTTCTCTCGATGATGGCCATTCTATTTTTGCCCCGCCAGTTCCAGGTGATGGTGGTCGAAAACGTCAATGAAGATCATTTAAATCGCGCAACCTGGCTTTTCCCGCTTTACCTGCTGGCCATCAACATCTTTGTGCTGCCGGTTGCACTGGCCGGAATCCTGCACTTTTCCGATGCAACCCACGCGGACTGGTTTGTGCTGATGCTGCCCATGGCCGAATCCCAGCAATTGCTGGCGCTGTTTGTATACCTGGGCGGCATGTCGGCGGCCACCGGCATGGTGATCGTCGAAACCATCGCCTTGAGCACCATGATCTGCAACGATCTGGTGATGCCCGTCCTGATCCGGCTGCCGATCACGGCCGTCTCCGGGCAGAACGATCTGCGCGGGTTGCTGCTGATCATCCGCCGGGCCAGCATTGTCCTGGTTCTGATGCTGGGATATGCCTATTTTCATACCATCGGCGAATTTTATGCCCTGGTATCCATCGGTCTGGTGTCTTTTGCGGCCGTGGCCCAATTTGCGCCGTCCATGCTCGGCGGCATATTCTGGAAAGGCGGTACCCGCGCAGGAGCCCTCAGCGGCTTAATTGCCGGATTCATCGTCTGGGCCTACACTCTGCCCCTGCCTTACCTGGTCCAAGCCGGCCTGTTTCCCGCGAGCTTCGTCACGGAGGGACCCTTTGGCATTCAACTGTTGAAACCTTACCACCTGTTCGGACTGCAGCATCTGAATCCGATCTCCCAATCGGTATTCTGGAGCATGCTGTTTAACATCAGTGCCTATATAGGGGTCTCCGTTATGAGTCGCCCCCGGGCTGTCGAGGCCACCCAGGCGGCCTTCTTTGTCGAAGTTTTCAAGTATTCCGGTGAAACCGGCGATTCTCTCTTCTGGCGCGGCACCGCCAGCCTGCCGGCGTTGCAATCCCTGCTGCGGCGGTTTCTCGGCCGCAACCGGGCGGACAACGCCTTGAACGATTACGCCCAAAAACGTAATATCACCTGGAGCGAGTATCTGACGGCGGATGCCGATCTGGTCAGCTATGCCGAAAAATTGTTAACCGGGGCCATCGGATCGGCCTCGGCCCGGGTCATGGTATCTTCGGTTGTCAAAGAAGAACCCCTGGGAATCGAAGAGGTATTGAACATCCTGGACGAGACCCGCCAGGTGATCGCCTACAGCCACGAGTTGGAAACCGCCACGGCCGAACTCAAAGAGGCCAATGCGCGGCTGCAGGAACTGGACCGGCTCAAGGATGATTTTATATCCACAGTCTCCCACGAACTGCGCACCCCGCTGACCTCGGTGCGCTCCCTCTCGGAAATCCTTCATACGAATCCCAACATCGATTCGGACCAGATACAAAAATTCACCGGCATCATCATCAAAGAAAGCGATCGGCTGATCCGCCTGATCAGCCAGGTGCTGGATTACGAAAAGATCGAATCCGCCCAGATTGCCTGGTCGGTGGCTTCTCTTAATCTTGAAGAAGTCATTAAGGACGCCGTTGCCAGCACCCGCCAGCTTATTCAGGACAAAAACATCAAGATCAATCAGGCTATTGAGCCCAGTATACCATCCATCGCCGGGGACCGCGACCGTCTGGTTCAGGTGATGGTGAACCTGATTTCAAATGCAGTTAAATTCTGTGAGGCGGATCGCGGCGATATTACCATTCGTTTGAAGGCCAAGACCTCCCACCTGCTGGTTCAGGTCGAAGACAACGGAATCGGCATCAAACCGGAAAATCTCAATCGAATATTCGAGCCGTTCCACCAGATAAAAAATCCCACCAAAGGCCGACCCGTGGGAACCGGTATTGGATTGACCATCACCAAACGCATTATCGATTTTCATCACGGCCGCATCTGGGTCGAAAGCACACCCGGCAGCGGAGCAATCTTTTCGTTTACGCTGCCGATCCACCGGGCACCGGCGGTGGGGTAGGTTGTTGGTTATTGGTTATTAGTTATTGGGATAGCCCTAAAATCAGCTATACGGAACAAGTTATAATTGAAGATTGAAGATTGCAAATTGAATATTTATGGTGTCGCTTCGCTCCGTCTTTCTATTGAGTGGACGCATAAACGTAAAAATTCTCATTATATCAGCATGATAAGATAAAATACTACTTGACTTTTTTTGATATAAGTACTACTAAAATCACTCCTTTTATAGGCCTAGTTCCCTAAAACTGGG
>Ga0209743_1000407_pt1 | contig 13966 bp, 10 predicted proteins | sample OlaalgELextract2_FD_187378 | JGI IMG/M metagenome (GOLD analysis project Ga0209743, IMG submission 187378) | Olavius algarvensis symbiont microbial communities from Tuscany, Italy - Type G ELBA extract 2 (SPAdes) (version 2) | ecosystem: Host-associated > Annelida > Digestive system >...
CAATAATTGAAATCAAAACATAAACCAGCCGGTGGAAACGAGCTATTTTTAGCAACAACTACCTGTACCATCATTGAGTAAGATCTTGATGATCGTGGGTTTTTCCAATCCTTGTACCAATGAATATTTATTTAGACTGTGTGGAATTATTATATAATCCGTATATCGCCCATTGATTCGTTGTGATTTGTTTTAATTTGTTTCGAAGTTAGTGTGTTATTTTTTCTGAGTTCTGAATTTTGGTTTTTTTGTGCACTGCAAAATGTGGCAAGACGTTACTGAAGAAATTACATGGGAGGAGAATGAGGTCAAGTTGGAAGCGTCTCTGAACGATTTATGTAAGTTTCTGATTACGCAGTGTCTATTTTCACGACCGTCGTGCACGGCAACGCGTTTAGGCTATTTTCACGACGACCAATCAGTAGTAATTTAACAGCGTGTAGAAAGTTAGCGGCCTCGGTTAAAGAATGTGCCTATAACCCCACACCCACCAGACCTTTATTATCTTCGAGTAACTGTTTTAATTCTTCACAATCTTTTTTCTGCTCTTCCCTAGACCTACTTTGAGCACCAACACTTCCATGTGACAACACTGAAACAGTAGAGATATCTATAACAGCAGCCTTACTGAACTCCACTAAACCCTACTAATCCTAACTGGTGGCTATCGACCGGCTGACAGGGCCGACGTAATATTTACCCACACCGGATATTACTATGTAGAAAATGTGCATTGTGCAGGTTTGAGTGTGCCTATGTACCTGTTGTGTTAGCCATCACAACTAGAGTTTGCATTGTCAAATATAGTTAATTAACTAATTCACAAAGATTCCTTTGCATTATTTTTAACTATTTTCATATATCCGAAATAGCCAGATTTTTATTTGAACATATCTGGATAAACAGCTGACGAAAAAATCCCGGATATATATGGATATCTGGATAATGGATATCCAGATTTGCAAACTCTAATCACAACCGAGTGTCGTGAATTTGACGACGATACCACTAGCGATGGTGCTGCACTGCACTGAGTTCTTGGCACCTGTCACCAACCATTAATTGTTGACTGTAAAACGCTGCTGTTTTGCAGCAGTTTTTATTGCGATAAAAGTTGTAGAATAGTACTGTTTGCAGCATACCGCTGTTCACAGTAGTGCGTGACGGCAGGATTTGCATACTTATTAGGTTGCCGTACCGAGTCACTAGAGCATAAATGTCGTGAGAAGGTTAAGCATCGTCTGGTACTGGTACCCAACCATAAAAAGTGTTGCTGGAACTGAAATGTGATAATATTTGGACTTATATCCATTTAATGCATACCGGTAATGGTACTGTCAGGTGCATTACATGTTTGCAGCCTTTTGTGACATAATATATTTCTAAATACATGTTATGTTAATTCTGTGCAAAATTATTGCTACAAAGAGTTTGGGTGTGTTCTGTGCATTGTGCAGTTACACCTTTGTCAGCTGAGGCTACTACCAGTATGGATTTCGTAGCAACAGCACACAGCACTGAAGTAAGTGATTTTTGTATTGTTTTCCCGATGTAAAACAGTGAGGAGAAACAGTGAAAGTTTTAAGCTCAAAATTAGCACGAATTAGCCTTTAATGTCTTTAATTTGGCACTAGTTACGTTTACGCCGAGGCATAAAAATAGCCATCGTTAATTATACATCAGAAACGTGCATTTTTATAGTATGTACCCCACCCAAAACCCCATGTTTCGGAGGCAGGGTCCCAATAGCTTGTGGGATATTCGAATCCGACATGGCTGAGATCCCGAAAACAAACAACCAACATAGTCACGTGGCGTCGGGGTGGGGGCCATCCTGAACCCGGACCCACTGAGTCACTGACCCTCCAGGTATGTCTGCATTTTCAGTGTTGCTCTGTTGTGGTGGTCAACAAATAGTTGCAACAATTTCTTATTATAAGGTTTCAGAATAGGATTAGCATTATGGTTATGTTTAGGGTTAGTATTAGTATTAGGATCAGTTTTAGTGTTAGGGTTAGCATTATCCTATTATGGTTAGTGTTAGTTTTAATACAGTTAGTAGTGACATCTAGCGAATTCACATTTGGCGTAAAAATAGCCTTACGTTTATGTTTACACCTACACATAATAGCCTCGGCATTTTAATTTTGGTGGGTTCAAAACTGTTTGCATGCAGTACAAGTGAGTAAGTCAGTTGTTTTATATTCGGTACCAGAACATGCAAGTGACGCAAAGATGTCTTGATGGCGCCGGGTGCAAAGTGCATGCACCTTGTATTGGTGGCATTCTTGGTTATGGATCAGTAACACTGATGTGCCATAGTGACCACCCTCATATTATTTAGATATTGAACAGCCTGTGCGATGTGATCGGGTGCAGGTCTGCACGAGTTCTGCTGCTGCTGCTAGTGGTACGTCTGATTGTGTCGTCACCGTCGGTGAAGAGAACTGTACTATTATGTTTGAATCTGCAAACCGGGCTGCTTGGATCGCTATCACAGAGGATCCTGTGTTGAGTGCCGGTCTGTCAGTGACATCTGTCGAACTAGCATCTGTAGTCAATGCTTTGTTGTCAAAATGTGACGTCCTGTGTTATTGTGAAAACATTGTAGGTGCATTTCGTACCGTTTTCGTTGGGAAAAAATTTCAGACTGAGACGGACAGAGATTCACTGACAAGCAGTGTCCATCAACTGCGCATTTCACCTGTTGTTGAAATGGACTTCCGGCGTTTTGTCCAAAATTTCGTACCGAACACCAGTGAAATTGTATGCAGGCAGTTACTGCAGATTTGGTTGCGTAAAATTGTTGCTGAATTTTTGCGTATAGTAAGTGACCTGTGCACCTGTGATGACACCCACTGTGCTCCGGAGCTTCTTACTGACAATGATCAGGAAGTATTGTATCATGTCTGTGGTTATATTGTTGGGAAGTTGACTCGATCAGCTCCTGTCTATAGAAAACTGAAGCATCTGCATGACTTTATTACCTGTCTGTCAACAAAGGAACTAACGGAATCTGGCCATTTCGTTGATAAATATAAACAGTGGGTTAATAAACAAAGTAGAGGGGGTCTGTCATATCCACGTCCGGATGTTTACTTGCTGGTGAGGGAACTAGACAGCATTTATAGGCAGCAGCTAATGTTTTGTGGTGTAAGTGTGGGATCAGTTGATAAGGGTGTGATGCGGGCAGAAATGTTGAATTCTTTTATGGTGAAGCACTACTGGGCGAGGATACTGAGGATTGGTCACGCAGATGCTGCAGTTGCTCAGCCAGTACTGGAATACATCATCTGTCTGTTTATTACCATTAAGGGATTTTCTCTGGCTAAGAAGGAAACAAGTAAATTCTCTGAAAAGGGGGGTAAAAATTCAAAGTCATTTCGTGGAAAACTGAAGAAAACAGTACCATAACTGTTACCAAAAGTTCTGTAAATCTCATGGCAGATATGTTGAACGCATTCATGAACACAATTTCCTGGTCACTTGACATTCCGGAGCATTGTGGTGTAAATAGTACTTTGTATTTAATGTTTTATGTTGTATATATTTGAGTGCAACAAGACAGTGTTTTGTTCTAAACACTGTTTACTGTATTTAATTTTTGTGGTAATCAGTAGAACGTTTTATGCATTGATGGTTTAGGTCGACTGGATTCGGTGCACATACTAGCATTACTTTTGTGTACTAAGTAACTGCTTAAATACCACCATCTTCAGTGTTTTCAAGTGGTTCAGGCTTAGTGATGAATACTTACATTTACTGGCTGAATACAGTCTTGTGTGTGAAGATAGCTTCATTATTTTACATTAAATTTCTTATGATTTTTGTACCGGCATGTATCAGATGGGACGTTAAACTGTACTCACTCACGCCCGTTGCATTAGTTCAGGTGGGCAGCTGTGAAAGTTTTCGGTATGACCTTACTGTCGTGTTTACATTGTATATCACAACTGCTTTTGTCTTCAGTGTACATTTATTAGCTCTGGAGATATTGTACTGAGATTTCTGTGGATGATATAATTGCGATATTACCGAAATTATAAATGAACAAAGCAGCCAGGCCAGACGTAATTTATATATAGATTGCTTGATGATGGTGTCTCCATTGATGTTGTTAGACTGCTGTTTTTTTGGTATTATATGCGTTGGCATAATACCATATCAGACTCATTTAGCATTCATAATGGTAGTAGACAAGGTGATGTGTTATCAACTTATTTGTGTAAACGGTGTATTCGCGATGTACTACTAAAAATACTTAGCTGTAATTTTGAATGTAATATTGGAGGAACATGGTTATCACTTTGGCTTATACTGATTATCTCGTACTACTTGCTCCATCTTGTAATTTTTCTTTCTTTCCTTCTTTGTGCGTGTGTGTGTGTGTACACAAAGCACTGCTAAATCTGAGAAACTGAATTTTTCAGATGTCTTGCACAAACATACAAACAAACAGCATCAAATGCATGAATCTCATAACAAGTCCGTTGAGGGAAATTAACTAAGATGACTTTCGCTTGGGAACAGGTGCTACGTTCAGTGTCACTGTGTGACCAGACGGCTCTGTGTTACCCCGAGATGATGACACAGCCTGAGTACTGACAGTGCGTATGCTGTTGATGGCATGGCAAGCCTCAGCAACACTTGGGTTATTGTTAGAACCCCCCTTATAGCGGCAGTGACCAAAGAGCTGCTCAAGGGGGTCCTGGTTTATGTGACTTGTCAAAACAAACGGGGCGCCAGCAGCAAGCACAATTCGCACAATTTCAGGGACAGACTGGCATGTAATTCTCAATCCAGCTACAGTCTGTCTGCTCAGCATCATTTCTTGTTTTTGTTTTTTGGTAAAGTTTCCCGGTCTACTTTCTACGGCATTTTTCCAATCATCGAAGTATTTCAAAAAATCCTCCTCAAGCCACCGGAGACGTGGGTCATTCAAGTCAGTGTATGGCTTCAAATCATCATTTCTTTTGTGTTTTGCTTCATAGAGGTGCTTGACGTTGAGTAGATCAAACCATGTATTCATCATTCGAATAAAATGAACAGTTCCAACTACATGTGTACCATAACAGTGCTCCAGGGCATTTGCGACTGTGGCACTCAGAACTTGTGCTGCCAGATTGACACGCATTTTTGAAAATGACGTTAAAGAAATGTGCTGTCTGGTTAACTTTGGGCACAGACTGTATTCAGATTTGCAGCACTTTTCTTCAAATAATTTTTCTACGTGAGCCCAGCTAATATTATTGTGAAACCACAAATGTCGAATGTCAGTATGTGCAAAAGAATTGGCGAAACAGTTTCGAGCAGTTTTGAGCAAATGAGGCGGATCTGAAACAAAATATATGTCCCTATCGTCAGAAGCATACCGGTTTTCGGTTTTATACACAAAGTCACTATCCACGGCATGCAAGTTGAAGCACTTTCTGTTCTGAATGGCACCATCACAACAGATGAACAAAACTTTAAGGCTTGCTACTAACTCAATATATTCAACACACTCCCACATAACATTGTATAGTGTACTCGCCGACAGTGTTGTAGTAGCATATGCAGCAAGTGGATATCGAAGGTTTGTCGTAATTCCTCTTACCATGACAACTAACAGATTCTTGGCCACAGGTGTGCCATCCTTACAGCGATCACTCAACTTCAGCAACTCATTTGTTACATTGTCAAGTCTGACATAGCCTATCAGTTCACCAGTCGACTTATTGTAAACCAGGTCTGACTTGATTTTGATCTCATCATGAATTAGACCCACAAACGAACGGTGTTCAGTCTTGTAGCAGTCCATTTTTCTGGCTGTATTCATCAACTGTTCGATGACTTTGGGGTTTACTCCCAGTTTATGTTCCGTGTAATGAGAATAGTCAAACAGCGTTCTGTTACTTGGAAGACTTAAATATGACCGGACTCCCTCATATGCTTTTGTAGATTTACTCTTCAGGTACAGGCACCATCTAATCATACTTGGGTGCCAGCGCATTTCAGACTTGTTTTTGAGCTTGTTGTACTGCAACTGCTGCTCCCAAAATATCCGTTGGAATGAACCAGGGGGAAACTGATGCAATGCTTTATCACTACACTCAGTGGCGATCTGCATCATGTTATTGTTGTCACTGTCTGTTAGTTTTTGGCCTTCTGTTCTGACCATATTTTGGCACATTTTCTTACAGCGTTCCAGGCGTGTTTGTAGACATTTGTTTTTGCGCTTCAGTAGTTTCGCCATACGTGCTAGGTGAGTAAGCTTTGTGCGGGTAAACGGAGACTGCAAAAACTTGTTTGGAGCATGAAAACTGGCGGCAATGCACTTCAAATGTCTGTAGTTACGTTGGTGAATTTGTTTCTTCAATCTGCGGCATGGTAGACAACGGTTAATTTTGGGCGACAGCAGCGAGTCACAATTGTTCGATCGAATACGGCCACACTGCCCTTCAATGGCAGAAATGTTTTTCAGTATGTTTTTGCTAGTTGACTGTGCATCTCCAGCACCATCACAAATATGGGATTTTGATAGAACATCAAAAATTAGCACAGCTTCATCCATATTCTTAATAACATCTGGTACTTGCTGCCACAAAGCATGATGCTTGCTAAGTGGCTTTTCAAAAACAGCAATGTGTACAGCACAGTTATCATCAATAACGAGAGACATTCTCACACGTGGGGTCAGTTCATCACTCAGCTGTACAAACGTTAAATATTTACTAGATGTGACACGCAAGAAAGAGCCAGTATCATAATCACTGAGAAGGCATTTGAGTGAACAACCAGTTAAATCAGGTTCAATTGTTTCGCTGTCATCACATTCAAATGCATCAACTGTTGCAGGTATCAATGGACAGGTCAAATTTGTATCAGCACAGATGTCAGCATTGACTGATGAGACAGTTTCATGAGTAGTCAATGGTGGCATAGTTGCTTCGCTGGCAACACTAACTGATGAGGCAGGTTCACGAGAGGCAACATATGATGCTACAACTGAAGGAGACGTGCACTGTCGTTTTTGATCGCCACCTGAACTACCACAGATAACTTGTTTACGTTTTGATGAATATCTGCAAACATCACATCATAGCAGTGTTCTTTATTCTTAATCTAATATGAGTTACTATTAACTGTCAATAGTAAAGTTCTATGACTCTACCCAAATTACCAGAAGCAATAAATAAGTAAGCGATTTTCGAAAGTCAGCACTGACGTTTCGTCCAAGTTCAAAGTCACGTGACCCCAAAACTAGGGCAAATTTCAGAAATCCGGCCCGATCAAATGTAGATATTGTGCCCTAGTTTAAGAATTAGTGGTCATTTTTCAGCTGCCGTTGTAATTACAAAACTTACCAATCATCTTATAGAACAATCGTGTTACAGATTACACCAACAGTAACTCAGTGTATGACTCTGCATGTCTCAGCCGCTCAGGTGGACAGTCAGACTCAGTCGTTAAGCCTAACAGTTTAGTCTGTTCAATGTGTTCATTTCAAGTATGAAAAACGTCAGCAGTGTTTTCAAGCTACAGACCATGGACACTACACTACACTTAACCTGGAACGACCTTCAATGTTCACCGAAGATCATAAACTATGACGTGTTTGAAAAGACCACATGAGAGTCACTATTACCAGCAAGCTAGGCTTAAAAAACAACAACAATGAGCATTCCAACAATACTGTAAGTAAAAGAACGTACGAGTAACACCTGTACAAATTACTCCAGGCTTCCACCTGATCTGCAGTTGTCAGAAATGTATTTGGTGCATAGTCAGGATGGTATCTGTCTTCACTTGGTCGTCCTGAAACAAACATTTTCCTCCTGCGTGTCTAAAACTCGTGCAGTAATAATATTGATGATAATAACAATCAATAATAAATATGCATGCAAACAGAGAAACACATGATCATCATGTAAAAGATCAATGATTTGTGAGATCAATGATTAGAATGGATTTGCTACTGTCATTTAACCCCATAAACAGCCAATAGGTATATATCTGGTTTGAGGGAATTACAGAAACCTCGCAGACAGAAGCACAGTGAGGAGACAGACTGCATGGGCTGATGACGAAAGTGAAGAACTGCCTCCTGCTGAACCACCAAGGAAGAAGCAATGGAGTGAAACTACTAAATCATCACAGCAAAGTCATTCAACAGTGTTCCATACATGAGTGGCAGAACTTTCACCCACATCCGAGAGCAGCAGCAGCAGTGACCTTGTACTTAGTGACTCAGAACAGTGACTGACAGTGATTACTCTGATGAGTCTAAGTAATCTGACACAGCTGGAAAACACTACAGACTTTTGAAATAATTATCATTGCCATAAGTTAAATAATTATTGCATTGTTGGACATTTTAATGTGATGCCGGAGATCAAAGTTATCTGATTTTCTAGATTCTAATATAAATCTACATCGTTTGTTTCACTTACGCTATGCCATACTGACGTGTATATTAGGTAGCATGACACACTTATGCAAGTTATACTTGCACAAAATTCTTAATATAATGCATATTATGTGGAATTACATGAAAAATCACCAATATAACTCTTGTATTATGTTTTTTGGCAAAGAAATGTAACATAGATACATGAAAATTGAACGTTCGCCAAATTTGCATAATTTATGCAAAATGTGTAAGGTTAAAAACAAAATATGAATTAATTAGTGATTGAGTGGAGTAAGTTAGACTGTTTTATGTAGCAATAATGTATTCTTGTCTTTTTATTTCAAAAAATTATTACAGTTATGGAGGAAAATATGAAAAATTGCTATTTTTAGCAAATATGCAAATTATCTAATTAAATATGCACGATACAAAAATGGCCCAAGCAAAAATCAATTCTACGAAAAAAATTGGTCTAGGAACAACAGAGAAACTGTTGGTACCTAAATTTATCGAATTGTTATAGTAATATCCCTGCCTATCAGGAAAGCTGATAACAGTAAACAGGAGATTTTTTTGAACAACCATCCAATACACAAAAAAAACATTCTAGTAAATTTCTGCAAATGTGTTACTAACATTCATCTGAAACGTTAAGTTGTAAACATTCCCATGAGACAAGTGCAACACCTCACCTGATGAAAAATGAGCTGAACAGATATACAAACACCTCCCATCTCTGACAGTGACGTCGAGTCCACATCTAGTGGCCCACAAGTTGCGACGTTCAGTCTCTTGTGGAAACGGAAACAACTGTCCCTTGCTGCAGCAAAAATTTACGCAGCATGTTCTTGGCATACTGGTACTACTGTTGTGCAAACCTCACAGCATGACAAATCATGAACCAATTCGTTTATGTTGCTGTTGAGATCTAATCATGCCCATTGCTTTCACAGTGACAAAAGTCACACCTCCAGTACAGGTGTATAGATGATGTCAATCTGTAGCAAAACAACACAAGCATAATAAACAAATGGATGGTGTTACTAAATACTACGTCAGCCGTATCAGCCCTATCAGCGAACACTAATTAACGTGGATGTGCCCGCCGACGTGTCGGCAGCTAGTGAAGGTAATCAGTGTCTGGTCTGATTTCTATATTAACGATAAAAACCATTAGAATTAGCGCTATGCACACACAATCATTCGCCACCACCAAGCACACGTGAAATTGGCTCAGTCTATTACATGTTAACAGGAGTGAACTAAAAATAATGTAAATCCAATAATCCAAAACAACGTTAAAGTAGGGTAAGTAGGGTTAGCGTTTGGGGTTAGGGTTAGGGATCATATTTGTCATCAAGTCATGTGGTCATTGTCATCGAATAGTGAGTCCCAGCTTCCTGATGCCTGCTGAGGTCAGTCTGCACACAGCAGGCGTGTCCACGCAAATTAATGTTCGCCGATAGGGCCAATAGCGCAGATAGAGCCAACGTAGTATTTACTAACACCCACGAACGGATGAATTTTCAATAAATGAACCGAAGAATCTTTGAACACAATCTGGTTAAATAATATGGCAAATGGTATTTTCCATCTGTCACAGACGGAAAATAGCACTGTAGAGGCATACATCTCCGTCTGAGACAGACGGAGATGTATGCCTCTAAAGGGCTATTTTCCGTCTGTGACAGACGGAAATAAATGGCCCTAATACGCTATTTTCTGTCTGAGCTAGACGGACATTTAGTGAGATGAAATCGTTATACCCCACCAAAACCCGTTTTGCTCTCGGGTCCCGCTTAGAATGTCTCCTGGACAAGGGGCTACTGATAGCCGCTTCGCGGGGATAGGCCTTCGATGCCCCCAACCCCTGCCCAACAAAATCTAGTTTGATATGTAAGGTTATCTGGAACTTTATCTGGGTATTTTAGACACAGTGTATATTACGGTTAGTTTGGGGTTAGGGTTTAGGGTATAGGTTAGGATCCATTGTAGGGTTAGGTTTAGGGTTCCAGTTAGTTTTAATTGCATTGTGTTGTATATAGTGTGTCATCTAGACGGAAAATAGCATTTTCGGGCAATTTATTTCCGTCTGTCACAGACGGAAAAAAACACTTTAGAGGCATACATCTCCGTCTGAGACAGACGGAAAATAGCCATTTTTGGGCGCATATTTCCGTCTGTCTCAGACGCAAGGTGTTATCTTCCGTGAAAATAGATTGAGATGTGAAATTAGCTATATTCCGTGAAAATTTTCACGAAAGATTGTCATCTCAAATTCGCTATCTTCCGAAGCTGAGTCTAAACTACTGCTTATTCAGTATAACTACCTTTTAACTGAATAAGTAGTGCGAATTACCCTTTACCAATACCATATACATATACTTTTTTCTGGGGGGCTCCTGCCCCCAGGCCACCCGCTAAACCGTACCAGTAACCTTTACCGTAACGGCTTACTTCTAATATACTCACTAACACTAACCTTATAGATTTTCACGGAAGATAGCGAATTTCACATGTCAATCTTCCGTGAATTTTCACGGAAGATATAATTTACGGTCTCAGACGGAAAATAACACTAACCCATATCAGCCAACCTCTAATTTGGCCGGGCGGCGTAAAAAGTCGTATTTATGGTGGCCACGATTCGTCCACTCCTGCAAGCATTACGGGACCGAGTGAAAACATGGGGTTTCGGTGGGGTAATGTAACGAAATCTATATATTTTACCTGGGGACGGAAAATAATCCCAGTAGGCCTTACTTTTCCGTCCGCGGTCCGAAGACGGATACGTCGCTTACAGGGCGACAACCACAAAGTGCTTTCCATATGCCAACCACTGATTTGGCCAGGCGGCGTAAAAATTCGACTTGCTATCACAAAATCTATATAAATGAAAATAAAAACAAATTCAGAACAACTCAGTAATGTAAACAAACCTTGAAATTCCCAATCTATTAATAATCGTCTTCACACATAGCGTCGCTAGGCTCTAGCCTGGGAGCTCGATTTGGCGTTCTCTGATTGGCTGAGTGAGAATGGCTTCCAGTCCCGGTTAGATTAGTAGGTCCCAGGTTTTTTAATGTGAGTTATTGATTTGTGTTGACGAAATAGTAGATTTTGGCTTATTTTATTGATTTTTTTCGGTGGTTTGTGTACATATGTAACGCTCAATGATGGAAGGTGCAAGCACGAGGTGTGATGGCAGAGCGCTGGTTTTGGGTCACAGTTTCGTGAAGCGGCTGAGACGGGTTGTAAGTAGTGGGAAGAAAAAAGTACGCGGGCACGATGTTGAATTTTGGGGGTTTTCTGGCGCAACGGTACCACTTTTAATGCAAAAAGCATCGGGGTGGGATCTGTCCAAGTTCTGTATAGTTTATGTGGAACTTGGCACCAACGACCTCTGCGGCTGGCGTTCAGCTGAAGCAGTTGTCCAGGACCTGCTAGATATGGTTCACCTGCTCCAGGAACGTGGAGCAGCAAAGGTCGTTCTGGGAGAAATATTGTTTCGGGGCAAAATGCGAGCGGGAGGGCCACCACTTGAAATTTTCAAAACAAATGTCACTTTCGTTAATGCAAAATTGCAGGAAAAGGCTCTGTCCATCACTGGTTTTCGTGTGTGGACACATGATGGAGTCCGCAGTGCATCACTGTTGTGTGACGATGGAGTCCATCTGAGCAGTGATGGAATGAAACGCTATTGGCGGAGCGTCCGGGGTGCACTGCTGTTCTCTTTACACAGATGAGTACACAGATGAGGGATTCCAAAACCAGCCCTTTTCAGGGCTAACTCACCACTTCTCGAAGAAGACCATGTATTACCGTCCACATTACTGCATCTTAATATGTATCTTTGTGTGTTACAGTAAGAAACTGAAGGTGGACACACTGCAGTGGCTGTACTTTCTGCTGTCCACTGGATAATTCTGTGAGTGCACATCTAGTCACTGATATTGCTTAAATATTGTGTATTACTGGTAGTTTACAGTTACATACATTTTCATTGTTTATTTTTTCATCTACCTAGTTAGTGTATTAATACAGCTAGTACAGACTACAGATAGTTAGTACAGTACCTTTAGTAGTTGCAGTCTCATACACTGGAGGATGGCAGAATCCAATCACTGTTACAGTGAAGATACTTGCGTAATCTGTCACACAACATTTGTCGACAGCACAGAAGAATGGGTGACAGTCGGTGAAAAAGGCATAGGCACATTGGTAAGCTGCAGCAAGTTTGCCGGTGACTTGGAATTGCAGAGTTATTTGTTGTCTGATAAGCATCCAGTGAATGTTCATGTGAGTTGTCGTAGGCAGTACACAAAGAGGAGAGTGAATTTGGATGACACGAATGTTGATAGTGATGGTCGTCAGGCCAAACGTAAGCTGAGGTGCAGCGAACAGATGTTTGACTGGAAGTCCTGTTGCTTTCTGTGTGGAATGTCGGCAAATGTGGATGAACGTCATCCAGAGAGAGGTCAGGTACATGCTGCTGCTACGCTCGAACTTCGCAACAGTATTGTAGATGTCTGCAGTAAACGCTGTGACTCCTGGAGTATTGAAGTGCAGGGACGGCTACAGCAGTGCATCGACTTTGTGGCGGCTGAAGCAGTATATCACCAGATGTGCAATACTCGCTTTCGTTTAGGAAAAGACAAGCCACATATGCTGACATCACAACAGCCAGGATCCAAGAAGCAGACACACAAGGCAGAGTCATTCTTGGTATTATGTGATTGGCTGGAGGAAAACACTGATGGAGAACTATTAAGTGTGCTTGAGTGGCGAGAACGCATGGTCGACACATTTGGGGAGGAGTCAGTTTACTCTTCAAAGCAGCTGAAGCGAGAACTGAATGCCCAATATGGAGATCATGTGTTCTTCACCTCACTACCAGGTCGTGTCGATGTTGTCTGTTTCCGCAATATGACTTCCTTTATTCTGCATCAAAAGTGGTACACTGACAGGAAACAGGATATCAGTGATGAAAGCATTCGTGTTGTTACTGCTGCAGCAAACTTGATTCGAGCTGAAATGAGAGAGAAGCAGTATACAACTGATGCCTATCCAACACCTGATGAGATTAGTGATCCAGAATTGCAGAAGAAATGGATTCCTTCATTGCTGCTGTTACTGATGACTAAACTTGTACCAGATGAAGTGAAGCAGTTGGCCTTGGGCAATGCTGTCGTTCAGGCTGCCAGACCTCGCTCTGTGTTATCTCCATTACTGTTTGGTGTTGGCGTGGAGATGGACCACACATTTGGCTCGAAGTGGCTAGTTACGGAGTTGTCGCGTTTAGGTTTCTCTGTCACATACGACGAGGTAGTGCGCTACAAGCAGTCCGTACTGGAAGACAGTAGCAATCTCCAGTCAACAGGTGCTCCATATCCGGTTAACTTTACTCAGTTCGTCGCAGATAACGTTGACCACAATGTCGCAACACTAGACGGCAAGGGAACATTTCACGGAATGGGGATCATAGCTGTTTCCACCAGAACTGCTCAGCAAAGTGAAGGTGTCAAAGCTAGAGCAATACGGCGCTTGAAACGGAGGTGTGTCAGAGATGTTGTG
>Ga0209743_1000412_pt1 | contig 13889 bp, 8 predicted proteins | sample OlaalgELextract2_FD_187378 | JGI IMG/M metagenome (GOLD analysis project Ga0209743, IMG submission 187378) | Olavius algarvensis symbiont microbial communities from Tuscany, Italy - Type G ELBA extract 2 (SPAdes) (version 2) | ecosystem: Host-associated > Annelida > Digestive system >...
TAACCTGAAGCACAGCAGATTGCTGCTTTAACCAATTTTTCAAAGAACATTGACCAAATTTAAAATGTTGGACCTACAATTTTGTAATTTATTCTGATCAATTTTAAGTTTATGCGCAGGCTCTATAGTCATGATGCTCGATGCTCGATGCTCGATGCTGGATACTGGATGCTCGATACTGGATACTGGATGCTTGATGCTGGATACTGGATGCTCGATGCTGGATACTGGATGCTCGATGCTGGATACTGGATGCTCGATACTGGATACTGGATGCTTGATGCTCGATGCAGGATGCTTGATACTCGATTTTCGATACTGGATGCCAGATACCGGTGCTAACATCTTGAAAATTCTTTCTGGTGTTTGATATATAGTACATAGATTCTCGCGCTACTTTTCACTGATATGATTTTTTTGAACCGATTGCATGAACAGATTTAATTTTTTGCCAAGCTTATCGATGCGGGCATGTAAATCGTCATATAGTGATCGGTCAGTCAATGATCCGGTTTCAAATAATGTTTCGAGATGATCAATCGTTTCATCATTTGATCCTAGCGCATACGTAAGGAAGCGGATAAATTCTTGTTTATATCTTCTTCTACCATATCCTTCAACGATCGTTGATTTTACCGACTTGCTGGATCTTCGAATTTGGGCTCCTTCCTCATACATCTCAAACTTGGGTAGCTTATTCAGAGTCATCCTGTGGATATCTATGACCAGTTCCCGGGCAATCTGCCATATTTCCAGTTTCTTATAGCTCAAATTTCCTCCACCAAATAATTCTATGTATCTATACCTTTCGTTTTTAAAGATCTGTCATCCAATATCAAGTATCCAGTATCAAGAATCGAGTATCCAGTAACAAACACTCTTTATCCAGAGACGACCATTTATCAATTAGTATCGAGAATCCAGCAACGAGTATCCAATCCTTGAGTTTCGATTATTCAGCCTCGAGAATCGAGCATCCAATATCGAGAATCGAGCATCCAGCACCAAGAATCGAGTATCCAGCATCGAGTATCCAGCATCGAGTATCGAGTATCCAGCATCGAGTATCGAGTATCCAACATCGAGTATCGAGTATCCAGCATCGAGTATCCAGCATCGAGTATCGAGTATCCAGATTTATTCGTAAACACGATATTCCAACACTTGCTCCATCGAGAAATCTTCAAGTCCCAGATAATAGGCGGCTGTGTCGATTAGGGCTTCCATGGGGACCAGGCCGATGATCTCGCTGCCGACTACGTTGACGCCATAACGGCGGGCTTCGATTCTGATCAATTCGAACACCCGATACAACGCGGTTTTGGTGTAATCCGTCATGTTCATCGAGACCTGAACGATGCCCCGGTCCTTCAACTCGATTCCAATACCCTTACAATAGCGCAACCCGCCGCTGAGGTGCCGGACCTGTTTGGCAATGCGGTCGGCAATATCGAAATTATCGCTGTCCAAATTCACATTGTATGCCACCAGCGGCATCCGGGCGCCTATGGCGGTGGCCCCGGCAGAGGGGTGAATCTCAGCCGGGCCGAAATCCGGTTTCCACTCCGGCAACCTGATTTTTTCGGCCATGCCTTCGAACTGGCCCTTGCGAATGGTTGCCAGGTTTTGTCTGGCCGGGCTTGCAGCCGATTTTTCATACAGAAAAATCGGAAGACTATATTGGTCCGCGACCCGGGCTGCCACCGATTTAGAAATCTCAACCGCCTCTTCGGCCGTAACATTTTTAACGGGGATAAACGGAACGACATCCGTGGCACCCATGCGGGGGTGCTGGCCCTTATGCTGGCGCATATCAATCAGATCTATGGCGACGCCCATGGCATCGACCATGGCCTGCTGCAAAGGTTCGGGCGAACCGACAACGGTGACGACCGCGCGGTTGTGGTCCTCATCATTTTGGTAATCTAAGAGTTTAACGCCGTCTCTGGCGCGAAAGGGCTCGACAATCTTTTCGATCTTCTTCAGGTCGCGTCCCTCGCTGAAATTCGGTACGCATTGGACGATTTGTTTCATTGATGACATGTTTTTCCCCTAATTATTTTTTATCCAGTTGATCCTGTAAATCCTGTCGATATTTTCTTTTTTTAATAGAGTCCATACCAATTACTTCTTAATGTTTTCAAACGCCTCGGATACGAGCTCTGCAACCATCTCCCCATCCGCCAGAAAAGGCAGGGTTATGTGATCCGAGCCGGCCCGCATTTCGTTGTAGGCGATGCTGGTTTCAATGGAGTTTTCATTTCTGGCCCAGGCGCGTCTGGCGACGCCGCCCATGGCGTCCCAGGGGATCGCCTGCCTGATGACGTTGTCAACCCGATCGCTGCCGTCCAGCACCAGGCCGAAGCCGCCGTTGATGGCTTTGCCGATGCCCACCCCCCCGCCGTTGTGGAGGGCCACCAGGCTCATGCCGCGGCCGGCATTGCCCGCGAAGCACTGGGTGGCCATATCCGCCATGATGTTGCTGCCGTCCTTGATGTTGGCGGTTTCTCTGAATGGTGAATCCGTGCCCCCCGTATCGTGATGGTCCCTGCCCAGCATGACGGGGCCGATTTCGCCCTGGCGCACCATTTCGTTGAATTTCAACGCAATCTTCATGCGGCCCAGGGCATCCTGGTAGAGAATTCGCGCCTTGGTGCCGACGACCAGTTTGTTTTGGGCCGCATCCCGGATCCAGACATAATTGTCGCGATCCTGAAACCTCCGGTCCGGGTCGATGCAATCCATGGCAGCCTGATCGGTTTTGAGCAAATCTTCATCCCGGCCGCTTAAACACACCCAGCGAAACGGGCCGTAGCCATAGTCGAATAGGATCGGGCCCATGATGTCTTCGACATAGGATTGGAATTTAAACCCTTCCAGGGAGTCTTTGCCGTTGCGGCAAATGTCGACGACACCGGCGTCATAGACGGCCTTTAAAAAGCTGTTGCCGTAGTCGAAAAAATAGGTCCCGCGCTCGGTCAGAATTTTTATCAGCTCGTAGTGGCGCCTCAAGGAGGCATCCACCATTTCCTTAAAGCCGGCGTGGCCGGTTTTGAGCAGCTCGGTGCGCTCTGTGAATGAAATGCCCTGGGGGCAGTAGCCGCCTTCGTAGACGGCATGGCAGGACGTTTGATCCGACAGGAGGTCGATCTTGATGTGGTTGTTGGCGGCGTATTCTATCAGGTCCACCACGTTGCCGCAGTAGGCGAGGGTGAGGCTCTTTTTTTTCTGTCGGGCATCAACGGCCAGTTTAAAGGCCTCGGCCGGGTCCTCGACCGCTTTCATGATCCACCCCTGGTCCAGGCGGGTTTGAATCCTGGAAGAATCGACTTCGGCGATGATGGCAACGCCATTGGCAATTTCCACGGCTTTGCCCTGGGCGCCGCTCATGCCCCCCAGCCCGGAAGATACAAACAGGGTGCCGGCCAAATCGCTGTCGGCCGGGATGCCCAGTTTGGCCCGCCCGGCATTCAGGATGGTGCTGTAGGTGCCGTGTACGATTCCCTGGGGGCCGATGTACATCCAGCCGCCGCCGGTCATCTGACCGTAATTCGCCACCCCCAGTGCCATGGCCCGGTGCCAGTTTTCCTGGTCATCGAAGCAGCCCACCATCAGCGCATTGGTGATAATGACCCGCGGCGCTTCCGGTGAAGATGCGAAAAGACCGAGAGGATGCCCGGATTCCATCACCAGGGTTTGCCGGTCGGTCAATTCCTCCAGGTAGCGTTTGATCAGCCGGTACTGCATCCAGTTCTGGCAGACCTGGCCGGTTTCGCCGTAGGTCACGAGTTCATATGGATACAGGGCCACCTCGAAATCCAGGTTGTTGTCGATCATGACCTGAAATGCCTTGCCCTCCAAGCATTTGCCCCGGTACTCTTCGACGGGTTTACCTCTCAGGCGGCCCGCGGGGCGGAACCGGTAACCGTAAATTCGTCCCCGGGTAACCAATTCATCCAAAAATTCCGGTGCCAGGTCGGTATGCCACTCGGCCGGTACGTAACGCAGCGCATTTTTCAAGGCCAGCTCGGTATCTTTTTGACGGAGGTTGAAATGCCTGGCAGGGGCGCGGCGAATACCGTCAACGAAATCGGGCATTTCGGGTAAGTCCTTAAGATTCTCCCCCAAGTGGATATTCATTGCTTTTGATATTTCGGTGTTCTTTGACATCGACCCTACCTCCAGGATGTTAAAAAAGCTAATAGCTCATGGCTCATAGCTGATAGTCTTTGGGCCTTTGACGGGTCTATCTTGGTGCTTATCGTTTTCGATTCTTTTTTTTGCGTTTTTTCTTTTTCTTGTTTTTCTTAGAACTATTACTCTTGGGGACTTTCTGCGATTGTGTTGTTTCAGAATCTGCCGGCTGGATCGGACCAGCGTTCGCATCTTTTGCATCAGGAATTAGAAGCGGCTGATCGACAACAGTCACGTCCGAGCTGTCTTCGTGAAGGACTTGCCTTACAACTCTATCGGTGACTTCCTGCAGGTAGGCACTGAGCTCCACATTGATTTTTTGAAACTCCGGCCATAGCGTTTCATCTACAAATTGCTCCGGTACCTGAACCATCACGGTGGTGTAGCGTTGGCGGTGGTAACGGTAGGGCTTTAAGCCGTAGCGGCGCAGTAAAGTGACAAACACCTTGCGGGACCACATATCACCAAAAGTGAATTTGTATTCAATCGGTGGATCTTCGGGGATTAGTTCGGCAAGTCGCTGCAGAATACGCTGCCGGGCAAGATCTGCGGAAGTGCGTTCTCCCTCAGTGGTCGCTCCTGCGAACAAGGCTTCGATTTTGATTAATTTTTCGATTAAAGTCGCTTCATTCATGTCTTATTGTAAATATTGGCGGTTCAGGATTAGTTAATAGCTTGCTGCTTCTCCTTACCGCCTCTGTTCAATAGAAATCAAGCAAAAAAGGATCAACTTGATATCGGCTCTCCAATATCAAATTAAATTGTGCTCAATGGTTGACAGAAAAAAACCTGAAGGATAAATGAAACAGATCTGCAACCGGATATGTGTATCCCTGAAAACCCGGACGACTTACTATCAATAGTCATACCGCAACAAAAAGGACTTGGCCGACATGATAACACTTAAAGATAAGCTTTCCCATCTCTCGTATACTCAAGCCTGTAAACTGCTGGGCGCTCAGGGCAATCAGCTGATAATGGCCGGCGGAATCTATGATATCGACCTGTTTGAGCGGGTAACGCTCACCGGCGAACGTTTCCGGCTGGATCTTGCAGAAGCAAAGGTCGATATCGCCCTGGATCCCATGAAACCCCGGCGCCTGAAAATCGGGTGCAGTGTTTGTTCCGTAGCCTGTGAGCACCAGGGTGCGGCCCTGTCGCTGATCCTCGAGGAAAAACTCTCCCTGGGGCTGTCGGCGCCGCCGCCTGAAAGGGTTCCCATGGAGAGCCTGAGTGAAGACGCCCTTATCAGCCAGGCGATTGCCGACCGAACGGAACGGGCGCAGAAGGAGAAAATGCGTTTAAAGTCCATGAATCCGCGTGAGTTGTGGACCGATTACATCATTACCAGTTATGCCTCCGGCAAAAGTTATCGCATTGCCCTCAGAGGATGGGAGCCGGGAGCTTCGTACTGCTCATGTCCGGATTTTCGCAAAAACACCCTCGGCACCTGCAAGCACATCATCTACGCCCTGGATAAGGTCGGTAAAAAATTTACCAAGGCTGTCAAAGAGACAGCTGCCCGGATTAAAGAAATTTGCGTCTACCTGAGCTACGGCCGGGAATTGAAACTCGGTCTGCTGATACCGGAGGACTTCCCACGGGATATCTCCAGGCACCTTTCCCCGTTAAAGGGAAAACCGGTTTTAAATATCAAAGACCTGATCCGGCGTATCCGGCGCGTGGAGGGCCTCGGAGCGGAGGTAACCATTTACCCCGACGCCGAAGAATACATCAACCACAAGCTGTTTCAGGAACGCATGGCCGACGCTGTAGCGGAGATCCGCAATAACCCTAAAAATCACCCGCTGCGCAAGGACTTGCTGGAGGTCGAACTGCTGCCTTACCAGCTGGACGGTATTGCATTTGCCGCCGGGGCCGGCCGGGCGGTCCTGGCTGACGACATGGGGCTCGGTAAAACCATTCAGGGAATCGGTGTGGCCGAACTGCTGTCACGCCATGCACCGGTTTCTAAGGTGCTGGTGATCTGCCCAGCTTCGCTGAAATCCCAATGGCGCATTGAGATAAAACGGTTCAGCACCCGCAGCTGTCAGCTCGTCCTGGGCAGTGCCAAAGAGCGTCCGGCGCAGTATGACAGCGACAGCTATTTTACCGTATGCAACTATGAGCAGGTGCTGCGGGATTTTCTGTCCATCGAGCGTGTCAGATGGGACCTGATTATCCTCGACGAGGGACAGCGCATCAAAAACTGGGAGGCCAAAACGAGCCGGGTAATCAAAGCCCTGAATTCTCCGTTTGCCCTGGTACTTACCGGAACGCCCCTTGAAAACCGGCTCGATGATCTTTTCTCGGTGGTGGAATTCATCGATGACCGGCGGTTGGGGCCCGCCTTCCGGTTTTTCAACCGGCATAAGGTGGTCGATGAAAAAGGAAAGCTGCTGGGTTACCAGAACCTTGACGAACTGCGGGCAAAACTCAAGCCCATTTTGCTGCGCCGCACCCGCCAAGGGGTCATCAAGCAACTGCCCCCGCGAACCACCCGGGTTTTGAGAATCCCGCCCACCGAAGAGCAGCTTGATTTGCAAAAAGGCCACCGCCAGATCATCCAGACCATTATCCAGAAAAAGTATCTGACGGAAATGGATCTGCTCAGACTCCAAAAAGCGTTGCTGATGTGCCGAATGTGCGCCAACAGCACTTTTCTGGTGGATAAACAGGCGCCGGGATATTCCAGCAAACTGGAGGAGCTCAATCAGCTGCTGGATCGGCTCGTGGCAGAAGAAGACCGCAAGATCGTCCTGTTTTCCGAATGGACGACCATGCTGAATCTGATCGAGCCGTTGCTGGTGGAACAGAAACTGAATTTTGTCAGACTGGACGGTTCGGTACCCCAGAAAAAACGCCAGGGACTGATGCATCAGTTTCAGAACGATCCGGCCTGTAAACTTTTTATTACCACCAATGCCGGTTCCACCGGTTTGAACCTCCAGGCAGCCAATACCGTTATCAACGTCGATTTACCCTGGAACCCGGCTGTGCTGGAGCAGCGTATCAGCCGTGCCCATCGCATGGGCCAGAAACGGCCGGTCCAGGTGTTTTTGCTGGTGACCAAAGATACCCTGGAAGAAAACCTGTTGGCTACCCTTTCGGCCAAGCATGAGCTCGCCCTGGCTGTGCTCGATCCTGAATCCGACACCGTGCAAGTCGACATGGCGGCCGGCATGGAAGAACTCAAACGGCGACTGGAGATCCTGCTGGGTGAGAAACCGGCGGCCGCCGAAGATGAAAGCATGAAAGATCGGGTTGAAAAAGAAGCACAAGTCCTGGCCAGAAAAGAGAAGATCGCCGCTGCCGGCGGAAATCTGGTGGGTGCCGCGTTTGCCTTTATCGGTGAAATGATCAGCACCCCGGAAGAAACTGAAGAAATGGACCAGTTGGCTGGTGCCTTCAAAGCCAAACTGGGCGATTGCATGGAAAAAACGGAGGATGGCACCTTGAAGATGACCATTTCTTTGCCGGATGAAGCCTTTTTGGACAATATGGCCCGCTCGCTGGCCAGGATGGTCAGCGTTGGGCGCCGGTAGGATTTGGAGTGTTGGAGTGTTGGAGTGCTGGAATATTGGAATATTGGAATGTTGGAGTGCTGGCGTTAAATGGACCTAGCGGCGGGGTTTATCCCCGCCATGAGCTTTACGGCTATCATCGATAAAGTCAGGCAATCGATTCCTTTGTGGACAACGGCGTTACCCGCCGTTTAGGCGGGGATAAACCCCGCCACTACAATGTTGATCAAATCCATCGACGTTTCATACGAGCGCGCCCTCTGGCCCCCCATCTATAACCAGCCAACCTAGCCGATCACTTTTACACTGTTGAGTCCGCTGCCCAATATCAATTTGCGAAGCAGATTGTTGTACATGAACGGGGACTTTAAATTTTTCAGGAAAATATTGATGCGCAGACTGCGGGTGTTGCGGGCATAGCGGCTATTAAAGCCGGCTAATCCGTGATGCAGGGCTTCAGCCAGGCAGCGGGCACTCTTAAAAGCATAGCTGAACCCCTCAGCCGAACTGGGGCTAATCCAACCGGCCGCTTCGCCCACCAGCGCTGTTCCGCCGGCGCCGGTGTATATCTGGTTTATCGCCAACGGCCGATTGATGACAGCACCTTCTTTTGCAACGGTCCGGCCCAGCAGCAGGCCTTGCCGTGCCAGGCTTTGTTTTATTTTTTTGAACTTTCCCGCCACATCTTTTTTCGGGCGCAGGGCCACGCCGACGAGGATCATATCCCCTTTCGGGATGGTCCAGCCGTAAAAGTCGGTAATGGTCTGATCGAAAAAGGTGGAGAAGTAAGGCACGGCATCATTGCATTCAATCCATTCCTGAACCGCAATATACTTTTCCGGAGATGGCTGATTCCTGGCGATCATGCGCCTTACCCTGGAAGCTGCACCATCGGCCCCAACGATTACTTTGGTTCTTTCCTCGTAGATTTTTCCCTTTTGCCGCATTTGAATGCGATACCCCCCATCTACGGCATCGAATGCAAGTAAACTTGTGCCGAGCCGGATATCCACGATAGATGGAACCATTGATAGCAGCCAGCAGTCAAATCGATAGCGATCCAGGTTGATATAAAATCTCTGGTAATAGCGCTCCAAATTGTGAGTCTGATCGATGGCTCGCACAACGAAAATCTGGGGATCGACCAACACGTCACGCGGCAGCCCCAGCCCGAACTGAGCAAGAGTCTTCTGGGCATCGGGCGCCAGCAGACCACCACAGCATTTTTGGTACCACGGATCTGATGCCTTGCCCGTCAGGGGCCGCTTATCAATCAGCAGCACCTTGTAGCGGTCGGCAACCAGCCTTGCCAGGGTGGACCCGGCCGGCCCGGCACCGATGATTGCAATGTCATACATATGTAAAGACCTCGTCCTTTAGGTTAAAGCAATGGCTGCGAGCCTTTGTACGTCCCGGAATAGCATGATAAATTGACATGGGTTTGTCTCAGGAATTGGGGAATTTGAGGAATTTAGAATCTTAGTTGTGATTTTTTTTGCATATTATGAAAAGACTTATTTATCACGAAAACACGAAAGCTGAAAAACACGAAATATTTCTTGGCTTCTTTTCGTGCTTTCGTGATTGATCTTTTATGGTTCCGGCTCGTTCGGGTTAGGAATTAAGGAATTATATTTTGGAGTTTATTGATTTTATCCTTTAATACCCCAATTCCTCAATTCCTGAATCCCTCAATTTGGTCTAAACAGACATAGACAGTATCCGCAATAGTAGGCCCATTCTACCAAGTTTTAGCAATAATATCAAAATCGTCAAACTCCACCGGAATAGCAGTCCACCGATTACTGCGCTAACTCGATGGCCATGAAAATGGCCGCCGCAGGTTTACAGCTTGAAATAAACCTCTCATGGTTATAGATATATTAAATCAAAGTCCTAAAATATTTTTGATTAAAGAGGAATAACACCAATGAAAGCAATTTCGGTCGGCTTCGATGGGATGACCCTTGATCAGCTGGTGGCGATCGCCCGCGACGGAGTGCATGTCAAATTAACAGAGGGTTCCGCCAAAAGACTGCGCCAAACCCGGCAGCTGGTTGAAAAATGGGTTGAGGATGAAAAGACGATTTACGGAATCACCACCGGTTTCGGTGCCCTGAGTGACGTGGCCATTTCGAAAAAAGACACCCGCCGGCTGCAGGACAATATCCTGATGAGCCACGCGGCCGGGGTCGGTGACCCGTTGGATGAGCAATCCGTGCGCGCCGTTATGGCCCTGCGGATCAAAGATCTTGCCCGCGGGCATTCCGGCGTTCGTCTTGAAACGGTGGAGCACCTGATCGCGCTGTTAAACTGGGGGGTCAGCCCGGTGGTCCCGGAAAAGGGATCGGTGGGCGCCAGTGGAGATCTGGCCCCGTTGGCCCACCTGGCGCTGGTTCTGGTGGGCCTGGGGGAGGCCCTTTACAAAGGTCAGCGAATGTCGGGACGGCAGGTGCTGAGCAAGTGCGGCTTGCAGCCGGTTCGACTTGAAGCCGGGGAGGGATTGGCTTTGGTCAACGGCACTCAGGTGATGACCGCCATTGGCGGGCTGGCGCTCTATGATGCCGTCAAGCTCTCCAAAATGACCGATATCGCGGCAGCCATGAGCCTGGAAGTGCTGATGGGCAGCCGCACCGAATTCGACGAAAGAATCCATCAAATACGGCCGCACCCGGGGCAAGCCGCTGCCGCCGACAACATGGAGCGCCTGGTGCAAAACAGCGAAATCATTACCTCCCATGAAGACTGTTCCCGCATCCAGGATGCCTATACCCTGCGCTGCTCGCCCCAGGTGCATGGCGCCACCAAAGATGCCATCCGCTATTGCCGCCGGGTGATCGAAACCGAAATGAACGCTTCGACCAACAACCCGCTTATTTATGCCGCCGAGCAGGATTTTTTGCTGGGCGGCAACTTCCACGGTCAACCGGTAGCCCTGGCATTGGATTTTCTCAGTATGGCCGTAGCGGAGTTGGCCAATATTTCCGAGCGGCGCATCGAGCGGCTCGTTAATCCTATGCTAAGCGGTCTGCCGGCCTTTCTGGTCGATGACGGCGGCCTGAATTCAGGGTTTATGATCGCCCAGTACACAGCGGCCGCCCTGGTTTCCGAAAATAAAGTGCTCTGCCATCCGGCCAGCGTGGACTCCATTCCCACCTCGGCCAACAAGGAAGACCACGTTTCCATGGGTACCATTTCGTCACGCCAATCGCGGGATGTGATTGCCAATACCGGGGACGTCATAGCCATCGAACTGTTGTGCGGTGCCCAGGCGCTGGATTTATTTACCAACTTGAAACCGGGCGAGGGAACCCTGGCCGCCTATCAGGTGATCCGTCAAACGATTCCCCACCTGGCCAGCGACCGCATTCTATCGAACGATATTGCCGCGATGAAAGAACTGATGCTAAGCGGTAAAATATTGGCAGCGGTTGAGAAGAAGGTCGGTGAACTGAAATAAGAGTGAGTAAATCTGACTTTATTAGATGAAGCGAAATTCCAAGCACCAAAAAACAAATTACAAATAAATTCCAATAACCGAAATTCAAAATTCCAAACGACAAATCCACCTACAGTTTTACCTCATGGTCTCAATACCGGTAAACCTAAGTACACGATTTTATAAATACGGTAACGTATAATAATCTCACCGCAGAGATCGCAGAGTGCGCAGAGGTTAAATCCGCTATGACACGGCCCCAAGAAATACTTTGATTTTTGTGGCGCAGCCAGCCTACTATTTGCTTTTCTCTGCGCTCTCAGCGATCTCCGCGGTGAACAAATAAAGATCCGTAGAACGTATCAATAATTATGAATACATACACTAAGTTATTAAACGAGGCGATACAACTGCGATAAATATTTTGGTCATTGGGTATTGTAATTTGAGATTTATTTGGAATTTGGTGATTGCCTGCTACGAGCTCAGCCGTGTCGAGTTTTGGGATTTCTTTTGCTGCATATCCCTCCGATGCAACTGGATTACGATCCAACTTTCAGGATACCACGAAGCCTTGTTGATCATCCTTGACACTCCTGATAAGTTCCCCTACAGTACATTGTTTGCACTAAAATAAGGCTTGAGAAATTATACTCTCTTTGGCTTTTAAGGAAAATTTGAACTATGGCATTTACTGGAAAAATTCTCGATATAAATCTTAGCACCACAACCTGGGAAATTTTGCCTCTAACCCGGGAACTAACCCGGCAGTATCTCGGCGGTCGGGGCTACAATGTCCAATTTCTGTATCACAATCTGTCGCCTCAGGCGGACCCCTTGAGTTCTGAAAATATGCTCCTTTTTTCCGACGGCCTGCTGACCGGAACCGCGGCACCGGCCTCGGCCAGGCTGCATATCAACGCACGGTCGCCGTTGACGGGAATCCTGGGCAGTTCCAATGTCGGCGGCGGTTTTGGCGCTAGTTTGCGCTCCTGCGGAATTCAAACCCTGATTGTCCGGGGTAAAGCACCCGAGCCGGTCTATCTGTGGATCGACAGCGACACCATGGAAATCCGCAATGCCAAATCCATCTGGGGGCTGGACACCTGGCAAACCCAGGAGCATCTCGAAAGCAAATTCGACAGCCGCAAGTTGAAGATCATGTCCATCGGTCCGGGGGGTGAGAACGGCACCCTGTTTGGCTGTATCATGACAGACAAAGACCATGCCGCCGGTCGAACCGGGATGGGCACCGTCATGGGATCCAAAAACCTGAAAGCCATTGTGATCAAGGGCAATAAACGCAGAGCCGCCTTTCGTGCCCGGGCCAATGGTCATGAGGCCATCAAGCGCTATATCTGGCAAATCAAGAATTCACCGCACTACAAGACCTTCAAGAAGTATGGCGGGGCCGGCTACGTTAAATGGGCCGATGACCTGGGAATTATGGGAACCCGCAACTTCCAATCGAATACTTTTGAGTCGGTCGAACAAATCGACGGTAAGAAACTGACGGAAAATGTTACCCGGGTCCACGGCTGCTATCGCTGCCCGGTTCAGTGCAAAGCTGAGCTTGAATTGGACGCCGGCAAGTTCAAGGGCAAAAGGAGCTTTCGTCCCGAATTTGAACCCATGCTGGCCCTGGGGCCCAAATGCGGATTGAGTGATCTGGAGACCCTGGTTTACCTCGACAACCTGTGTTCCCGCATGGGGATCGACAGCATTTCGGCCGGGAATTCATTGGCCTTTGCCATGGATCTGTTTGAAAGAAAAATTCTGACTTGTGCCGATACCGGTGACTTGGACCTGACCTGGGGCAATGGGGAATCCATGGAGGCCCTGATCCGGCAGATGGCCTCCGGCGACGGTTTTGGGGCTGTTCTGGGCAAGGGGGTCCGCCGGGCCGCCCAAATCATCGGCCGGGGCGCCGATTATTATGCCGCCCATGTCAAAGGCCTGGAAATGTCCGGCTATCACCCGGATAAGATGATGGGCACCGCCCTGGGATATGCCGTTGCCAGCCGCGGCGCGGATTTCAACGATGTGTATTCCGCCATCGAGCATAAATGGATGCCGGATGACGGATCCGAAGAATTCGGCACCCCCCGGGCCTCGGATTTGACATCGATCCACGGCAAAGCGGAATTGGTCAGGCGGGCCATGATTGTCGGAACCGTTGTGGACAGCCTGGGGCTGTGTAAAGTGCCGACCCTCTCGCTGATCAGCGCCTACGACCTGGTGGCGGAGGCTGAATTGACAACCGAACTGTCGGGAGAAAGCTTTGCCGTGGCCGATCTGTTTGCGGCCGGGGAGCGCATCGTCAACACGGAAAGACTGATCAACCTGCGCTGCGGGGCCAGCGCTGCGGATGACCGCCTGCCGGATATGTTTTTCGACAAGCAATACAATGACGGTCAGGAGCCGTCCAAGCCTTCGGAGTGGATGGAACCCATGAAAAAGCAATTTTACCGCGTCATGGGCTGGGATGAAAGAGGGCGGCCGAGGGCAGCCAAGTTGGCGGACCTGGGAATTTTGTCTACAGAGAGTTACCAATAAGATGCATTTAACATGGAAAATAAATGCCTAAAGTGATCTAAATTGCCTAAAATAAGGGCGTATGTCCTGAAGGTGATTATGTCCTGAAGATTTAAAATGGGAGGTCGTCAAGATCAATACCTCCATATATACCGTTTTGCTCTTTGATATCAAGCTGGTTTTGTTCAATCAAGCTA
>Ga0209743_1000419_pt1 | contig 13704 bp, 11 predicted proteins | sample OlaalgELextract2_FD_187378 | JGI IMG/M metagenome (GOLD analysis project Ga0209743, IMG submission 187378) | Olavius algarvensis symbiont microbial communities from Tuscany, Italy - Type G ELBA extract 2 (SPAdes) (version 2) | ecosystem: Host-associated > Annelida > Digestive system >...
TAACCTGAAGCACAGCAGATTGCTGCTTTAACCAATTTTTCAAAGAACATTGACCAAATTTAAAATGTTGGACCTACAATTTTGTAATTTATTCTGATCAATTTTAAGTTTATGCGCAGGCTCTATATAAAAAATCCCACGGCTTTCGATGACGCCGCGGGATTATTATATAACTGACAATTTACGTGCTGCTCACTTTTTATCGTCTTCTTTGACTTCTTCGAAATCCGCGTCGACGACATCTTCGTCAGGGGCCGCACCGCCGGGCTGTTCGGCTGATTCAGCACCGGGACCCGCTTGTTGTCCGGCAGCGGATGCCTGCTGGTACATGGCTTCGGCCAGTTTATGCGACACATTGGTCAACTCTTCACTGAGCCGCTTGATCTCTTCGGTGTCTTCACCCTCGATGGCCGTTTTCAGAGCGGCCGATGCTGCTTCGATCTTGCTCTTGGTTTCATCATCGACTTTGTCGCCGAGTTCTTTAATGGATTTTTCGGTCGAATAGATCAGGGCGTCGGCCTGGTTGCGGGCCTCGACCAATTCCCGTTTCTGCTTATCATCATCGGCGTGCATCTCGGCATCTTTTACCAGCTTGTCGATCTCCTCCTTGGACAATCCGGAAGATGCAGTTATCTGGATGGATTGCTCCTTGGCGGTGGCCTGGTCCTTGGCGGAAACATTTACGATTCCATTGGCATCGATGTCGAAGGTCACCTCGATCTGGGGGATACCCCGGGGAGCCGGTGGAATGCCGACCAACTCGAAGCGTCCCAGAGTTTTATTGTAGGCCGCCATCTCGCGTTCGCCCTGCAGCACATGAATGGACACGGCCGGTTGATTGTCGGCGGCCGTTGAAAAGGTCTGGCTCTTCTTGGTCGGAATCGTGGTGTTCTTGTCGATCAACCTGGTCATGACACCGCCGAGGGTTTCAATTCCCAGAGACAACGGCGTGACATCGAGCAACAGGACATCTTTGACATCGCCTTTCAAAACACCGCCCTGAATGGCGGCGCCCAGGGCGACAACTTCATCCGGATTTACACCGCGGTGGGGCTCTTTCTCGAAGATTTTTTTAACCCGTTCCTGAACTGCGGGCATACGGGTCATGCCGCCGACCAGAATGACCTCATTGATTTCCCCGGGAGACAACCCGGCATCTTTGAGTGCCACGCGGCAGGGCTTTTCCAGATTGTCCAGCAAATTGCCGACCAAAGACTCAAGTTTGGCCCTTGTAATTTTGATGTTGAGATGTTTGGGTCCCGTGGCATCGGCCGTAATGAACGGAAGATTAACATCGGTTTCCATCGACGTTGAAAGCTCCATTTTGGCTTTCTCGGCGGCTTCCTTCAACCGCTGCAGGGCCATCTTATCGCCCCTTAGATCGATTCCCTGGTCTTTGTTGAATTCATCGGCCAGATAGTCGATGAGCCGCAGGTCGAAGTCTTCACCACCCAGATGGGTATCGCCGTTGGTCGCTTTAACTTCAAAGACACCTTCACCGATTTCGAGAATTGATATATCAAAAGTGCCGCCCCCCAGATCAAATACCGCAATTTTTTCTTCGGTTTTTTTGTCCAATCCGTAAGCCAGTGATGCCGCCGTAGGCTCATTTATAATCCTTAAAACATTGAGCCCGGCTATTTTACCGGCGTCCTTGGTCGCCTGGCGTTGACTGTCGTCAAAATAGGCCGGAACGGTGATGACCGCGTCGGTTATTTTCTCGCCGAGATACTGCTCGGCCGTGTTTTTAATGTTGGCCAGAATAAATGAGGACACTTCCGCGGAGCTGTACTGTTTGCCCTTTATATTGATGCGAACGTCACCGTTGCTGGCCTGTTCAATAATAAAGGGCAGAATTTTTATATCATCCTGTACCTCTTTGGATGCGTATTTGCGGCCAATCAACCTTTTAACACCGAATGCGGTGTTCTCCGGGTTGGTGATGGCCTGGCGTTTTGCGATCTGGCCCACCAATCTCTCACCACTATCGTTAATGGCCACGATCGAGGGGGTTGTCCGTCCGCCCTCCGGGTTCGTGATTACCGCTGCGTCGGAACCTTCCATAACTGCAACGCAGGAATTCGTGGTGCCGAGATCGATTCCGATTACCTTTGACATGTCTCTTCCCTCCTTAAACTTTATCTCTACTTACTTTGATTACTTCTGTTCTTTGGACCTGGCGACCACCACCATCGAGGGCCGCAGCAACCGGTCATGAATTAGATAGCCTTTTTGCAACTCGTTGATAACCGTATTTGCAGGATATTCATCAGTTTCCTCCTGCATCACCGCTTCATGGAAGGTCGGATCAAATGGCTGGCCTTTGGCGCTAATGGGTTTGACATTAAATTTCTCAAAGACCTTTAATATTTCCTTATGGGTCATTGCCAGACCATCCAGCAGACCTTTGTCGATGGTCTTATGTCCATTGGTAGAGTTCATGGCCAATTCCAGATTGTCAACCACCGAGAGCATCTCTTTTATCAAGGACTGGTTGGAATATTTTCGAAATTCTTCCATGTCCCGCGAGGTGCGTTTTTTATAATTTTCAAACTCAGCCGAAACCCGCAAGAGTCGGTCGTAATTTTCCTGGGCTTCCTGCTCTTTTAACTTTAGTTTTTCTGCCAAATCCTCCAGCGGTTTATTCGCCTGATTCTCAGCCGCCTGATCCGGTTCGCTTTTCAATTGCTGCTCATCATTTTCGGTGGCTTTGGCGGCCGCTGCATTTTTTTTGGCCTCCTTGGAATCAGTTTTGACTTTTATTTCCTTTTTGGCTGACATTCCTAAAATTAATCTCCCGGTCATGTTTGGATGTAATAGTTGCTCTGAAAGTTAAGACCACTTGATAGGTTGTCAAGGTGGTAATATCAAGGTTTTATAGGAAAAATTGATGGTTGTCGATCAGTTGATTTCTTCGATTCAAGTTCTGAATTTCAATTGGTTTCCGGGTGTTGGAAAAGGGAACCGGCGTTCGGTAAAATAAGGTTTAAGGTATATATGGTTTAAGGTTTAGGGTGGAAGGTGGAAGGAAAACCAGCTGAGAGCCGAATGCTCAAGGCTCAAAGCTCAAAGCAAGAGGTGAGGTAATATTTTAGAGGAAGAGGGTTGAAGATAGAAGGTGGAAGGTGTAAGATTCAGGGTCGACTGCAACAGGAATAGTACATGGTTTATATGTGAGGTATAAAAAGGAGGGAGATCAGGGCGATACCGAAAATATCAAGATCTGACGATAGGGTCGCGTAATCGAATTATTTAAAAGGAGAGAGCAAAGCGAAACCATAAATCCGCAATCCACAATCCCAAATCCGCAATCAGAAGATGGTTGTGCACCCACCTTCGTATCTTTTTTGGAAACCCCGGCTCATTATGCAGATCGGGATCAATCCACGACACAAACTGCATCACTTATCGCTGCTTCCTTCCGGACCTGACGAGGTTCGCGACCGTCTGTTGCGTGGTGTCCGATCAAAACGATTCAGGTTTTCCAATTATCGGATCCTGGGGTGGGAATTCAGCCCCGCATAAAGCGGATTTCGGGATAAGGGCACCGCTAACTCCCCGCCTAGCACAACCAACGACTAAAATACGTCATAAATAATTTTTTGCAAGCTAAATGTTATAATAGGTTCATGGGTTCAGGGTTCAGCGGTTCAGGGGTTCAGGGTTCAGGGGTTCAGGGTTCAGGGTTCAGAGGTTCAGGGGTTCAGGGTTCAGGGTTCAGCGGTTCAGGGGTTCAGGGTTCAGGGTTCAGCCCAGCCGCTGGCCAAACGAACGGCCGGTCAAATCGAAAAAGAAACTAAGGAACGTCCAACGTCGAACATCGAATAATGTTTTCTATCTATCTTAAAACGACTGAGCGACGTGTCGGGTCGCAGTCCCGCGGTACCGCGGGACGAAGCCTGAAGCGATTCCACCATTCGTCCTTTGTCATTTTTCATTAGTCATTAGTCATTCCCTGAAGTTTCAAAAGAGGGGTTCAGAGATACGGGTGGGAACAGGTTCAGAAGTTTACTGCTATTGGAAATTCCGTATTCGGCCTTCTGCCCTTGTTGACTTTGGGTCGGCCAATCGGGTATTGTTTTGTAATTTCAATTAATTTTGAATCATATGGGTAAGATTGGCATATTACGGAGACAGCCAAAGTGCAAATAAAAATATCGGTTGAAAAGAAGGTGCTGCGAACGGTCCGGCGGACGATTGCCGAGCACCGCATGCTGGCGGTCGGCGATTCGGTGCTGATTGGTGTCTCCGGCGGTCCGGACTCGGTCGCGCTGGCCTATGTGCTGCACACTCTGGCTGCGGAATATTCGCTACGGTTGGCTGTTGCACATGTGAATCACTGTTTGCGAGGGGACGACTCGGACCGTGACGCCGAATTTGTGGCGGATACGGCACGGCAACTCGGATTACCTTTTTATATTGAAAAAAAGGATGTAATTCAATTTCAACAACGTGAACATTTTTGCCTGGAGGAAGCCGGACGTAAGGTGCGCTATCGGTTTTTCGATCGGGTTTGTGTCGCATACGGCTTTAACAAAATCGCCGTTGGGCACCACGGCAATGACAATGCCGAACTGGTGCTTATGAATTTGCTGCGCGGAAGCGGACCTCTGGGCCTGTCCGGCATCGCCCCGGTCAGAGACGGTAAAATCATTCGTCCGCTGATTCGCCTCGAGCGATCCGAGATAGTTGATTACATCGCTGAAAAAAAATTGACCTGTGTGGCCGATGCCTCCAATTCCGACCTGTCCTTTAGGCGCAACCGGATTCGCCATCATTTAATACCAGAGCTGGAAAAATCCTATAACCCCGCGATTATTAAAACCCTTAACCGGCTTGGCGCTATTTTGCGGTCTGAGGATCAATGGATCGAGCGCCTGCTCAGAAACGATTTTAGCGATTGCATCTCGGTCGAGGCCCCCGGCATCGTGCGCATTAATTTAAAGCCTCTTCAGGGATTGGACCTTGCCGCCAGAAGGCGGATTGTCAGGCGGGCGATTCTGACGGCAAAAGAAAACCTGCGCCGCATCAGCCTGGGGCATATTGATGACGTTTTGTCCCTGATCGACAAAAACCCGGGGACCGGCAGCATCAATTTGCCTGATGGAATCCGGGTTGTACGGCTGGCGGCAGAGCTGACGATTGGTGCCGGCCAGGGCGGCCTGGCGGCAAACGACGACGGATGCGACGACTCGTCAGCAGTGGCTTACCGGTATTCGGTTGCCGCACCGGGGACCTTAAATATCCGGCAAGCAGGCGCCGCCATCAAACTGACCGAGATTGGCGCTGAGGATTTGCCTGATTTTAGCGCCGTCGGAAAAAACCTGGCATTTTTTGATCTGGATTGCCTGCAGTTTCCCCTGGTTGTTCGCAATCGCCGGTCGGGCGACCGTTTCACTCCGCTGGGCCTGAACGGCACGCAAAAGCTAAAAAAGTTTTTTATCGACAATAAAGTTCCCGGACTTCAGCGTCAATTGTGCCCGCTGGTCTTAAGCGGCGGAAACATCGTCTGGGTTGCGGGCCATCGCATTGACGATCGCGTCAAAGTGGATTCAGCCACCCGGCGCATCCTCAAAGCCGAACTTTTGCTTGCTTAATGCGCTATAGTGATTAAATTTGCATATAAACAGGAGCCTCGGAACTTGGTCCTTGATATTTCCTATAAGATACAGGATACTTACAAAAAGATTGAAGAATGAAGAATGAAGATTGAATATTTAATGTACGCCTTCGGCTGATCGATCAAAACTTTTCCCAAAGTCGATGGAGCGCAGCGACTTTCTTAAATCTTCAATCTTCATTCTTCAATCTTCAATAAATTAAGCCCGGGAGGTAACCACATTTGAATCCGTTTTATAAAAATCTGGCTTTATGGTTGGTCATCACGTTGATGATGGTCATGCTTTACAATCTCTTCAGTCAGCAGCACATGGCGGAAACCAGCATCAGCTATACCGAATTTTTGGATATGGTAGAAAATGAACGTGTTTCCGAGGTGGTGATCCAGGGTCAGGAACTGCTCGTAACGGATACAAATCGTAACCGTTTCAAAATTTATGCCCCCCAGGATAACGATCTTATCAACACTATGCGGAAAAAAGGTGTTGCGATCAGTGCGAAACCGCCGGCGGAAAATCCCTGGTACATGTCAGTACTGGTTTCGTGGTTTCCTATGTTGGTACTGATCGGCGTCTGGATATTTTTCATGCGGCAGATGCAGTCCGGCGGCGGCAAAGCGCTCTCCTTCGGCAAAAGCCGGGCCCGGCTGAATACCGATCAATCCGAAAAAGTCACCTTTGAAGACGTGGCCGGCATTGATGAGGCCAAAGAGGAACTGGGAGAAATTGTCGAGTTTCTCAGGGATCCCAAGAAGTTTACCCGGCTGGGCGGACGAATTCCCAAAGGCGTGCTCCTAATGGGCCCGCCGGGTACCGGAAAAACCCTCCTGGGACGGGCCATTGCCGGCGAGGCCGGGGTGCCGTTTTTCAGTATCAGCGGTTCGGATTTCGTTGAAATGTTTGTCGGTGTAGGGGCTTCCCGGGTACGGGATCTGTTCGTTCAGGGCAAAAAAAATGCGCCATGCATCATCTTTATCGATGAGATCGATGCCGTCGGCCGCCATCGCGGTGCGGGGCTGGGTGGCGGCCATGATGAAAGAGAGCAGACGCTCAACCAGCTGCTGGTCGAAATGGACGGATTCGAATCCAATGAGGGCGTGATTCTGATATCGGCCACCAACCGGCCCGATGTACTGGATCCGGCGTTGCTGCGTCCGGGACGATTTGACAGGCAGGTCGTGGTGTCCATGCCGGACATCAAAGGCCGTGAAAAAATCCTCAAGGTACACATGAAAAAAACGCCTATCAGTGGGGATGTGGACTCGCACATCCTGGCCAAAGGTACACCCGGTTTTTCCGGGGCCGACCTGGAGAACCTGGTCAATGAGGCGGCCTTGCTGGCGGCCAAACGCGATAAAGAGAAAATCGAGATGGTCGACTTTGACGAATCGAAAGATAAAGTCTATATGGGGCTGGAGCGCAAATCCAAAGTGATCAAAGAAGAAGATCGCAAGGTGACCGCCTACCATGAAGGCGGCCATGCGCTGGTTGCGCGCTTTTTGCCCGGAACCGATGCCGTCAACAAGATTACCATTGTGCCGAGGGGGCGTGCAGCCGGTGTCACCTGGTTTTTACCCGAAGAGCGCGATTTCAGATTCAAGGACCAGCTTGAAAGCGAACTGGCGGTGGCTTTCGGCGGTCGGGTGGCCGAAGAGATTGTTTTTAACCGCATCAGCACCGGAGCTGCCAATGATATCAAGCAGGCCACCGACCTGGCCCAGACGATGATCCGAAACTGGGGCATGAGTGATCAACTGAGCCCGCTGTCATATTCCAAAGGCGAAGAACAGGTATTTTTGGGACGGGAAATCGCGCAGCACCGGGATTACTCGGAAGCCACTGCTCAAAAGATTGACGATGAAATCAACAAACTGATCAATGACGCCTATCAATGCGCCACGGATGTCTTAAAGGAAAACATGGACGTTCTGCACAAACTGGCAGAAGAATTGCTCGAAAAAGAAACCGTCATGGGCCGGGAACTGGATGAACTGATTAAAGCCTTAAGACCCGGCATCAAACTCCATAATCCTGAGGCCGGGGACCAGGATCCGGAGCAGGCCCAGGCCGGTTCCGAACCGACCTGATTGAATGAAGACTCGCCGGACATATCGTCTGTCATGGCCGGGCCACACCCTGGAGTTAGGACATCAAACCTGCATTATGGGTGTCGTCAATGTGACGCCGGACTCCTTTTCAGACGGCGGTAAATTTTTCGATTGTGATACTGCCGTGGCCCAGGGCGTGAAACTTGCGGCTGACGGCGCCGCCATTGTCGATGTCGGCGGTGAATCTACCCGCCCGTTTTCAGATCCGGTGTCGGTTGAACAGGAAATCCAGCGGGTTGTGCCGGTGATCGAAAAGCTGTCGCGGCGCATATCCATCCCCATATCCATTGATACCACCAAAGCCGAAGTCGCCAGAAGGGCGCTGGAAGCCGGCGCCTCGATTATCAACGACGTGGCTGCTTTGCGCTTTGATCCCGAGTTGGCGGCGGTGGCCGTCGATTATGACACGCCGGTGATCCTGATGCACATGCTGGGGGATCCGAAGCGCATGCAGCAGTCACCTCGCTACGACAATCTAATCCAGGAGATACGGACTTTTTTGGCAGATGCTGCCAAAAGAGCACAGAATCTGGGAATATCTCCTGACAAAATTATTCTGGATCCCGGAATCGGGTTCGGCAAAACGGTCGACCACAATCTTCTGCTGATCAGGCAATTGCATGACTTCGCCAGCCTCAACACCCCGCTTCTGATCGGAGCCTCCCGCAAATCTTTTATTCGTAAACTTTTAAAAGGCGCAGCCGAATCGGATATAGCGCCGGACCTGCCCCTGGTCGAGACCGGATCCCAGGCGACAGTGGCCGCCGCCATCTTAAACGGCGCCCATATCGTCCGGGTGCATGATGTTGCCGGTTCCCTGGCAACGGCCAGGATTGTCGATGCGATTGTTAATTCAGGCTAATCCATTTGCAGGGTTTTTTCCAATTCGGCGATCTCGGCTTTGATGACCTGCCTTTCAGTCGAGTTCAACGTTTCTTCGATCAGGCGCTTCTGCAAACCGATCAAGCGCATCTCCTCGCGGTAGTCACTGCAGCTATATTTATTTTTCTGCGGCATATCCGAATATCTCAATCCACCATGTAAACGTATACAACTCGACAATCTATTATCACACGCGGCCGGCTTCTTTCAAGTTTTCCAGGAAAACGCGGTAAAACATTTCATTATCCGTAATGCCGCGGCTCAAGATTTTGCCGATATCCGGTATATTTTTGCTGTTGATGATCAAGTTTACGCTGGCGTTAAAGGACATCATGTTGTCCATCGTGCGATACCTGTTGCTGATCATGGCAACAAAAATCTGGCGGCGGACTGACATCGACAGACGCTCAAGATATATCAGGACTCCGTTGGAATCCGGACTCTTCGAATCAAAGGTTTCATTAACCACAACGAGATCATAGACGTGGTAGCGCATTCTTTTGAGAGCGTCACGTGAACTTTCCGCCTGCGTGATTTGATACTCCATCAGATGCAGGGCATTGTGAATGGTTTTGACGGCCTGCGGATTTTGTTCACAAACCAGGGCCGTCAAACCGTCTTCTTCTATAAAATCAAATGGCTTGTCAGTGGCGTCGTAGCCGCCATCCGTTGATTTTTCAATGCCTAGCGTATTCGCCTTGGTTCTATCGGCCGGATTAATGGTAATCTGGACCTTACATTTAGGACATGGTAACCTGGCTACCCGACCGGCGGGAATTTTATCGGCGGACAGGCGGAATTTGCTCAAGCAGGTATAGCAGATAATTTCCATAGGTATAGCTACCTTTAGTTTGACCTATTGTATGCGCGATCGATTTCCAGTTTTTCGATATCGGTGGTTGCTTCTCCCCGCGAACTTTTAATGGCGTCGATGCCGCGTCCCACAATTCCCCGCTGGGAGGCATAAACCATGGCGGTCTGCTGGGTGATCTTACCTTTCTCGAACAACCCGACCAAGTGTTGATCAAAGGTCGTCATTCCAAAGGCATTGCTGGATTCCATGATATCGTAAAATGTCTTGCCTTCCGATTCACCATGCAGAATAGCATCCTGGACGCGCATATTGGTTCTCAGAATTTCGAAAGTGGCGACCCGACCGCCGCCGACCTTTGGCAAAAGTCGCTGACACACGATCCAACGCATCGAATCCGCCAATCGAATCCGTATCTGGCGTTCGTCTTCGTTGGGAAACATGCCGATGATACGGTTGACCGTAGAACCGGCATCAACGGTATGCAGAGTGGTTAAAACCAAATGACCGGTTTCAGCCGCACTGAGTCCGATTTCGACGGTTTCCTTGTCACGCATTTCACCGACCAGGATCACCTTGGGCGCCTGCCGCAAAGCCGCGCGCAGGCCGCTGGAATAATAGTCGAAATCCAGTCCGAGTTCCCGCTGGTTAAAGGTCGACTTTTTATGGGGATGCTGGTATTCCACGGGATCTTCCAGGGTGATGATGTGAACGGATTTGGATTCGTTGATCTGGTCTAAAATTGCAGCCAGGCTCGTAGTTTTACCGGAACCGGTGGCACCGGTGACCAATACGAGACCGTTAATTTCCTTGGCAACCTCGTACATGGATTTAGGCAGAGACCGTTCATCTATGGTCGGGATCTTGGACTCAAGTTTACGCAAAACGATGGATATATTGGCGCCCTGGGAGAATATATTGACCCTGAAACGCGCCTTGCCGGGCAAGCTGTACGAAAGGTCGCATGATCCCGTTTCCATCAGCGATTTGGTCAAGCGACGGTCCTTGTTGATGAGATTCAAGGCCAGTATTTCAGTCTGAAAAGGGGTCAGCGCTTTAAAGCTGGGTTTGATGTTAACGGGGATCAATTCTCCCGCACTTTCAACCTGCATGGGTTTTCCGACAGTGAAATTCAGATCGGAAACATCCCGATGAAAATCAAGCATTCTGACCAGTATATGATCGATTTCCTGTTTTTTCATTTTTTATTTATATTTTCCATTAGTCACTTATCAACTAATCAACCAATAAACCAATCAACTAAAATCAGGCTTCCGTAAAATCAGCCGGCGGTGATGTCAGCAGGGGACGGAAACGTCCCTTTTCATTGGCTTTGGCGTAACCTTCCTCGGCGCTGATCATACCTTTTTTGTACAGGTCCATGATGGAGTCATCCAGCAGAATCATGCCCCATTTTTTACCAGTTTGGATCATGGAAGGAATCTGATGGGTTTTGCCTTCCCGGATCAGATTCCGGACCGCCGGATTGGCGATCAGAATTTCCAATGCGACCACTCTGCCTTTGCGATCGATCCGTTTAAAAAGCGTCTGGGCAATAACAGCCCGCAGGCCATCGGAGAGGGTTGAACGAATTAAAGGCTGCTCGTGCGATGGAAAAACTTCGATCACCCGGTCGACGGTCTTGTAAGCACTGGAGGTGTGCAGGGTGGAAAATACCAGGTGGCCGGTGGATGCCGCTTCAACCGCCAGGGAAATCGTTTCGAGATCCCGCATTTCTCCCACCAGAATGATATCCGGATCTTCACGCAAGGCGCCGCGCAGTGCGGTGGCAAATGAATCCGTATGAACTCCCACTTCACGGTGATTGACGATGCAACCCTGACTTGTGTGAACGAATTCTATCGGATCTTCAACGGTGATAATATGATCTTTGCGGACCCGGTTCGAAATATCGACGATTGCCGCCAGCGTGGTGGATTTCCCACTGCCCGTGGGTCCTGTAACCAGAACCAGCCCGCGCGGCAGCGAGGCCAGTTTTGCCACCACCGGCGGAAGACCAAGCTGTTCGGCGGTCATGATGGCACTGGGGATTTCTCTAAACACGGCACCGACACCATTTTTTTGCATAAAAAAATTGGCGCGATATCTGGCCAGCCCCGGAATCTCGTAGCCAAAATCAATGTCACCGCTTTCTTCGAACGTTTTGATTTTCTGTTCAGAAGCAATTTCGTAGAGCATACCCCTCAAATCATCATTATCTAGAACCTTATACTTGACTCGCTCAATATCGCCCCGGATTCTAAGGGCCGGGGGTGAACCTGCCACCAGATGCAGGTCGGATGCTCCCTGTTCATTCATCAATTTAAAAAATGCATCAATCATTGCCATTCATAGCTCCTGCCGTCACCCTGATCGTCCCTTTAAAAAAACAATACCACGGAAACACTTTGGATTGTCACAGTATTAGAAAATCCATGCCGATTTTCATAGCTGCAATCGGTATGTCCCTTCGCTTGAATTCGGCGAGTGCCCCCTCGTACTGTTACCGATTACGCTATTTTAACTGTGCCAACCCGAGTCCTTTCGTGGCAATTTTAAATGATAAAAGTCATCGCGGCTCGGAAACCAGCAGTGAATCCACCCCAGCGGAAGTCTCTTTAGGCGCGCCGGCAGCTTGTCCCCCGATCCGGCTCTATTGCGGAGTTTTATCGGTTTCCGCGGCCTTTACTTCGCTTGTTTCAATACTTTCAGCTTGCCGTCCTCCTCATCCATTTCTTTGGTGCTTTCTTTGCTGATTTCCAGCAGTTTGCTGTGAGCCTCGATAATCGAGCTGATCTGCACTTCGATTTGCATGCGCTGTCTTTTCAATTCTGAAATATCTTCATGCAATTGTGCCAACCGGTTATGGGCTTTATTTAAAATCTTTTCAGCTTTGACCTCGGATTCCGCGATAATCAGCTCAGCAGATTTACGGGCATTGTCTTTCATTTGATCCAGGACTTTTTGAGAATTCAACAGGGCCCGTTTAAACGTTTCTTCGCGCTTGCGGTATCCTTGAATTTCAAGCTCAAGTCGTCGGACCTCTTCCTGTTGATCTTTGTGGGTTCTTTGCAGCCCTTCAAAGGCAATTGCCAGCTGCTCTAGAAACGCATCCACTTCCCGTATGTCGAATCCGCGAAATTTGGTTTTAAACTTCTGCTGCTGTATATCAAGGGGAGTTAGATTCATCGGATTTGCCTGCCTTTCCGTTTAGGGCAACGTCATCGCAAATTGGTGGATGCTTCGCACCACGAATTGCTGCAGAAAAATGATGGCTAAAAGAACGACTATCGGAGAAAAATCAATGCCGCCGAAGCTCAGCGGGATTCTCCTGCGAATCTGGTAAAGTACGGGCTCGGTTACATTGTGGATAAAGCGAACAATCGGATTGTAGGGGTCCGGACTGACCCATGACAAAATTGCGCGGGCGATGATGATCCACATAAAAATTGTCAGGGCGATGTCCAGGACTTTGGCAATGGCGACTAAAAAATTACTGATAACAAACATGCGGAACCAACCTTCTTTTATTAACTCATCGAAAATTAGAAATAGAAATAATTTAACTTCAGGCCAATAGCAAGACTAAATTATATTCTTTTCGATAAGTCAAGGGATATCATGAAAAATCAAAGGGTAAGCCCCGATTAAGTCGCCGCTCCTCCCTCGGGATCGATGCCGATCGCCGTTCGCTCCCCGATATTTAATCAATTCTGCCCGATAAGTTTACCTCCCCGAAATATTTACGATACACTGTTTATATCGGCCGGGATGGTTGGAAACTTAATCGGAACTTGAACCTTTTAAAAAAAAAGCACTAATCAATGGTATCCTGCAACCGGCAAGACCTTTAAATGAATAAATAATATTAATAATATCACTTCCTTCGGGAGAATGCAAATAGGTGGGCCAAATGAATAATGAATACTGAATAATTGAGGATTTCTGTCGATCTTAGTCTCTGAGATAAGGCGAAATTTACGAACCGGCATTCGGCGTTCGGTTTTCGGCATTTGGTAATCAACTGGTTAAATTTCTATGGTATAAGGTTTAAGGTGCAAGGCGTCGGCGTTCGGCGTTTGCTAATGGTCCGAAATTTATCGAAATAAAAATCGGACGAGGTGCTCGGAATTTAAGCATATGTTACGAGGGTTTAACGAAAGAGTGGACGCATAAACGTAAAAATTCTCATTATATCAGCATGATAAGATAAAATACTACTTGACTTTTTTTGATATAAGTACTACTAAAATCACTCCTTTTATAGGCCTAGTTCCCTAAAACT
>Ga0209743_1000434_pt1 | contig 13424 bp, 10 predicted proteins | sample OlaalgELextract2_FD_187378 | JGI IMG/M metagenome (GOLD analysis project Ga0209743, IMG submission 187378) | Olavius algarvensis symbiont microbial communities from Tuscany, Italy - Type G ELBA extract 2 (SPAdes) (version 2) | ecosystem: Host-associated > Annelida > Digestive system >...
TGAAACGAAGCAAGCCAACCAACGCGATTATCGTCTTATTCACCTTGCTTGTCCTTATCCTGTTTGTCATTCTCGGCGCCCCGATTGCCATTGCAAACGCTACTTCGCGATACTTCCCCCTCTTCGACGCAGACGGCGTCGGCGCGCTGCTGCATGGAACCGCACTCATCTTCGTGGCCTACACCGGGTACGGCCGCATTGCAACCCTGGGCGAGGAGATGCGCGATCCGGCGCGGAACATCCCGCGGGCAATTATTATCACCCTGCTTCTAACCATGATTCTCTACGTATCAGTCGTGGCGGTTTCCGTGGGCGTCATTGGCGCAAATGGTCTTTTCGAGGCAACTCGCACTGCGGCCGCGCCGCTCGAAGCCGTGGCGGAAAATTTCGCTGTTCCCGGAATCAGCTGGCTGATCGCCATGGCGGCGATTACAGCCATGGTTGGAGTGTTGCTCAATCTGCTGCTAGGCCTGTCACGGGTTATGCTCGCCATGGGACGCCGCCAGGATTTGCCAACCTGGTTCGCGCATGTGGATGATAAATCGCCTCGTCGAGCGGTTATCGTAACCGGAGCGCTGATAATCGGACTCATTCTAATCGGCAATGTCCGGACAACCTGGTCTTTCAGCGCCTTCACCGTGCTAATCTACTATGCGCTAACCAACCTTGCGGCGCTGAGGCTTCCCGCCAGGCAGCGACTCTTTCCACGCATCATCCCAATCCTGGGGCTATTGAGCTGCCTGGGTTTGGCATTCTGGATAGAGCCGGCAATCTGGATTATCGGGCTCGGACTCATTGCACTGGGGCTTGCATGGCATTTCTTCGCAGCACCCAGAGTTCGCCGCCCGCCGCGAAGCTAGGATTTAAGAAACAGCACCATCAAGCCGGCGCAAATTTTTGCAGACAAAAGATGAGATTTGATGAGATAATCCCCTTGTTTATGAAAGTACAAAACCCTGATTCAGGTGGACAATGACAAAGGCGGAAGAAATAATCAGGGCACTGAAACTTCAACCATTGCCTGAAGAGGGAGGATTCTACTTTGAAACCTACAAATCATCGATTGAACTTCCTGCTGATATAATTTCTCCCCCCTGCAGTGGAACCAGGCTGGCCAGCACGGCGATATACTACTTGCTAACCCCTGATTCTTTCTCTGCACTTCATCGTCTTCCCAGTGACGAAATTTTCCATTTCTATCTAGGAGACCCAATCGAGCTTCTTGAACTCGATGCAGATGGCCAGGGCAGAGTAGTACAGCTGGGCCAGAATCTATTTGGAAATATGAAGTTGCAGCATGTCGTAAAAGGCGGAACATGGCAGGGTTCAAAACTGGTTTTCGGGGGCAGGTTTGCTCTTCTGGGAGTAACCGTGACACCAGGTTTCGATTTTCAGGATTACGAGGCTGGCAAGCGAGATGAGCTTATCGAACTTTATCCCAGTTTTGAAAATCTGATTACGGAACTGACGCGATAGGGAAATGTCTGTTTCCGGATTCGCGGCAGGAATTCACTGTTCCTGAAACAGGAAAGGATAGATGCGCGCACACCATTTACAGCATGCATCCTTTGAAGGACTTGGCAGTATCAAGGCCTGGCTCCAAAACGCTGGCTATGAGATAAGCATCACCAAAGTCTGTGAATCGATGAAATTGCCTTCGCCAAACGAAATCGATCTATTGGTGCTGACAGGGGGACCCATGAGCGTTAATGATGAGTTCTCCTGGCTCTCTTTGGAAAAAGAATTCGTTCGCAGAGTAATCGAATTCAGCAAGCCTGTGTTGGGTATCTGCCTGGGTGCGCAACTTATGGCAAATGCCATGGGCGGAGAGGTTTTTCCAAATCCCGTGAAGGAGATTGGATGGTTTCCGGTTCAATCCGTGGCAACAAAGCCGGATACCACCTTTGTTTTTCCTGAATCAACCAGGGTTTTCCACTGGCACAGTGAAACCTTCAGCCTGCCACCGGGCGCAATACGAATCGCAGAGAGCGCAGGGTGTCAAAACCAGGCTTTTCAGATGGGTAAATCCGTTATCGGTCTTCAGTTTCACTTGGAAACGACGTCTGAATCGGCGCAGGAATTAGTCTCCAATTGCAAGGATGAACTGGTGCCATCCCGGTATGTTCAGCGCGAAGAGGATATTCTGTCGAATAGACTGGAGAACTATGCCGCAATCAATCAATTGATGGCTAATTTGCTTTCGTATCTGATGCTAAGCTGAAAACACATGCCGCCCTGCAAAACATCAGGTTTCTAATTTTGGCCGAGCTTGCCTATATGCCTGATATCCTTGCCCTTCACCATGAAGATTACCTGTTCTGCAAGATTGGTACAGTGATCAGCCATACGTTCAAGCACCTTGGCCACCGATTGGATATGCATTCCGTGCTTCACTTTGCTTTCGTCTCTCATTATGCCCAGCAGTTCGCGGAAAATCCGCGTATAAAGCTCATCCACCTCATCGTCTCGATCAACGACATCATGTGCCTTTTCAACGTCGCCCGCAACAAATGCGTCAATTGCGTCCCGAATCATTGACTGAACAATTGCAGCCATTCGCGGAATATCGACGTAAAGCTTGGGCAGCAGCAGTTCAGATCCCAAATCTGTGACTCGTTCGGCGATGTTCACCGCCAAATCTCCGATGCGCTCCAGGTCGGTAACCATCTTCAAGGCCAAGGTAATAAAACGAAGGTCTAAAGCCATGGGTTGCCTTTTCGCCAATATAATCAGGCAAAGCTCGTCGGACTTGATTTCATCATGATTAACCTGATGATCCGCCTCGATAGTGTCATTGGCCAGCCCTATGTCATGATCCACGAGAGCCTTGACTGACTGCGCAATCATTTTTTCCACCTTTCCAGCCATTAGCAGGATTAGTTCGCGGAGTCTGCGCAACTCAGTTTCATACATTCTATCCGTGTGTGATTTTTTCATCTGTTCAATACCCTGCCTCCTACCCAAATTTTCCGGTGATATAATCCTCTGTGCGCTTGTCCTTTGGAGCGGTAAAGAGTTGGTTTGTTTTTCCAAACTCGACAAGTTCGCCCAGCAGAAAGAATGCGGTTCGGTTGGAAACTCGTGCTGCCTGCTGCATGTTGTGGGTAACTATGATGATGGTGTAGCTTTCCGCCAATCCGTGGATTAAGTCTTCGATTCGCGCGGTGGCGATAGGATCCAGCGCTGAGCAAGGTTCGTCCATCAGCAACACATCCGGCTCGACAGCCAGGGCTCGAGCAATGCAGAGTCGTTGTTGCTGTCCACCTGAAAGACCCGCGCCCGGCTCGTCAAGGCGATCCCTTACTTCCCTCCAGAGAGCTGCCTGTTGCAGAGCGCGTTCGACAGTTTCAGGAGCCCGTTTTATTTGTTCGGATTTAGTCAGCTTGAGCCCAGCCAGTACATTCTCTCTTACAGACATCGTCGGAAAAGGATTCGGCTTCTGAAATACCATACCAACCCGTCGACGAAGAAGAACAGGGTCTACTCCTTTATCATATATGTTGTATCCATCGAATTTGACCAGTCCCTCCACCTGTGTGCCGGGAACCAGCTCGTGCATCCTGTTGAGACAGCGTATGAAAGTGGACTTGCCGCAGCCCGAGGGTCCGATAATTGCGGTTACCTGCTTCTCGGAGATATCCATGCTGATTGCGCGGATAGCCTGCTGATTACCAAACCAGGCGGATAGGTTTTTGATGGAAAATTTGGTTTTAAGAGAACCTTCCTTTTCTGCGGAATCCGGCAGCGTCAGGTTTATATTCGGGTTTGTTTTCGCAGCCGATTTTACTTCGATGGCCGACGACATCACCAGTACCTCCTCTTCTGGAGTCGGTTGCGCAGATAGATGGCCAATCCATTTAGCAGCAGCATTGTCACCAGAAGCACCACAATACCCGCGGCCGCATTATCCAGAAATTCTCGCTGGGGGCGGGAAACCCAGTTAAATATTTGAATGGGAAGTACAGTAAAGGGCGAGTTAATTCCATCAGGCAAGAAGGCTATGTAAGCCAGAGCTCCTACTACTATCAGGGGGGCGGCTTCTCCAATCGCCCGGGAAACAGAGAGTATAGCGCCAGTCAAGATTCCCGGAAATGCCACAGGCAATACTACCTGACTTACAGTCTGCCAGCGTGTCGCCCCCAGCGCATAGGCTCCCTCCCGAATCGAAAGCGGCACAGTTCTCAGGGCCTCGCGCGAGGCCAGTATTACAATGGGAAGGATGAGGAGGGCCATTGTGCATGCTCCGGCCAACAAACCTCTTCCCAGTCCTATGGTACGCACAAACAGCTTAAGACCGAGCAAGCCGTATATTATGGAAGGGACACCCGCCAAATTGGCGAGGTTGATTTCTATGAGGTTGGCGAGCCAACCGCGCTTGGCATATTCTTCGAGATAAACTGCTGCCCCGACTCCAATCGGAAGAGCCATTGCCGCGGTAAGCGCAATCAAGTAAACGCTTCCAACGAGACCCGGCCGAATTCCTGCTTCCTCTGCCTTGCGTGAAGGATAGCTGCTCAGGAAGCTCCAATTCAGGCGGTCAATGGAATCTATTCCAACATCAACCATCAGAACTATGAGTATGATTAAGGGTAGCGCAACCGCGGCAATACACAGGCCAATGAAGCTCCTCTCGGCAAGCTTGCGGCGCAGAGTGGAATGACTCATATCTTCCCCCGAAAACGACGTGCTATTCGCTGACTTAAAATATTCATCACAAAGGTGATGGCAAAAAGAGAAGCGCCCACGACAAAGATAGTCTTGTACTCAATAGTTCCCGTAGGCGTATCGCCGAGACTTATCTGAACTATGTATGCGGTCATAGTTTCGATGGGCACGCGCGGATCCAATGTCAATCTTGGCTGCTGTCCTGCAGCTATGGCCACTATCATGGTTTCACCTATGGCACGCGATGTCGCCAGGATGACAGAGGCCACTATGCCAGAGAAGGCCGACGGTATGGTCACCCGGAAAATTGTCGCCAGCCTCCCTGCTCCCAGAGCGTACGATCCCTCTTTCAAGGTGGCAGGCACCGCATGGAGGGCATCCTCGCTTAACGAGGAAATCATGGGGATAATCATTATCCCCATCACTATACCCGGGCTCAAAGCATTGAAACCGGCAAGTCCCGGTATAAATTTCTGCAGTAGAGGCGTGATGAAAACCAACGCAAAGTATCCGTAGACTATGGTAGGCACACCGGCAAGCACCTCAAGCGCCGGCTTGACTGCCTTTCTCACACTCTCCCGCGCAAATTCGCTAAGATAGACAGCGGCAAGCAGGCCCAGTGGCAAAGCCACCGCGACGGCAATAAGCGAAGTTAGAAATGTGCCGCCAATAAGTGGCCAGATTCCGAAGTGTTTATCGCTGAATAAGGGCGTCCATTGGGTATCGCCAAAAAATTCAGCAAAAGTCACTTCCTGAAAGAATCCCACAGTCTCGAAAGCCAGGACGGTCAGTATAGCCACGGTTGTAAATATTGACAGAACACCGCTCCCAAGCAAGCCAAACTCCACTAGCCGCTCACGAAACGAAGTTGCGCGTTTGCTTTTCTCAGTACGTCTCATATCTTACTGCCTGCGCAATAGTTCCTCGACAGTTACGCCTACCTGAGATCCCTGACCTCCGAAGACAGATCCCACAATGCGTTTGTCAAAACGCTGTTTAACCAGTTCATAGTCCTGATCGGAAAGTGGAATATACCCAACTTCCATAACCAGAGGCCTGCCTTCGGCGAAATAGAAGGAAATGAAGTCCTGCACCACCATCCGCCCGGTTGCTTCCTTGTTTACATAAATGAAAAGCGGACGGGAAAGTGGCTGATATGTGCCATTAGACACAGTCTCAAGGGAAGGTGCAACGGGTTCAGGGCCGTTCTCTTCATTGCCATCGTCTACAGGCACTATCTTGAGCTTGTCTCTGTTCTCCACATAATAGGCAAGGCCAAAAAAGCCCAGCGCTTGAACATCGCTGGCTATTCCCTGTACTAGAACGTTGTCGTTTTCGCTGGATGTGAAGTCACCCCGACTGGAATGCTCTTCTCCTACGATGGCCTGGGTGAAATAATCATAAGTTCCAGAGTCCACTCCCGGCCCGAAGAGATGTATCTCTTCATCTGGCCAATCCGATCTGATTTGATTCCACCGAGTTATCTCGCCCTGCGCCTCAGGAGCCCAAAGTTTTTTCAGTTCTTCAACAGTTATGTAGTCTATCCAATCAGCTTGCTTATGCGCCACTACGGCAATACCATCGTAAGCAACAGGCAGTTCTATGTATTCAACGTTGTTCTCTCTGCAGAGTTCTACCTCCGAAGGCTTGATAGGCCGGGAAGCATTGCTGATTACGATTTCGTCCTGGCAAAACTTCTTGAAACCACCGCCACTTCCCGAAATCCCGATAGTTACCTGAGCCTTGTACTGTTTTTGGAATTCCTCTGCCACTGCCTCGGTAATAGGAAAAACTGTACTGGAACCGTCAATGGCGACAAGAGCCGACTCTTCCTTATTGCAACTTACAGAAGCGACCAGTATTGCTAACGATAGAATACCAGTTGCCAAGTTTGTCTTGTTTTTCACTATTCCAGCCTCCTTTTTGTTGCGTAAATCTATCATGCTCCTGTGGCAGCTTTGTGACGACCAGGTGACTTCTTGGCGAAACTGCCTGGAATCAGCAGACGCTTCCGGCATAAGCGAACAGCTCTCTTTTCTGCGGGACTTCTTCGCCTACCTTGTATCTTCTTCCAAAATATAGTGCCCCCCCGTCATTGCCGGCAGAGTCATCCAGAAAACTGAGCCATGAGGGTGGCCGTGGTTTAAGCCCACCTGTCCATTCATGGCTTCCGTCAAATTTTTCACTATGGAAAGTCCAAGGCCGGTACCTCCCAACTCTCGCGATCTACTGGTATCAACTCGATAGAAGCGTTCGAAAATTCTATCCTGGTGTTTGGGCTCGATCCCATATCCGTCGTCACAGACTTCTATGCGTACTCTGTCGCCTGTTCGGCGAGCTCGGACTAAAATATGGCCGCCCTCGGGCGTATACTTTACGGCATTGTCAACCAGGTTGTAGAGAGCCTGATCCAGTGCCTTTGCGTCGGCCAGCACAAGAAGATTGGGCTTCAAATCGGCTTCGAGAGTGAGCCGTTTCGCTATGGTTCTCGCCTGCACTCTCTCCGGGATTTTGCTGGCGACATCTTCAATTCGTATCGCACGAAAATCAAGAATGTATCGCCCCCTCTCGATTTGCGAGATATCCAGCAAATCGTTAATTATGCTCGAAAGCCTTTCGGAATTTCTTTGCAGAGCTTCAAGGAATTCCAGGGCGCAGGGTTGACCCTCCAACGCACTTTTCAGCAAGGTTTCGGCGTTGGCCTGGATAACACTTACCGGTGTCCGAAGCTCGTGGGAAGCATTTTCGATGAAGTCCCGGCGCACAGCTTCCAAATGGCGTAGTTCAGTGACATCACGCATAACCACCACTGTTCCCCCTGTGGCGTGCTGTGGGGTAACGGTTGCCTGCAAACGACGAGAGTCCCTTCCCGGAAGTTCGAATTCAACTGTGTTAGTCTCCGCGGCTTTGGAGACAAGCTCGTTCAAGTCGGGCGATCTGATTACTTCCGACAACATACGTCCGGGTACAGCGGATAGTCCTAGAAGGGATAAGAGAGCGGGATTGGCGTGGGTTATACGACGGTTCTCATCGAGGGCCAATATCCCTTCCTCCATGCTTTCAAGAACTGCTTCGAAATAATCACGTTCCTGAGCCAGGCTGGACATGAGCCGTTCAAGCTCCGAAACCATCCGATTAACGGAACCGGCCAGTTTACCGATTTCACCCTTCGAAGAAATGAAAACTATGTCGTGGCTTTGCCCTCTCATTCGTTTCTCGGCGAGTGTTTTGGCGTTTCCCAACAAGTTTCGGAGTCGGCTCGACATGAGGCGAAATGTGAAAATGCCGACCAAAGCCGCGATTCCCAGCCCCAGTATGATGATATGAAACAGCAACAATCGAAGTCTTGCAAGGGCAAGATTCACTTCATGAAGCGGTTTGGCTATACGAACGACTCCCAACCCGTTCTCGTGTTGAAATGGAACCGCCACGTAAAGAATGTCGGTTTTCAAACTTGCGCTGTAACGTCTGGAACTGCCTTGGCCTTTGGAAAGTGCCTCCAATACCTCCGGGAGATTTTCCGCTTCGAGGATTCGTTTGCCGGATAGCTCCGAATCGCCAAGGAGAGTGCCGTCGGGAGCTATAACAGTTATGCGGCTTGAAATGATTTTCCCGAATCTGTCCACCAGGGAATCCAACGAATCAACAGAATTTTCCCCCAGGGCAGCGAGTATCAACTCGCGCATTGCCTTGGCATAATGCAGTAGTTCCGAATTGGCTTCTGTCTCGAATTGCGCATACAGCTTGGATTTCAGAAAGACGGCACTTATCACAACAACTACCAGGATGAGAACAGTCAGAAAAAGACTGCTGCGAAAACTTCGTTTCAAGTGCTCTCTCCGTCGGATTCCGCAACAAAGCAATAGCCGACTCCCCGTATGGTTTCAATGTAAACACCTGCCCGACCCAGTTTCTTACGCAACCGCTTTATATGAGTATCTACTGTACGGGTGCTGACGTTCGCCTGGATTCTCCAGACATCCGAGAGCAGAGCATCTCTAGTTTGCACCCGTCCTCTTCGAAGCAGAAGAGTTTTGAGCAAATTGAACTCAAGGGCGGTGATGCGTATCTCCTGGTTGTCAACCCATAGACGGTGGGCTGATATATCTACTCGGAGACTACCAAAAACTTGCTGTTCGAAGGACTCATCCTCCGGATACACCCGGTGAAGAATCGCCTTTACACGCAGCATGAGTTCCCGGACGCTAAACGGCTTAACCACGTAATCATCGGCGCCAACCTCGAAACCCACAACCCTGTCTATCTCTTCCGCCTTTGCTGTCAACATGAGAACCGGTACATCCCGAGTGAGTTCTGTCTGTCTCAACCTCCGGCAAACCTCCACGCCGGAGATATCGGGGAGCATCAAATCGAGGATAATGATATCAGGAACCGGATTCTGGAAGGCCAGGGAAAGTGCTTCCCGACCTGCGAAAGCGCATCGGGTTTTAAATCCTTCACGCTGCAGGTTGTATTCGAGAGTGGCCACTAAGTCTTTTTCGTCTTCAATTATAAGGATGAGCCCGGAAATCATCTGAACCTCAATTTGTAGCAAATCTCATTTAGTCGGCTGGATTTGGTCATCTCATATTCTCAAGAACTAGTCTATAAAGCATCTTACAGAGTTTTCAATATCCAGGATATCCCGCTGATTAAGCCTGCGAAACAGTGCGGCTGGAAAACTGCTTCTATCCCGCAACGTAAGTTGCCGCTGTCGGTTCCGTCACGCCAGCTTATGCAGATTAGCACATGCTGCCGGATTTTAGTAACCGTTGCTTTGCGCTACCGGGCATGAGTCAATATCGTGCTTTTTAATAAAAACATTGAACCTCAATGAGAACTTGTTACACTTATGAGAATGCAGGCCTAAATTGGAGGTTTGGGGTGCTCAGAAATGTGATTATTGCCCTGGTACTTACACTGGCTCTGACCCCGATGCAACTCTGGACTTCGGTTTACCGTTGGAACGGGAATGCTGGCAATAATAACTGGGATGATTCCCGTAATTGGATAGATTTAAATACTTCCTCGCAGGGTGTTCCAGGATCCGGCGATACCGCCATAATAAGTGGGAATGCTGTGGTTAATGTTCCTGCCTCGTTGGCGAATTTTGAAATAGAGAATATATTCTTAAGAGGAACTCTCAATATTGCCGGATCAGGGAGCTGCAGCATAAATGTAATAGACCTGACGGGAACTATCGACATCCAGGGAGCAAGGACAACTACGATTGCGGATTCCTCCTTTATACAAGGGACTGTTAAATCGAAGGGTGACTTAACATTCCAGAGCAACATTAGTCTTGAGGGGAATTTTACTTTCGAGCTTGACGGCACAAATAACAGTTTTGGCAACATTACCGGCCCACATAGTCTTCATCTGAATTATAGCACTGATTCGCCCCGGTTTTCCAATCCAATTACCGTTTCCAACCTGACGATTACTTCAAACGCCAACATCAGCCAGGATTCCACAGCTCCAATTGTCATCACCGGTACAACAACGCTCACCGCGGGCAGCGGCGCGAATGATATAACACTTATTTCCCCGAACAACAGTTTTGGCACCCTGACGCTAACTGGGAATGACGTCCAGATAACACAGAACAGTGACAACCTCGAACTTGGAGACATCAAAGCAAACAGCCTGCTGCTAAAGATAAACGGCACCGTGACACAATCGGCAGGTACTTCAATCAGGGATGCCCTGGGAGGAAACAACTGCAGACTGCAAGTACAGGGAGCGGGACCCTCTCTCTTATCCAATTCTGGTAACAGGGTAAATACCATCGCCGTCGATACCACCAACGCTTTTTCTTACAGCGGTGAGAGTACACTCATCGTTGGGGAGTTGGATCTTGCCAATACCGGCACGCCCATCACCGGTATCGATACGGACGGCAACTTGAGTTTTTTGAATACTTCGATAAACACACAAAGAGGGATGCAGATTGGCGGCAATCTGAATATTGACGACGGCATATTGAATGGTGGTTCACAAACGATAGAAATAAAAGGGAATATGACGGTGAGTGCACCCGGAGTATTCAGAGGTGATTCCGGAACTGTTAAATTCACACAGTCAAATTCGATTCTCGAAGCAAATGGAAGCACATTCAACAACCTGGAGGTAGTGGATTCAAACCTGGATATTCAAAACAGCGATTTCACGGCAACCGGCACTGTTAAGGTTGATTCGAACAATAATCCGGCACAACTGCAATTCATCAGGGGTAACCACAGCGCTGCAATTGCCAATCTTATCCTGGATGGAAATACTGCCCCTGTCGTGGATTTTGCAAATTGGAACTTCAATATAGGTGTTTCCCTTGACAACGAAGATGGCGAAATCAAGCTAACCGGCGAACAGACAACACAGACATTTGCTTATGATAATGCAAACAAGCTGGGGCTTGTAAGCTATTACAACGGAAATGGGGCTGGCACGATACATCATGGAGATTTCTGGAATCTCGAAATAGATGCTGCCGGACAAACCATCAGCCTTAGTTCAGACATCAGTATTCATGGATTCTACAACCCCAATTCCAATAAGACTCTGAGCACACCCGTTTCCGAGACTGATTTGGTTGGATTGCGATTGAAAGACGGCACTCTGAATACAGCCGATCATACGATTACTCTCCACGGTTCGTACGTAAGAACGGATGCCGCGCTTGTATCTGGAAATCTAAGACTCACCCTGCTTGGAAACTATCCAGCCTATATTGGCGGAAACAATGATTTCTTTGAGTTCAACTGCGAAGATGCCAGCGTTCAGGGAAAGATTATCTACTTTCAAAGCGGCAAGACTACCAGAGTAGCAAACAGGTTTGCAATTAAAGGCGGTGGAACCCATCCTCCCGGGAATCTGCTGGATATACATTCGCCAGTTTTTCCATCTCCACGATCCTATATCTATGTAGTTTCATCCCAACCCGGCAATGCAATTCACTACTGGAACTTCAACAGAACCTCAACGGCGGAATTGGAACTTGAGTTCGTCTACCTGCTGCATTCGGATGCTTCGGCAAATCCACAGATTAAACCTGCAAACGCTACGTTTCAAGACTGCCCGGAATGGCACAATCCCCCCTACATATTGCTCTCATGGACCAAAGATATTGGAGATTTGGATTCAGCGCCTGTTCATAACGGGCGCATCGATAAGATTCTGGTTGATAGCGAATATAATCTGAATATGGATTTCAATGGTTTGGAGGTTGAGGTTGAGGGATATGAAGTTAGGGGATTTCAGGCACATGGCACTAATGCGAATCAGTTCTACATAAAACTGGAAGAGCAAGCCTACCTGGATACTTCGGCCACTCCCAGGTGGAAGATTATACGAAACGACAGCCTCAAAGATACGGTTTGGGGGGTAAAGCTGCGGCTCTACGACAGGGGGGAGAATGCCGCCAATGCAAAGATATATGAAAAAGCTTACGATGATGCTGCCCCCATTATTGGATACACGCTTGCGATTGCGAGTAAGAAGGAGATATTCGTGCATTTTTCAGAGTCCGTAGTGAGGTCTGACTCCTCCAGTATCACGATGAGTGATTTCAACACCACGGCCGGGGGTGGAATAGCGGCTTTGAGACGGGTTTCGAATGATACAAATGGCATTCGGGAGTTGATTCTGACAACCAACAACAGTATCAGCGCGACAGATATACTCAATGGAATTACAGTGAACGTCGATTCTGGAGTTCGGGATATTCAAACCCCCAAAAGCACTCACGACTTTGACACTACTGATTCCAACGATGCAACCGATGAAATATTGAACAGTTCTCATAGAATCTCTGATGTGGGACTCGGCGTGGCGGGCAACGGATTGATGGAGCCGACAACTGCCCGAAGCAACGTAATTCCGTTGAGCGACAACAAGCTTGGCATTGTTTCCAAATTCGCCTGGAACGATTTCCTGCCAAGCGATAGTTTCTCGATTACAGCGCACAGGTATACGGGCATCTCGGAGAACCCTATCCTGGTCTATTCAAACAGTGCAAATGCGGATGCCAAGAATGGAAAACTCTGGTTGCCTGCATTCGGCGAAAATGCCAGTCTGCCGCGCAACTTCTCCGGTTTGGTTCCCAAACCACATACGCGGACAACTACAAAGAGCGCAACCACCTCAAGCAGTGACAACTACACATACCAGTTCAATATGCCGGATGCAATGATTGAAAATGGCAAGGATTTGGAGTTTGTATTCTATTTCGAAAGCTCCGAGCTCTACTGTGCTCAGATACTCGACGACACCGCTTCGAACTGGTATCGGCAGGTGATTCCATGGGCGATAAAAATTCAGAATATTGTCGCTCAGGCCGGGAGCGTTTCAATTCTAAACAATATACTCAACCCGAATAACAATGATAAAACATCGCTGTACTACAATCTAAGAACAAAGGGGGTTGTCACGATTCAAGTGTTCGATCTCTCAGGAGACACCGTGGCGGTGCTACAACGTGGTTTTCAAAACACCGGAAAGCACTCTGTTTCCTGGAATGGCAGGAATGGCGCGGGCAATCCTGTTGCGCGGGGCATTTATTTCGTTCGCATAGTAGGGCCAGACAAAATGGACCAGATTCGCAAAGTGCTGGTTATCAAATAGGATCAAGGTTAGTTCGATGCTCTAGTCCCGCGGTTATCACTGAAACATCCATGCTCACAGAACGCTGATACCATTGCTGAAATAATTAATCATCACTATCGAAAATGTGGTTAGCTTGATATCAGCAGGAACCCACTCTC
>Ga0209743_1000435_pt1 | contig 13413 bp, 10 predicted proteins | sample OlaalgELextract2_FD_187378 | JGI IMG/M metagenome (GOLD analysis project Ga0209743, IMG submission 187378) | Olavius algarvensis symbiont microbial communities from Tuscany, Italy - Type G ELBA extract 2 (SPAdes) (version 2) | ecosystem: Host-associated > Annelida > Digestive system >...
AGTTTTAGGGAACTAGGCCTATAAAAGGAGTGATTTTAGTAGTACTTATATCAAAAAAAGTCAAGTAGTATTTTATCTTATCATGCTGATATAATGAGAATTTTTACGTTTATGCGTCCACTCTATAAAAAGAAAAAAGAGCACCAGCAGATCGATTCGATCAATCACATGCTGGACGTGATGAAAATCGATGTTAAAAAAACTCCGCTGAAAATAACCTACGGCGGATCACTGCTGGCCGGCAGCGGGGTCGGCGCCAGCGCCGCCCACTGCGTTTCACTGGCCCGGGCCCTGAGCGAAGAGTTCGACCTGGGCCATACCATCGACGAAATCAATCATTTCGGCTGGGAGGGCGAATTTGCCTACCACGGCACGCCCAGCGGCGTGGACAACACCGCCTCGACCTACGGGGGGTTGATTCAATACCATATTAAAAACGGCGAGAAGACCTGGCAGCGGATCAACTTGAAAGAACCGGTGGAAGTCGTTCTGGGCAACAGCGGGGTGACAGCCGACACGACCAAGCTGGATGAGCATGTTGAAGAACAGCAGCGAAAAGACCCGGGATTGTTCAAAGAACGCCTTGAAACCATCACCCTGCAGTCCCAAGCCATGAAAAAGGCCCTGGAGGATTATGACCTGCGCAAAGTCGGCGATATCATGACGGCCAACCATGAAATTCTGATTAAAATGGATCTTTCCCACGAAACCCTGATTTACCTCTGCAACAAGGCCCGGGAATTAGGCGCCCTGGGCGCCAAGGTCACCGGCGGCGGTCGCGGCGGGTATATGAACGCCCTGACGCCCGGCAAGGAATTGCAGGAGAAAGTCGCCTCGGCCATGGAAAAAGAAGGTTATAAAGTCATCCGGGCCACGGTTGGGGGAGTTTAATAGCGCGGCCGGGATGGTTTGTAACTGCGTGATGCCGATTGAATCTTTGCCGGTTTGCTTAACGCGGAACATGGATTTACTCGAATGAGTTAACCGGACAGCCTACTTTGAAACACACCCTGTGGGGCGTTTTGATACATACTGCAGTATCTGAGTTCTGCTCTTTTCAATTGTCAATGTATCAAGAACTTAAGTCAAGGTAACGTCAAAGTTTGGTGTTCCGATTGAGGCGGGAAATGTCACGATGATCACCGGTATCAGTCCATCGCCCACTCCGCGATAGGGTCGGCACGGTGGCCGACCTTAGGTTGGCATATGAGCAATGTTTCTATCCTGGATCAGACTGGACGCTGGCGACCAGCGGCAAGGCTGAACCCAGAACCTCTAAACCCAGAACCTCTAAACCCAGAATCTCTGAACCCAGTACCCCTGAGCCCTGAACCTTTGAACCCTGAACCCAGAACCCAGAACCTCTGAACCTTTGAACCCCTGAACCTTTGAACCCTGAACCCTGAACCCTGAACCCAGAACCCAGAACCTCTGAACCCCTAAACCGAATACAAGTAGTCAAAAACCCCAAAGATCAGCTCGGCCACCTGTTGATTACCTTCGACCGTGCCGGCCAACCCATACAGGGCGGTGGTTTCTGCCACGGTACCGGCCTTGGATCGGGCATAGTCCACACCGGCTTTCAGATCTGTCAGAAATCGCCGGGCCACATCAGGAACAAAAGTCTGGGGCATAGTGACGCAAAAATGCAGGGCCGGCGGCAGCTGCAGCACATTAAAGCGCCAGCCTTTGGTTTTCATAAAGTCGTTGATATGGAATACATCCACTTCATCGGACCGAAAACTGATCACAAAGGTCGGCTGTCCGATCAGTGTGAGCTCCGGCATCTCCTGGATTCCCTGCTTGATCTGATCGGCCACCGCCATGATGGCGCCGGTGGATTTGAGATATCCTTCTTCCCCGAGATAGACCATGGCCGCCCAGGTCGCGGCCGTCAACCCGCCGGAACGGCTACCGGCGGCGGTCGGCGAGGCATACATGCCGCCGGGCCAGTCCGGTACATTGAAGTATTGATAACGCCGCAGACCATTGTTGCGATAGAGCACCACCGAGGTGCCTTTCAGGGCGAAACCATATTTATGAGTGTCGGCCGACATGGAGGTTACACCGGGCAGTCGAAAATCAAAGGGTGGAATGTCGTAGCCCAGTTTCTCTATCCAGGGTAAAATAAAACCCCCCAGGCAGCCGTCCACATGCAATCCGATGTCGTGTTGGAGGGCTATATCGGAAAGTTTTTCCAGGGGATCGATCAGACCGTAAGGATAATTGCCGGCGCTGCCGACGATGGCCGCCGTATTTTCATTGATGCGCTCCGCCACCGCCGCCGGGTCAACCCGGAAGTCCGGTTCTTTGACGGGAACATGCACCATGTTGATGCCAAAGTACTGGCCGGCTTTGTCAAACGCCGGATGGGCCGTGTGCGGCATGATGATTTCCGGCGCCGTGATGCCTTTTTCCTTGGCGGCCCAGTCACGATAAACTTTCATGGCCATGAGAATGCTGCCGGTGCCGCCGGAGGTCACTGTCCCGCATACCTGGTCTTCAGGGTTATGCGCTTTGACAGCATCCGCATTGAGCATTTTGGCCGTCATGGCCAGGATTTCGCTTTCCATTTTAAACATGCTCGGGCATGTATCGAACTGTATGGTATTTTCATGGGAAAACAAGGCGAACACCCGGTTTAGAAAAGCGCGGTGCTCGTCGCCGGCATGATAAAAAGTGCCCGATACCTGGCCCGATTGCCATTTGGCGTTTTCCTCCTCAGCCATAACTGACAGTTCTTTGAATATATCATCCTTGGTGCGACCTTTGGCGGGCAGCGCATGGTACGCTTCGAACCGTCCTTTGTAGGGTTTGAAGGGATCGGCCGGCGGGGTTTTACTTTCCTCTGACATTATAGCCTCCTATAGAAATTGAATTGGGACACGGACAATTTTAATTTCGGATTTCGGATTTCGGATTTCGGATCGGCGGTATCGCTTCGCTCTATCCATCAATAAAATGGACAGAATACCTAAAATCCGAAATCCCTGTCTTAAACCGACTATACCTGGTTTCAATAAGATGAACAGCGTTTCTGGATTAATACCAGGACAGCAATAATTTCCAACAATTCGCGCTAGGGCAGGCCGCAATCCGAATTCTAAAATCCAATATTTTTTTCAAACAGAAATTATTGTGATAGCTGCCATTTTTAGAATCTGTGTCCTACAAAATTAATTCGATTTGTTCAGCTCCTTAAAAATACGTCTATTTTTCTTAAACAACGCGCGATACTGTTGATACAACCTGTCATAAGTCTTACGATTGGAATTGTTGGGTTCGAACCTGCGCTTGACTCCGACCAGATCCGGAATTTCATCCATCGACTTGTAGCCCAGGGTAATCAACGCCAGCAGGGCGGTTCCCCGCACGGTGGTGTGGATGGGATCTTCCACCTGCTCCATCGGCACCCCCAGAACATCGGCGTGAATCTGGCACCACAGGTCGGACAGCGCCCCGCCGCCTGAGAATCGGAAACTGCCGATGCGGCGGCCGATAAACTTTTCGGCGGCCTCCCGGGTCCAGCAATTATTATAGGCCAGGCCTTCCATGATCGCACGCGACAGGTGCCGGCGCGTGGTGCCCAGGGTCAGATTCATAAAACTGCCCCGCATATGGGGGTCTTCGCACGGCACGATGCTGCCGTTTAGCCAGGGCAAAAAAACCACCCCGCCGCTGCCCACCGGGGCGGCTGCGGCCATCGAGTTGAAACGCTGATAGGCGTCACCCGGCTGGAGGCCGGTGTCATATTCGTCAGCGGGATACACATGGTTCTTTAAATAAAAATCCACACACTTCCCGCCGGTGCCCTGCTCGCCCAGCAAATAGTATCTGGACTTGAACGGGCTCGGTAAAGACGTCATAAAGCTACCCAGGTCTGTCTTCTTGAAAGGCACATGGCAGGTCATATACAGAGAAGTGCCAATGTAAATAATGGTATCAAAATCCCTGACGGCACCTGAGCCGATGGCCGAAGCATTGGAATCGCCGATACCGGCGATGACCTGGGTGGACGGGTGCAGCCCCAATTCCTCGGCAATCCCGGCTGATACAGGGCCGACGATAGTGCCATTGGGTATGAGGGACGGGAATTTTTCCCGGTCCAGTCCAGCCAGTTTCAACAATTCCGGGCTGTATTCCCGGGAACCCCATTGACGGTTATCCATCACGGCGAAAGGCGCCATCGTTTTTTGGGTAGCCGTAATCCTGCCGGTCAACCGGGCCGTCAAAAAATCCATCGGCTCCAAAAACTTGTAGGTTTTGGCGTAAAGCTCCGGCCGTTCATGCTTTATATACAAAACATGGCCAAGAGAATCCATGCCGGAACGGGTTGGGACCAGCCCTGTAAATTTGATCCATTTCATGAGCTTAAAGAGCCCATAACCCTGGATGCTGGGAAATCCCGCCATAATATTGCAGTTATGCGGGCCGCCGCGGGTGTCCATCCAGTGAATGGCACGCATCAGTGGTTCGCAGTGTTCATCGATTGTCACGACCACCGACCACTGGGAATCGCAGCCGACGGCCACGACGTCTTCGGGGGCGACCCTGGATTCACGGAGCACCCTTTTGGCCGCCAGTTTAACTCCCTCCCACCACTCGTCGGGGTCCTGCTCGACACCGCCCTGGGATAGGATATGGGTGGTGACAGGACCTCCGGCACTGGCCATCACCTCACCGGTATCCGCCACGATTGCGGTCTTGTAACCGCCACTGCCCAAGTCAATGGCTAAGACATAGTTGGATTTTTGAGACGATCGGTCCATCTATTTTTTGAGGGATTTTATTTTTTGATGCCCTATAATTTTGGGTCAGAGATTTCGGATTGCGGATTGCGGATTGCGGATTTAAGGTATTCTATCCGTTCTATTAAATGGACGGAGCAAAGCGACAACCACAAATATTCAATCTTCAATATTCATTTCTCTGAATCGGCTTTACGGGTGGGGCAGCAATTTTTTATTGTTGAGCAGCCGGGCCGGATCGATCGAGGTAGAACCGACGCTGATACCCCAGTGAAGGTGCGGACCGGTTGCACGGCCGGTTTTGCCGACACGGGCAACGATTTCCCCCTGAGCGACGCGCTCTCCTTCCCGGGCGCCGATACTGTCAAGGTGGATAAAAATCGACACCAGGCCCAGTCCATGGTCAACCATGAGAGTGTTGCCCATTAAATACATATCTTCGGCTGCCAGTCGCACGATGCCATCGGCCGGGCTGACAACCGCCGTGCCCCTGGCGGCGGCAATATCGACGCCGCTGTGCGGGCTGCGGGGCTGGCCGTTAAGTATGCGCTGGCTGCCGTAGACACCGGTGACGGTTCCCTTGACAGGCGCGATAAACCCGCCGCTTAAAAACATTGGCTCCGGATGCACACTTGCCTGGCGGACTTTACGCACTTGTCTATTGTCATTTTTTATACGCCTGACGGCTTTCGGCGGCGGGTTGACATGGCGTTTCGGAAGACCGTCAATCCGTTGAATTTTCCATTCGTAGGCCATCACCATCACCGTCCTGAAAACTTTCTTTTTGCCATGCATCGCTGTAATCAAAAGATCGGTCTTTTGCAGACGCGGAACCCCGATGATAAAATAGCCCTCGCGGCTCACCGGCAGTTTTTTACCCAGGTATTCGACGGTGCCCGCCGGTTCGACCCGTCCGACGACCAAATCACCCTGATAGACCCGACGGGGCAGCCTGAGCTCGAGCGCCCAGGAAACGGGTGGGAATGAAAGAATAAAAATCACTATAACAGATATCAATAGTTTCATAATAGCAGCGGCCTTCGGCTAAAGGACAACCAGTTTGATCGGAAAAGAAACTGCGCCATATCAACGCAGTTTCCTATGAACTCATTTGCCGTTTCGTACTCGTACTCGTGCTCGAAGCTTTTGAGCCGCTTTCAGTACCGAGGACAAGTACGACGACGAGTACGATTTAAAATCCCTTTCATGGGGTTAATATCGACGTAGTTTCAGACGAGCATTGCCTCTGGCCAAAGAAACGGCTAGTCTGATCAAAGAAAAGAAACTAATGAACGTCGAACCCACCGGAGGCGGACTGTAAGCATTGAACGTCCAACATCGAACATCGAATAATGTATTCTGTCTTTTTAAAACGGCTGAGCGAAGCGAAACCATAAATCTTCAATTTTCAATCTTCAATCTTCAATCTTCAATCTATTGATCGATGCTTCTGGAGCAATTCGACCACTTCCCGGTGATTCTGTTCCGAGGCCAACTGCAGCGCGGTTGAGCCATTTTTACTTCCGGCATTGACATCCGCCCCTTTATCAACCAACAGCGCAACCGTCTCCCGGTCACCGGATAACGCCGCCGTATGCAGGGGGGTTAAATCATTCTTGCTTTTGGCGTTGATTTCAGCGCCCCGGGCGATCAGCAGGTCCACGGTCTCTTTGCGTCCAGCCAGGGCGGCTGTGTGCAGGGGCGTTAAGCCGTCTTGATCCCGCGCATGGATGTCAGCGCCTTTTGCGGCCAACAGGGCAACCATCTGCCGGTGTCCCTGCCAGGCGGCCGCGTGCACCGGCGTTAAACCGCGCACATCCCGGGCATTGACATCGGCTCCCTTTTCGATGAGCAGCAAGGCGATTTCCCCGTAGCCTCTTACCGCCGCAATATGCAACGGTGTTTCGCCGAGTTGGTCCCCTTCGCTGAAATCGGTGTCGTCATCGATCAGCGCTTCCACCAGGACAATATCGTTTAGCCGCACGGCCTCGTTGAGGGTAAATTGGGAAGGTACCCTCTGAGCCGCCAACCTGGCCTTGGTCGTTGCATCCAACCTGCCGGTTGTCGGCAAACCGCTGTCCTCCTGAAAAAGCTTAATGGCGTTTACGGTTTTGCGGCCCCGGATTCCATCCGGCTTGCCGGGATCGTATCCCAGTTCATTGAGTTTCTTTTGGGCCTCAAAGACAGTTTGATCGGCCGCAGCATCGGTCCCAAGCCAGCAAAAACCGGCCAAGGCCATGATGATTATAATGTATCGCGTAATATTTACTCCGCCTTGCAAAATGGCAATACGGGGATAAATTAATCCGCCGGGCAACAACTCAAGCAACAGCCTGCAAACTTCAAAGAATATCGAACTGCCCTGAACAGGCCACCATTCAGGGCGGATTAATTTATAAATACTAAACTATTAGCTAATGGTCAAGGAAACGCGGCCCGAACGGTCATTGACTTACCGGATTAGCGGCCGTAAATATATAAAAAATAGAAAGGAAATCGAATGGTTTATGAGAATACCCATCTCTGGGCGGCCGAACAGATCAGAAGCCGGATAGAGAACCATCTAATTACGGAAACGATCGGCGGCCATGCAGACTTTTATTACCTCGGAGCCGTTTTTCCGGATATACTCTACTACAGCCGGGATCCCCGCGTAAGCCGGGCCGCATACTTTCTTCACGGTGATACCGGGGTGCCCACCAACGCCTTCATCTTCGATGTTCTGGATCAAATCAAAGACACGCCTGATGAAAAAACCCTGGTCTTCACATGGGGATTCCTGTCGCACTGCGCCCTGGACATTGTCTTCCATCCGGTTGTTTTTTATTTTTCCGGTTACGCGCCCCAAGACGACCACACCCGCCAATTGCACAGCGAATACCGGCACCTGCATTATGAAACCATCATCGATCGGCATTTTAACAAGGGGTCTTTTCTTGAAAATATGATCAATCCGGCCATCGTTAAGGATCTCACCCTTCCTCCGATGCGCAATATCTCCCGCCGGGATATTCAAAACTGTCTGAAAAGGCAGATCTTTTATTTCCGGTTAATCCACAACCGTCTTTACTATTTAATCTTTAAAATGCTGGCACAGGTGGGCCTGGCTGATAGAAGATTGGTGGCCGGGTTTTATGCCAACCTCGCCGTCGAAACCAAGACGCTGCCGCAAAAATTAATCTACCGCGATATAATTACCGGCAGCGACCGCGCGACAACCCTTGAAGATTTGATGGAGGAAAGCATCGCCCTGGCGGTGAAGATGATCGAGGCTGCCGGTGATTATTATGCGGGAAATATCAGCAGACAATCCTGCCAAAGTACGATAGCCGGGAACAATCTGGATACTGGGCAGGTTAACAAAACCAAGGCGGATATTCGCTTTTCTTCGAGGTCTTGATGGTATTTTATGATAAATAAATCAATTGTTATCTATAAGACCTAATCCAGCAAATCCGGAACCCAAAAGGACGGATTAATCACGAAAGCACGAAAGGACGAAAACGCGAAGAAAAACAAGACATATTTCGTGCTTTCAAAATTTCGTGTTTTCGTGATGAAAATTTTTTGACATAAAAATGTTGCTCGAAGTCAATTTTGACAATGTGACCACGAACACAGCACATGAGAAACATTGCTAAAATTCAGGTATCTATTCACGAATTTTTGCTGAAATATAAATTGGCAAGGGCGATCAGCGATGTGCCGACGATGAGCATAAAGGAGATGGCATTGATGACCGGAGTGCTGCCGTCGCGCACCTGCAGGTAAAGGTTGATTGGCAGTGTCGCTTCATGGCCGACCAGAAAAAGGGTGGTATTGAAGTTCTCAAAAGACATCAGAAAAGCGACCGCCCCGGCCCCGATGATGGCCGGCCGTAAAAATCTGAGGGTAATATGCCAGATCACTTCAAAGCGGTTGGCGCCCAGATTGAGGGCGGCTTCTTCAAGGGTGCGGTCGAATTTTTTCAACCGGGCCGATACTACCAGCGTGACCAGGGTCGCGATGAATGAGAACTGCCCCAACACGACCAGCCAGAAGCCGGGGCGCAACAATTCAAAATCCAGATTCCAGCGGGTTTCGAAATATATTCCCAGGGTGTTGCTGAGCAGGAGAATGGAGATTCCCAGGATCACCCCCGGGATCACCAGTGGAGCCAACATTAGAAAATACAGCAAAGACTTGAAACGGAAATCTTCCTGCTCGAATAGAAACGCGGCGCAGGTGCCGACCGCCAGCGACAGGATGGTCACGAAAAATGCGACCCGGAAACTGACCCAGATACTGTCCAGGTTGATTTGATCATGGAAGATACCGACCCGCTCCGGCAAATTGGCGGTAAACCATTCCACCGTAAAGCCTTTCCAGGGTAGAGAGGGAAATTGAGAATCGTTAAACGCCAGGACACAGGTTACCAGCAGGGGGGCAAAAAGAAAGGTAAAATACAAAATCACATAGAACTTGAAAAATCGATCATACGTTCGGGATTTCGGCAAGGTCCGTATCATTGCACCACCTTTTTCAGATTCTGGCGCGTCAGCTTCAATCCCAGCCAGACCACCAGCGAAGACAGCACCAGCAGCAAAAAGCCGAAGGCCGACCCCTGGTTCCAGTTAAAGCTGGCGATAAACTGGTTGTATATTTGTTCGGTGAACCACAGCGAATTTTTACCGCCCATTAAATTGGGGGTCAGATAGTTGCCCAGGGTCAGCATAAACACCACGATCGAACCGGAAACGATGCCGGGGGTGGCATGGGGAATGATAATTTTGAACAGAATACTCCACATGTTGGCGCCCAGATCATAGGCGGCTTCGATCAGGCTGTCGTCAAGGCTTTCAAGCACCGAAACAATAGGCACCACCATAAACAGCATGGATGTGTAAACCAGCCCGAGAATCATGGTCGAATCCCGATAAAGCATTTCAACCGGCTGCTGCAAAATCCCCAGCCTGGTTAGAAAATGATTGATGATGCCGCTTTCGCGCAGCAGGATCATCCAGCCGTAGACCCGCACCAATTCGCTGACCCAGAACGGCAGCAACAGCAGCACCAGCAAAAAGCCTTGATAGCGGGTTGCCACAACCTTGGTAATGTAAAAAGCGACCGGCAGGGCAATCACGAAGGTGAGAAAAGTGACCAGAATAGAGTACAGCGCCGTTCTTACAAAAGTCAGCCAGTAAATGGGTTCTTCGAAAAAATAGGCATAATTGATCAAGCTCCAGGTCATCCGCCCGTCATCGCCTTCGTAGCGAAATGACATGATCAGCAGATCGATGTGGGGCAAAACAATCATCAATACCAGCCACAGCAGGACTGGTGACAGGAAAAATAATAGTGCCCAGCGTTTTTGGTTTCTCATAGTAAAAGGTTTCAGGTGCCAGGATACGGGTTGCGTGTTACGGGTTGCGGGTTACGAGTTACGGGTTACGGGTTACGGGTTACGGGTTGCGAGTTACGGGTTACGGGTCGCGGGTTGCGGGTTGCGTGTTACGGGTTGCGTGTTACGGGTTGCGGGTTACGAGTTACGGGTTACGGGTTACGGGTTGCGAGTTACGGGTTACGGGTCGCGGGTTGCGGGTTTACAAATGTCGAATGAAGAATGTCGAGTGCCGAATGACGAACTAAGGAATTATCTCCGATTATAAATTAGACCTGACGATTCCAAACGCTATGTCATCTGCACTGTAAAAACTATTAACTCAGACCAATAACTTCTAATTTTCTGTCCTCTGCCCTCTGTCTTCTGCCCTCTGTCATCTGTCTTCTGTCATCTGTCTTCTGTCTTCTGCTTTCGCAAAGCAGATACCCGACTGCTCATCCCAACCAATTTCAATTTTATCATTCTTTTGGATGTAGTCGAATTGATGGGTTTGCGGCAATGCCACGAGCAGTTCCATGTCTGCATCGAGCGGGTGGGCCAGCAGGCGGCTGTTGGCACCGTCGAAGAGTATGTCCTTGATGACGACTTCAAATCGATTGAGGTCCTTTAAGCCGGTGTCGGGCTGGATCAGCATGGCTTCCGGCCTTAGAAAAAGATCGACCCGGTCGCCCGGTTGCATCGGCTGCCGGAGTTTGGTGCGAAATACATTGCCCTCGGTGGTCTGCACTTCTGCCGTGTGTTCACGGCACTGCTGAATCGTGCCGGTCCAGGTGTTGTTGTCCCCGACAAACCGGGCCACGAAAGGCGTTTTGGGATCATTGTAAAGATTTTGCGGCGTATCGATCTGTTCGAAGACGCCCCGGTTCATCACCGCCACATGATCGGACATGACCAGGGCCTCGGACTGGTCATGGGTGATGTAAACGAAAGTCGTGCCGACTTTGGCCTGCAGCTTCTTCAGCTCGACTTTCATCTGCTCCCGCAGCTTCAAATCCAGCGCCCCCAGCGGTTCGTCCAGCAACAACACGGCCGGTTCCAGAACGAGGCACCTGGCAATTGCCACCCGTTGCTTCTGTCCCCCGGACAACTGGTCGATTTTCTTCTCATCAAATCCGGCCAGATCCACCCGCTCCAGAATGGTATTTACTTTCTCTTCGATGGCCGCTTTGCGCTCCCCGCGTCGCTTGAGTCCGAAAGCAATATTCTGACCGACATTCATCATGGGAAACAGGGCCAGGTGCTGAAAAATTAGGTTCACCGGCCGTTTATTGGGGGAGATGCCGAGCATGCTGTTTCCGCGAATTTCGATGTTGCCCCGGGTGGGTTCCGTAAGGCCGGCAATCATGCGCAGCAGGGTCGTCTTGCCGCAGCCCGACGGGCCCAAGATGGAGAAGAATTGACCATCCGGCACTTCGAAAGAAACGTCGTCGACGGCCACGAAATCTTTGAAGGTCTTGGTGACGTTTTGGACCGACAGATCAATTTTCATAATCGCCCCTACCCGAAGGAGTAAGAACTAAAAATGCTGATAAGCACTTATCCAAGGGGGGGGGGGGAAATCCAGCACTCTGGAAGACTGGAATGGTGGAATAATGGAATAATGGGTCTGAAAATCGGTTAGCTTCTTTTTCTTAATTAAAACACAGAAACTAATTCCGATTAAAGCAACCCAATTATCCAAAATTCCAACATTCCATCATTCCTTGTGGATGTTAGATTTAAATGCTTTCAAAAGGTAAATTACATCATTTAAAATTACAACTATCCTGCCCGACTACTTGGCAGCTTTGACCTTGTCCAGAATTCGGCCCTCGATTTCCTCCAGTTTAGCGGGAACCGGCGGATACCATTTGATGTTGGCAATGGCCCGCAATGGAAAACTGCGCTCGAAATTGGCCTTGACGGAAGCATCCAATAATTGCACGGCCCCGGCCGAAGCAGTGCCGTACTTTTCGGCGTTGGTAAAAACCGCCGCATTTTCCGGCCGCAGCATAAAGTTGATCCATTTGTAGGCAGCATCCACATTTTTGGCTTTGGCCGGAATCGCAAAAGTATCGATCCAACCCAAGGCGCCGCTTCTGGGCGCCACAAAGTCAATGTTCGGATTTTCAACATTCATTTTCCAGCCGCCCTGGTCCCAGGCCATGGCCACATGCACTTCACCGGAGCGCATCGACTGCAGCAGATTATCGCCGTTGGTCCAATAATTTTTCACGAAGTCCTTGCCGTCGATCATGGCCTGCCCGACTTTTTCCATCAAGGCCTTGTAGGCCATGGGATCGCTATATTTGGCGAAGGGATTTTCCCCCATGGCAAAAGCCAGCGCGATCAAGGTCGGCCTTTTGAGGCGATAGCTGACGCGACCCTTGTACATGGCATTCAAGATGTCGGAGTAATCGGAGGCGTTGGGGGCAAATTTTTTGTTGACCACCAGCCCGGACGTCCCCCAGCAAAACGGCACCGCGTGGGGTTGGCCATTGACCATGGTGTTGAGTTTGACCGCTTCCAGCATGGATTCGATTACTTGGCCGGTTTTTATCTTGGACATATCGATGGGCTGGTAAATCTTGTACTTCTCCTGGACGGAGGCAATACGATCCTGACTGGGTTGGGCCAGATCAAATCCGGCGCCACGCGTGGCCCGCAGCTTGGCAATCATCTCCTCATTGTTGGATTTGGTGACTTTAACCGTGATGCCGGTCTCTTTTTGAAATTTTTCGACCAGCGCCTGGGGCGCATACCCCGACCAGGTAAGCAAGGACAACTCTTCGGCGGCATACAGGTTGCCGAAGCTAAAAACCAGCATAGTGGTTACGACGAGTGAAATAATAAAAACTTTTTTCATGATTACAGCCTCCTTTTTTAAGGGTTAAATACTTCGAAAAGCAACATCACCAAAACAACTTTCAATCTAAAAGTCAAATTAAAAATTTAGGAGTTTGTGCCCTGGGGTCATTATGGCATATCGTTTATTGTTTATCCTGGTCGGGATATAGTTTTTCCAGGTGTTAAGCCGGGCAAGAACTCCTTGCTGATAGTCACTTATTCGTGTTAAAGACCGCTGCAGCACATCCGGAAGGCTGTTTACAAACGACGGAGTGCAGCCTCCGGCTCGAAGGGATTGCATCGCCTGCGCCTCGGAGAGCGACATCTACAAATAAGGGCGTATGTCCTGAAGGTGATTATGTCCTGAAGATTTAAAATGGGAGGTCGTCAAGATCAATACCTCCATATATACCGTTTTGCTCTTTGATATCAAGCTGGTTTTGTTCAATCAAGCTA
>Ga0209743_1000438_pt1 | contig 13299 bp, 10 predicted proteins | sample OlaalgELextract2_FD_187378 | JGI IMG/M metagenome (GOLD analysis project Ga0209743, IMG submission 187378) | Olavius algarvensis symbiont microbial communities from Tuscany, Italy - Type G ELBA extract 2 (SPAdes) (version 2) | ecosystem: Host-associated > Annelida > Digestive system >...
AGTTTTAGGGAACTAGGCCTATAAAAGGAGTGATTTTAGTAGTACTTATATCAAAAAAAGTCAAGTAGTATTTTATCTTATCATGCTGATATAATGAGAATTTTTACGTTTATGCGTCCACTCTATAGTTTGAAACTGGGGTGGTGAATATATACCGAATCTGCATTTACGAATTCATCCCGTTTTTATTCCTAGTGAGTCAAGAGTTATTATTTGGGATTTTAGATTGCGAATTTTGGATTTGTGGAATCGCTTCGCTCTATCTTTTTTAACCAATAACGAATGACTGATAACTCCAACTTGGTTTAGTCTTCCGGTTTCATCCGGGTATAGATTACATCGCGTTTGGAGTACACGGGCTTGCCGCCCTCCTGCTTGACAATCGTGTGGCAGCGCCAGTCTTTATCGTCGGTTTCCGGAAAATCAGTCCGGTTATGATGGCCCCGGGATTCGGTGCGAAACATGCAAGAGCCGATCGTAGCCTCGGCCGCATCCAATGCAAATGAGGTTTCCAACGCTTCCTTGAGCTCCAAATTATAGCGTTTGACGTCCGCAACGGATATTTTAGGAACTTCTTTTTTAAGCGATTCGATGGTCGCCAATCCCTGCTGCAATCCCTTTTCATCACGAAACGGGGCGACATGGGCATCCATGGTTTTTAATATCTCTTCCTTGATAAACACCGGTCTGGTTTCAGCCGGTTTGTCCGATATGAAACTTTGCAAAAAATCGACTTGCTGGTCAATCGCGCTTTGTCCAACCTGAACCAGGTCAGCTTTAGCGGCATCATCGGCCGCACAGCCGCCGACCTGGGCACCCATGGTCTGGGTGTCGCACAGGGCGCTGCCGGCCAGTCTGTTCGCGCCCTGGAAGTTGCCGGCCACCTCGCCGCAGGCATACAGTCCATCAACGCTGGATTCGCCGCGTTCGTTGATGTAAATACCGCCGCATTGATAATGAGATGCCGGCGCGACTTCCAGGCGCTGATTGGCGGCATCGATGCCGGCGGCATCCTTCAGGAAACGGTAATGCTTGGGCGTCATGTCCTTGAACAACTGGCTGATCTCCGCTTCGGATTTAGGGGAAACCGTGGTGTCGTAATACACGCCGCCGTGCTCGGTACCCCGGCCTTCTTTGATGACGTTGAAGATGGTCTTGATGGCGTCATCGCGTATAGGCAGCGGTTTGTCGATTATGGGATTGCCGTCTTTGTCGGTAATTTCACCATCCACGAAATCGGCAATCATCAGTTCATAGAGAAATATGGTCCCCTTGACACTGGGTGGCCAAATCACGTCCGTTCCGTAGTACTGATTAAATTCCAGGTCGACCAATTCCGCGCCCACGCGGTATGCCATGGCCGCCCCGTCGCCGATCAACGTCGGCGGATTGTCACTGAACCCCCACAAGGATGCATAGCCGCCGGCGGCCACCACCGTGACTTTGGCGTTAACGACCACGGTATCCCCCGTCAGCATATCGACCCCGATCAGCCCGACAACACGGTCGGCGATTTTGAGCAGATTGAAGACGAAGAAATCTTTAAATACCTGAATGTTGTCATGCTTCGAGACTTGCTTGGCCAATACGGTTGACATGTGCTGGCCGTTTTCAATCATAAAGCAGGAGCGCGGATAAGTCTGTCCCGGCATGGGGGTTTGAACAAAACGACCGTCATCATACTTCTTGAAGTGGACACCGTATCTTTCAAGATCCAGCATGCGGTCACACGCCGTATAGGCCACGACTTCGACAATATTCTGATCGCCGATAAAGCGCCCGGCCGTCACCATATCTTCAAAAAACTGCTCCGGTGAATCCCGTTCATCTTCGCCGCGCGGGCCGAAAGGCGCCTGAACACTCCACAGGGCGCAGGGCGTCGCCCCGGAACGGCCCGGTCGTCCTTTATCGACAAGGATGACGTTTTGTCCTTTCTCAGATGCTTCGATTGCAGCGCGCAGGGCTGCTCCCCCGCCGCCGATGATCGCGACATCGGTAGCATAATTTCGAATCTCCATGGAATTTACCTCCTTTTTGAGTGGGTGGTGGGTAAAAAAATGACTAAAATGTCTAAAATGCACTAAAAGGCCTAAAGGTATTGTGTCGCTACGCTCCGTCTTTGAAAAATTATTGGAAGCAAAATGAACAATCCAACCCGGACAAATCGAAAATACGAAACAAATCCGAAATACGTAATTTAGGACGCAGATTTTCGTAGATGCACGCAGATTGAGCCAAATTAAGGAATTGAGGTATTGTATAGACCGATTACCTTCAATACCTAAATTCCAAAATACCTAAATTCCTGAATCCCTAAATTGAACCCATACTTATCTGTGAAAATCGGTGAAGATCTGCGTCCCATACTTTTTTATCACATTTCGCATTTCGTGCTTCGTATTTCGGATTTTTATTGATGAGCGTTTAATCCAGCCCCCTTCCAGGGGGCTTCCTGAGGCCTCCCGCTCTGCGGGCGGAGCATCACTCCGCCGAACCTCCTATCTTTCAACTCGCCTTATCTTGTCGAAAAAATATAGGGCACCGAATTGACCCACACGGCCCGGGTGACTTGTTTGCCGGGATTGGACAGCTTGTGGGGCAGAGAAGATTTCAGGGTAATCGAATCGCCCGGCTTCAAATGATAGACCTGGCGGCCGACTTCGATCACCAGCTCGCCTTCCAGCAGAAGCCCGCATTCCTCGCCTTCGTGGGAATACAGGTAGTCACCGGTGGAAGTGCCGGGGGGTATTTCAAGAACGTTGAATTCAAAGGAAAGCTGCAGACCCCGTGATAAAAGCTGATGCTGGACGCCGCCCTGGGTGAGCAGAACTTTACGTTCGGATTCTCTGATATGGTAGACTTCGCCTTCCTCGGCCGCCGGTTCCTTTGAAATTATCTGGGCCAGGGGCACTTCCAGCGCATCGGCAATGGTTTGCATACTGCTGAAAGAAGGGCTGACATTGCCGGTTTCAATTTGACTGAGCAAGCTGACGGAGCGTTCCGTTTTCTGAGCTAAATCTGCCAGGGTCAGCCCCTGCTGCATGCGAAGCGCTCTTACCTTTTCACCAAAGCTCTGGGCGTCAATTAGCAATTTTAGGATTCCCTGCTGTATTGTTAAAATTAATTTTAGTTTCAATGAAATTTATTACATACACTGAATATCTTTTGTCAATAGAAATCTAAAAAAACTCCAACAAAATAAAGTGTTTTTTTGAAGATCTGACTAAATTCGGAAAAATCATCACAACCAAAATATTTTAGTCCACAGAATAAAATTTTATTTTTACTAAAATTTTTATTGACAGCAGCATTGAATTTCGGCGATATAATCCAGCAATAAAGCTGAAAATCCTTCATAAAGAGGATGGGATATTTTGAATAAAGGCTACGTCTATCTGACGATTTCTATTCTGATCTTTGGACCGTTTGAGGTGATTTCCAAACTGGTCCATGGCATCGATGCAATTCAATTGAATTTTTTGCGATTTCTGATCGGTGGTCTGGCATTGCTGCCATTTGCAATTCACGATATCCGCCAGCGGCAGGTCGGAATCAAGCCTAAAGATCTGCTTTACATGGTTGGGCTTGGAATTCTGTATATTCCGATCAGCATGGTATTTCTGCAGGTCGCAATTCAAAACACATCCGCATCGTTATCCACCTTTGTTTTCTCATCAAATCCCGTTTTTATAGCCATATTTGCAGCTTGGCTATTAAACGAGAAGCCCAATCTGTTTATCATTTTCGCCATTTCACTCGAAATTATGGGCCTGTTGTTTTTTTCCAATCCGTTCAATGACAATTTCGACATCTATTTTATCCATCTTTGTTTTGCGGCAATCACATTTGCATTCTATACTGTCCTGATGCGAAAATTCACGGGTGAATTCGGAAATCTAGTGGCTTTTACCATCGTTGTGATCTTCGGAACCATAGGGTTGGGATTGTTTTGCCTTTTTATGGGAATTCCCTGGTTCGCGGGCATCAGTACCGGAAACATCTTGCCATTGCTGTACCTGGGCGTATTAGGATCCGGTATAACTTTTGTATCCTATTTTAAGGGGATGGAACTGACTTCGACTAATGTCGGAAGCATTGTTTTCTTTTTCAAGCCAATCCAGGGCACGATTTATGCCATCATCATATTAAACGAGCGACTGACATCGGGTTTTATCATCGGGGCCTCGATGATCGTCCTGGGGTCGGTTGTCATGATCTATGGGAAGGAGCGATCTAATCCTGTGCGTTGATTTTCTAAACAGAAATAACTTAGCCACGAATTAACACGAATGAGCACGAATAAAAGCAAGGGGCTTGAACACAGCCGGTTCGCAGAATAAAATACATTCGTGAAAATTCGTGTTAATTCGTGGCTTATGTAACGCATCTCAATACTTACAATTTTTTTATTTACTTTTCGATTCATTTAAGGAGGCGCATCATGCCGCAGAAAGTCGTTTGGGACGATATTGAATGGGAACCAGTTTCTGATGAAGTCAGCCGCAAAATCATTATGGGCGACAACATGATGATGTTGCTTTATAAATTCGCCAACGGGACCATCTGGCCGATGGAGCAGCACAAGGCCGAGCAGTGCGGCTATGTCGTTAAAGGCAAAATCGAATTTACCACCGGGGGCAAAACCCTGACCTTGCATCCCGGCGACTCCTACATGATAGGTAGAAATGTAGCTGCTGTCCAAAGGAAGAAAAATAGCTAGATTCTCAGTTATTTCTAATAACGGATAACGAATAACCAATAACACATAATTGAGCCATTTTTGCTCAATTAGGGCTCATGGTTCTTCCCCAGATTATCTTTCCGCTTGCAGTCCGAGCAGGGCGTCGATTAACCCGGCGTTGTCTCTGGCCTTGTCGGCTGTGTCCTGCCACACTTCTTTGCCCGACTCCAATACGCAGACGCGATCGGCCACTTCCAGCGCACGCTGGGTGCTCTGTTCGACGAGCAGGATGGTCAGCCCGGCCATCTTTAATTCAGCGATGGCTTCATAGCACAGATCGATGACCTGGGGCATCAACCCCAGCGAAAGTTCATCGATCAGCAGCAGTTTTGGATTTGACATCAGGGCGCGCCCGATGGAGAGCATCTGCTGTTCACCGCCGGAAAGCGATCCGGCCGGTTGTTTCAACCGATCGCCGAGCCTGGGGAAAAGCGCCAGAACCCGTCCAATCTTCTCCCGGGAGCTTTCTACGGTTTGGCTGTAGCCGCCCACCACCAGGTTGTCTTTAACGGTCAGGCTGGGGAACAGCCGCCGACCCTCGGGAACGACCGCAATACCGGCCTTGACCCTTGCCATGGGCGTGGCGCGGGAAATCTCCTCTTCGTCGTAAACAATATTGCCGCTGATGACGGTCACGTGCCCGGCGATACACATGATGGTCGATGATTTGCCGGCGCCGTTGGCGCCCAGCAAGGCCGTTACTTTACCCCGGGGGACTTCCAAATTCAGGCTCTGGACAGCCGTCATCGCACCATACCCGCAACTTAACGCTTCAAGCCGCAGCATGTTGTCGCTCCTTTCCCACGTAGGCGGCGCGTACCGTCGGATCGCGCATCACATCCCGCGGTCTCCCGTCGGCGATTTTGCGGCCGTTGTCCAGCACCACCAGGCGCTGGCTGACCCGCAGCACTTCGCCCAGATTATGCTCGATCATGACCACGGTCAGCCCCTGGCGGTTGATATCGGCCACCGTGTCGGCCAGGCGGGCGGCTTCGATACTGTTCAGGCCGGCCAGGGGTTCGTCGAGCAGCAGAACCTGTGGTTCGAGGGCCAGGACCCGGGCGACTTCGAGCCGTTTGGTGACACCCAGGGGTTGTCCCGCGGCACTTTTTTGGGCGACGTCTTCGATTCCCACCAGTTCCAGGTATTGGCGTGCCTGTTTTCTGGCGGCCCTGCGATCCGCCGAAACCATGGATGTCAAGATCCGGCCAAGCAGTTGGTGTCCGGCTGTCAGGGCGACGTTGTCAAGAACGGTCATCGAGCGAAAGGGTCGCACGATCTGGTGCGTTAAAGCCAGGCCCAGGCGAGCCCTTTTGTGGGTCGGCAAATTCGATATATTCCTGCCGGCCAGCAGCACCTGGGCCGTCTGGGGTTTGACGACCGCGGTCACGGCCCGCATCAAGGTGGTCTTGCCGGCGCCGTTGGGGCCGATCAGGCAAAGAAACTCGCCCTGATCGACTGCAAACGAGACCTTGTCCAGGGCCAGGACGCCGCCGAAGCGGACGGAGACGTTGCGGACATCGAGGATCACACTCATCCGGCCAACTCCTTTCCGGGTTCAGGGTTCAAGGTTCAAGGTTCAGGGTTCAGGGTTCAAGGTTCAGGGTTCAGGGTTCAAGGTTCAAGGTTTAAGGGTAAAAACCTTGCAGGACTTCTTATGAAACTTCTGAGGAATGGATTCGATTTTTATAATTTTTATTTAGACAGGATTTACAGGATTATCAGGATTTTTTTTCGCCTGCGGCGAGGGGCTTCTCGGCCGAAGGCCGCATTATCCTGACGATCCTGTTGATCCTGTCCAATTATTTTTTATTAAAATAAGAATCCATTCCTCTTTTTCTTTCAAATTCTAAAGTTTTTTATTTGATCGGACTGGCCGTTTTTTTGGCCGGAGGCCGCACTCGTGTGAAACTGCATTAAAAGCGAACCGCAGAATATCGAATATCGAACCGCAGAATGTCGAAGGGTGGAATCGCTTTGCTCTGTCTTTTTAATAAAATAGATAGAATACATTACTTCGACATTCGATATTCATTATTCGATATTCGATATTCGCTTTTTTAAAGTTGCTTATTCGATCAGACCGGCTGTCCTTTAGCCTGAGGCCGCACTCCTGTGAAACTACCCTGATACCGACAGGACCGGCAGGATTTTCTTTTCAGCAAGACGATATCCTGTTGATCCAGTTGATCCTGCCTATAAACAAAATTTATCTGCTCTGTTTTTAATGCGTGCTGACAGGCTGTGTGTCAGTCCGGCCAGGCCCTCCGGTGCAAAACGCATAACCGCAAAAAGCAGGGTCCCGTAAAGCAGCAGTTTATAGTCACTGATGAATCGGAAAAATTCGGGCATCAGCGTCAGTATGACGGTGGCGGCGATGACGCCGAAAACCGATCCGATCCCACCAACGGCCACCATCGACAGCACGGAGATGGAGGTGATGAAACCAAAGTCATCCGGCATCAGAAAGCGGGCAAAGAAGGTATATAATCCTCCGGCGCAACCGGCCATGGCCGTGCCCATGGCAAAAGCGGCCAGCTTGTAGGCGCCCACATCCACACTGACCGCCCGGGCGGTGTCTTCATCGTCAGCCACCGCATCAAAGGCAAAGCCCATCCAGGACCGCTTGATCCACAGGCTGAATAAGGCAAAAAAGGCCGCCAGGATCAGGACCATGACCAAATAGCCGATTTTGCTCAGCCCCGGGGCGGGGATGCCGGATATGCCCATTTCACCGCCCAGGATCTCCTGCTGCCGGACGATTCCCAGGAACAAAAAGCCGATGCCCATGGTGGTGATCGCCAGAAAATCATGGCGTACGCGCAGGCTGACCAGGCCGACAATCAGTCCCAGGGTGCCGGCGGCAAACATTCCGGCCGCTATCGCCAGCGGCAGGGGCGTGCCGGCCTTGGCCAGGAAGGCGCTGGTATAGGCGCCCACGCCGTAAAAGGCGGCGTGCCCCAGGCTGATCTGTCCGCAAAACCCGGTGATCATATTGAGGCCCAGTGCCAGCACGATATTGATGCCCACCACCGTGGCCAGGCTGATTTCATAGATGCCCATCATCTACCTGCATAACGCGTATATCTTTAATAACGCATACATCTTGTTACAAAACGATAAAAATTTTGGATTTTAGATTGCGGATTTCGGATTGATTGAATCGCTGCGCTCTGTCATTTTTAAATTGATAGAATACCCTAAATCCCAAATCCAAAATCCCAAATCCAAAATCGAAACTTACTTTCCCGCAAACAACCCCTGGGGCCTGATCATCAACACCACGATCAAAAAGGCGAAGGCAATGGCATCGCGGTCCAGCAGGGTGCCGATATAAATGGTCCCGAAGGCTTCGACCACGCCCAGCACCAGGGCGGCGATGAGGGTGCCCTTGATGTTGCCAAGACCCCCCAGGACGATAATCGCGAGGGCCTTGTAGGCCGGAACGGCACCCATGGTCGGCTCCACCAGGTTGCTGAGCAGGGAGATGAAAATCCCGGCCACCGCCGCCAGGCCGGAGCCGATAAAAAAATTCAGGTAGCGAACCTTGATGGTGTCGATGCCGAAAGACTCTGCCATTTCAGGATCATCCACCGTAGCGCGCCAGGCGACTCCGGTCCGGGTTTTTTGGGACAGATAAGATAAAATTCCCAACAGGGTAACGGCCGTAGCGACCATCGCCAACTCGGCAGCCCGCAGGTTGATGCCCAGAAACGTAATTTGTGACTGCAGCGGCGGATTGTTGTATGTCAGGCCGTAAGGACCGAAAACCAGCCGGAAGATTTCCTCCATGGCAACAAACAGGCCGATGGAGGCGATCAGGGCCACATAGGGCGGGCGATCCAGAATCGGTTGATAGCAGAGGCGATACATCAGCATGCCCCCGATGCCGACGAGGACAAATGCCAGGAACATGCCCAGGGCCAGGTTGCCGGTGGCATTGGTGATCAGCAGACCCAGGTAGCCCCCCAGGGCAAACAGGCCGGCATGGGCCACGTGCAGGATGCGCAGCAGCCCGTAAACCAGGGTCAGCCCGACCGCGATGATAGCGTACATGCTGCCGTGTATCAGCCCCTGAATTAAAAGTTCGAGATGTAGCACAAATCAGCCCCCGGTGTATCGGCTACAAATACGCTCAGAGTGATTAATTCTATTGTAGTTATTCCATCTTAAATTGGTTGGTTCAAGGTTCAGGGTTCAAGGTTCAAAGGTTTCTGTTGACAGCAATTGCTGACTTTTTCGATCGAGATCCGACATACCAGGCACGCTCCAATGAAAGAAACGGTTTTTTACGGACCGTCAAGAAGAATTCGCTCTGATATGTTTTTGTTTGTTTTTTTTTAACCCTGAACCTTGAACCCTGAACCGCTCAACCTTTTTCTACTTGTCCGGAGGAGCCAGCAGGGCCGGATCATCGATGACCGAATGGTGGTGCCAGTTGCCGTTTTTGACCACCTGGTTCTGAACGGCCTTCATGACCTCACCCAGACTGTTGAAAGATATTGTGCCGGTTGAGACCTTCAGGTTGGTGGCCGCGATGGCCTTGCGGATTGTTTCCGGGTCGGTCGACCCGGCACGTTTTAACGCGTCGGCGGCGACGAGAATCGCCGTGTGGGCAGAAGCCGCCACCATATCGGCCTTGAAGCCGGCTTTGCTCTCAAAGGCGCTGATAAAGTTTTTGGTCTCGGGCACGTCCGAGTCACGGTCCAGGCTGGTGGTTATGATGATCCCCTCGGCCGCGGCACCGGCGATCTCGATAAATTTCTGGGAATCATACCCTTCCTGTCCGATGATGGGGACGCTTACCCCGGCGGCCCGCAGCTGGCTGACCAGGGGACCGGCGGTAAAATAGTAGCCGGAAGCATAGATGGCATCCGGTTGGTCCGCTTTGACCTTGGCTACGATGGAGCCGAACTGACGGTCTTTAATGGAATATTGATATTCGTTGACGATATCGATGCCGTAGTCAGCCGCTTTGCTCTTGAAGCCGGCGGCCAGGGATTTGCCGAAGTCATTTTGCAGGGTAATGACAACCACCCGCTTTTTGCCCAGCATTTCGCCAACTAATTTAGCACCACCGCGTCCCTGAACCTCGCCCAGAAAGCTGGTCCGAAACACATAACTCCCGGCCCGGGTTATGTCCGGATGGATGGCGTAGGCTGCAATATAAGGAATACCCGCTTCCTGAAAAACGCCGGCCGCCGAGCGGGTAGGGCCGGAATAGCTGCCGGATACGCCCAGGACAACCTCGTCCTGGCCGATAAGTTTGTTGGCAATCGGGATGGCCTGGGACGCCTTGGCCTGATCATCGTAGATGACCAGCTCCAGCATTTTGCCGTTGATTCCGCCGTCGGAATTGACCTGTTCGACCGCCAGTTTGGCGCCTTCGGACGAAGACTTGCCGTCCGATGCGGCAAAACCCGTCAGCGGTGCGTTGAAACCGATTTTAATCGTGTCGGCCGCCGCAGCGCTGCCGATTCCGGTCGTTGCTGCAACTGCAACTGTCAGCAAAATTAATGATATTTTTTTTGTCATGATTGGCCTCCTTTTAATTTATCCGTAATTTATCCGCCCTGCTAAACATCATATTCCGGGCCGCCAAATGTAATTTGAATACCGCGAATTTCTGCCGGATCGACGGTCTGCGGATAAATTAATTTTTTGCTGCGCAATGCTAAAAGACAAAAAATATATTCATCCACAACTGATATCGATATTTTTCATGGTAGTGCCATTGGTTGACTTGAAACTATTTCTAAGCATTATCAAAATTAAAAGTCAACGGAAGAATCGGTGATGTTTGGGTGAACCGGTGCCAGGGAGCGGAATCGTCAGATACGAGTGTGATAATAGGCTGAGGGTTTCGGGTGTCGGGTGTCAGGTGTTCCGCCGAAGGCGGACCGCCGGTCGAACCAACTGCCGGTCTGATCAAAGAAAAGAAACTCAATCCGCAAATCGTGCTTTCATAGATGGTGGGAGCGGTTTTCAACCGCGATTACCCAGGTGGGTAATCGTGGCCGCAGGCCACTCCCACAAACCGTTAACTTATATCTGAATAGCTTTGAACATTCTGTAGTTTCATAAGAGCATTGCCTCTGGCCAAAAAAACGGCCAGTCTGATCAAATAAAAAACTTTAGAATTTGAAAGAAAAAGAGGAGTGGATTCTTATTTGAAAAAAATAGTTTGACAGGATTAACAGGATCGTCAGGATAATGCGGCCTTCGGCCGAGAAGCCCCTCGCCGCAGGCGAAAAAAAATCCTGATAATCCTGTAAATCCTGTCTAAATAAAAATTATAAAAATCGAATCTATTCCTTAGACGTTTCATAAGAGCGGAGGCCGCTGGCCGCAGGCGTCCATTCTGATCGGAAAAGAAACTGCCCTCTGTGCCAAATTTACGCAGTTTCCTAAGAACTCATTGGCCGTTTCGTCCTCGTCCTCGAAGCTTTTGAGCCGCTTTCAAACCCGAGGACGAGGACGAGCACGAGGACGAGCACGATTTTAAATCCCTTTCTCGGGATTAATTTAGAGGTAGTTTCATTAGAGAATTTCTCAACTCAGTACCCTGACACCTGAAACCGACACCCACCAACTGCGCCTTTGTTGCCCTCCGGGCCACTCATTCCAAACGCAGTTTTAGAATTACATTAGTTGCTTATTTGATCAGGCCGCATTCGCCTCATCCAAGGCCGGATCGATACCGACGCGGCGTGCCAGGTCGGACGTGAACAGGCCCTCCGGATCGAGCCGGCGCTTGATCTCAAGCAGTTCGCTGTAGCGGGGATAAACGCGGTAAAACTGTTCGGGCCGCAAAACCTGGTCCTTGGCCAGATGAATCTTGCCGCCGCGCCGAACCGTGGCATCGATCAAGCGGTCGACGGCCGCGCGGCTGGCCGCCTCGTGGCGCTGCTTGGGATGGAATTCGAAGTTGAGGCTGTAGCCGTCTTCAGAAAAAGAGATCAGGCTGTCGTCAGGCCGATGGGCGCGCAGAATGGTCGTAACGGGCGGGCAGGGCGACGACCGGCAAATTTTAAGCAGTTCGACGATCGCCTCACGGGCGTCAGCGCGTGGAAAGGTAAGCTGAACCGTATAGCCGTGGGGGCCGCAGACAAGGTGGGCCGGCGGTACCGTGAAGCTGGCTTCGAAACTGAACCTGAGAAACAGCTCGGAGTTCGATGCCCGCCCCATTCGATACAGCAGTCGGCACATGGCGTAGTACAGCCGGTTGAACGAATTCATCATGGGGCGCTGGGCCTGCAGCATGAGCGATAGGATGGGGCCGAATTTTTCGTGCAGTGCCAGACCGAACTGGCGATGATGGTCGAGACGCTCGTAGCCGGCTTCCAGGATTTGGCGACGCTGGGATTCGGTTTCGGTCCGTTCGATCCATTTGGCGGCATGCACCACCGAACGTCCGATTTTACTGCCTTCGGCATAGGCGTCCACCCATACCACGGCGGCGTCGTGGGATTTCTCGATTTGGGCCATTTTCTCAAGCAGCGCGTCGACGTCCGCCGTCGGAATGCGGTTGATCTCGACATAGGGCGATGGGATTGGGCACAGCTGGAGGGTGGCATCCACGATGACGCCCAGCAGCCCGATGCCGCCCACCACGGCATTGAAGAGTTCGTGGGAACGGTCGATATCCAGCGTTTCACCGCTGGCGAGCAGCAGGGTGAGGCGCACCACCTGCTGGGCGAAGCTGCCGTGGTGCCAGGCGTCCTTGCCGTTGACATTGGCACAGATGGCGCCGGCCACGCTGGAGTGCGATTCCGTCGGGCTGGCGGGAAGGTATAGCAGGTGCTGATGCACTTCCTGGTAAATATCGATCAATCGAATGCCGGCTTCAACGGTTATCCGGGCCTTCTCCCGGTCGAAATCCAGGATGCGGTTCATGGTGCTCATGTCCAAAAGAGCGTTGCCGTCGTTGAGGGCCAGGTCGCCGTAACCGCGGCCGGCGCCGCGGGCACAGATGGTCATGGCGTGCTGCCGGCAGTAGTCCAATGCTTCGCGGCATTGTTCGATGGTCGTCGGGCGGGCGACCAGGGAGCGGGTTCGGATGGAGCCGACCAGTGAGGTCATTTCCTTCCACTCCATGAAGTCCGGCAGTGTTTCGGTTTCAGTTTGCATCTATGGTCTCCGCTAATTACTCCGCCTTGAAAATAGTCTATCCCGGGGTAAATCGCTGCTCATTCAAATCTGAAGCAGGTCGTTGGATTGCAGCCCCGGGCGGAGTAATTAGTTTATGCTTCACATTTTTTTTGGCTTTTTTTTAAGTTCTTTATGTCAACTCAGCTGAATTTGGTGGGCACAGCCCACCCTACAGCAAGGTATTTTTCCACGTTAGTGCAATTACCGGGACTCAGTTATCGGATACCCGGCCCATTGTCAAGGAAGTAGATTTTACAAAATGATCGGAATTCGAGACAACTATAGAGCCTGCGCATAAACTTAAAATTGATCAGAATAAATTACAAAATTGTAGGTCCAACATTTTAAATTTGGTCAATGTTCTTTGAAAAATTGGTTAAAGCAGCAATCTGCTGTGCTTCAGGTTA
>Ga0209743_1000439_pt1 | contig 13296 bp, 12 predicted proteins | sample OlaalgELextract2_FD_187378 | JGI IMG/M metagenome (GOLD analysis project Ga0209743, IMG submission 187378) | Olavius algarvensis symbiont microbial communities from Tuscany, Italy - Type G ELBA extract 2 (SPAdes) (version 2) | ecosystem: Host-associated > Annelida > Digestive system >...
CAAAGAGTAACCGCATCCGATGTGCAAAAGCAGCGTTCTTAAGTAATTTTCGACATCTTTATCTTTACGCAATTTTTTAAGGACATCGGTTTCGGCAGCTAACTCAACCCAATTACTTGGAAAAAAGCAAAGTAAAAGCGACCAATCCTCTGACATTTTTTTTACCTCCACCAGGTATTTTGATGGAAGCATATGTTAATATTAATAAAAAGTCAAGAAAAATAACTTAGCGCTTATGGGGTTTATCCCCGCCTAAACGGCGGATACCGCCGTTGTCCAGCGACGAATCGATTAAGTAAGTTTATCAGCGATCCTCGCCAAGCTTTTGGCGGGGATAAACCCCGCCGCTACAATGGTAGCCCTGATGAAAAGGTTAAGACGAATTGGACTTTAGGGCATCTGTTCAATTAATCGCGGTTGAACCTTCGACAAGCTCAGGTGAGCAAACCGCTACCACAACCTACGGTAGCGCCATAGATCAGGGTTTCTTCCAAAAACAAGGTAATTTCGAGCTTTCTAAATATCGTGTTTTCGTGTTAATAATTTTTCCCGGGTATCTGGATAGAGCAAGTTATAGGGGTTAGTACTTCATATTAGCAATTCTTTTAGCAATTGAACCTTGAACCCTGAACCTTTGAACCTCGAACCCTGAACCTTGAACCTTTAAACCCTGATCCTTTGAACCTCGAACCTTGAACCCTGAACCTTTAAACCTTATATCTAGCCATGATCTTAATCCACCCGCCGGTGGCCAAGCCCTGTGAGCCGCCCGGGGGCATCGCAAAGCTTGCCGGAACCCTCGAACACCACGGTGTCAAACACGCGGTTTTAGATGCCAATCTCGAAGGGTTATTGAGCCTGTTACTGGGCCCGGCGACGGCAACCGACCGCTGGACCTTGCGGGCTTTTCGCAACCGGCATCAGCACCTGGCAGCGCTGCGCAAGCCGTCAATCTACAGCACACCGGATCGCTATCGAAGATCGGTTTCCGACATCAACCGGCTGGCTGAAACGGCCGCCCGCGGAAAATCGGTTCAATTGAGCCTGGCAAACTACCAGCATCTCACGCTTTCGCCGCTCAGAAGCGCCGATCTGCGTCAGGCTGCCCGCCATCCCAAGGACAATCCTTTTTACGATTATTTCAAAGACCGACTTGAGACGATGTTTGAAAGGAAACAGCCCAGCATTGTCGGGTTTTCCATGAACTATTTGAGTCAGGCCCTGAGTACATTCGCCATGCTGGGCTTTATCCGGCGACGGTGGCCGGAACTCACCCTGGTTGTCGGCGGCGGCTTGCTCACCTCCTGGATGCAGCAGCCGGACTGGCAAAACCCGTTTGAAGACCTGGTGGATCACCTGGTGGCCGGACCCGGGGAAACGGCCCTGCTCTCTATGCTCGGAATTCCCGGATCCCAGGCCTCCCCGACCGCAGCCTATCGGCCCGCCTACCGGTTATTTCCCCTGGCGGACTACCTGGCGCCCGGCGTGATTCTGCCCTACAGCGCATCGACAGGCTGTTATTGGAACCGGTGCGCCTTTTGTCCTGAAAAGGCCGAAGGTAACCCGTATGTACCCGTGCCGGTCGACCGCGTGATGGAAGATCTCGCGGTGCTGGTGCGACAAACCGCTCCAACCCTGATCCACTTTTTGGACAATGCCGTCAGTCCGGCATTAATGGATGCTATAATTAAGCATCCGCCGGGGGTTGAATGGTATGGATTTGCCCGTGCCAACCGCCATCTGGCAGACCTGGAATTTTGCAGAGACCTGAAACGGTCCGGCTGCAACATGTTAAAGCTCGGCCTGGAATCCGGGGATCAATCCGTGCTGGATGGGGAACAAAAAGGAATCGATCTGGTGCTGGCCTCCCGGACCCTGCGAAATCTCAAGAAGGTCGGCATTGCCGCCTATGTTTATCTGCTCTTCGGAACGCCTTCGGAAACCATAACCAAGGCGCGTACGACCCTTGAATTTACGGTTAAACACGGCCAGGAAATCGATTTTCTGAACCTGGCGATCTTCAATCTGCCGCGCTGTGCCGCTCAGGCGCAGCAGTTCGAGACCAATATGCTGTATGAGGGCGATCTCTCGCTTTACACGGGATTTCGTCATCCCAAAGGGTGGGATCGGAGATCAGTCCGGCAATTTCTGGATAAAGAATTCAAGCGCCATCCGGTCGTGCGCCGGATAATGCTGCAGGACCCGCCGCTGTTTACGTCCAACCATGCCGCATTCTTCGATTTTGGATTTTAGATTGCGGATTGCGGATTGCGAACTGCGGATTGCGGATTGCGGATTGCGGATTGCGGATTTAAGGTATCGCTGCGCTCTTTCCATTAGTAGTGAATCGGCGCCCAGAGGTGTGGATTTTACCTTTGACCTATGATGGAATAATGGAATATAGGGAATCGAGGATGGAGGCGGCTTGCAGCCGTGGCATTTGACCTCGCGGCTGCAAGCCGATCCAACACCCATTTTACCGCTCTTTCTTATACCCAGGTTGTGCGGTTCAGGGTTCAACGTTCAGGGTTAAAAACCGCCAACCATTTTAGAATAATAGGGTACTATCAACAGCATGTTCACAAAACCTTTTCACCCAATGGGTGAAGGTGGCCATTCCAAACTTTTGATTGAAAAGTTCTGGAAATCAGCATTTTATAACCTTTGAACCTTGAACCCTGAACCTGGAACCGATCAGTTTAGGTTTTAGTAAAAATCCGGGCCCAGAGGACCCGGCTTTGACTCACCCCAGAGGGGATCTGAATAAATACACGCACCTGCAGTGTTCAGGTGTTCCGCCGGAGGCGGATCAGGTGTCAGAAACAGACTTAAACCCGTTGGGTTTGAGTCGCTCATGAAATGACCTTGCTGACGCGACCGTCGGGCCTTCTGCTTCACGCCAATCAGCGCTCAGAATTTGCTTTTGCTGACACCTGACACCTGACACCTGAAACCTGAATTCGAATTATCCCATGGCAGAGCCAAGTAACTCTGACCTGGCACAGAGGACCAGGTTTTCGATAATGGAATAAATCAGACAGAATACCTTAAATCCAAAATCCGCATTCCAAAATCTAAAATATAGCAGTAGTTCATTATTGATGTGAAATTTCGATTCAGGCTGAAAATATTAATGAGTAGATGAAGCCGAGTGTCAGTACATATCCGGTTCCACATCCTGCGAGTAATCAACCCCCGGCATGCCGAAGCCGTGGTGCCTTAAAAACTCTTCCCTGAGACCCTTGATATCGGCGAGCTGGTCAAGGTTTTCCTGATCGACCTGCTGCCAGAGGCGGCGAACCTCGTCCTGAACATCGGGTCTCATCTCCCAGTCATCGAGACGCACCCGGCTGCGGGTATCCAGGTTCAGGGCTCCCCCGCCGAACAAAAATTCCCGGTACAGGCGATCAATTTGCTGGATACAGCCTTCATGCAGTTTCCTGGCCTTCATAATGCGGTACAGCAGGGCGATATACAGCGGGACCGCGGGTATTACGGCACTGGCACGGGTGATCAGGGCTTTGTTGACGCTGATCAGGGCATGGCCATCGATCGCGGCCAGCATGCTGTTGATATCCACGGCCTTCTGTTCCAGATCTTTTTTAGCAGCACCGATGGTGCCGTCACGGTATAAGGGACGGGTTTGCTCCGAGCCGATGTAAGAAAACGCAACCGTTTGAAACCCCCGGGCCAGCAGATTATCGGTCAATAAGCGGTCGATCCAAAGCATCCAATCTTCGCCACCCATCACTTTGACGGTATGGGCAATTTGCTCCGCGGTCGCCGGCTCGGCGGTAACCTCACTGACGACACCACTTAAAAAATCGACTGTTTTGGCCCTGAAGGGGCTGCCGATGGGTTTGATGACCGAAGAATATATATCACCGGTGGCCGGATCAATCCGCCGGGGCGCTGCGATGCTGTAAATCAACAAATCGATCTGCCCCAGTTGCGCTTTAATGATCGCCAGGGTTTCTGATTTGGTCGCTTCGGAAAATGCATCGCCATTGACGTTCCAGGCTGACAGCCCTGCGGCCCGGGCTTTTTCAACGAAGGCTTCGCTGTTGTACCACCCGGCGGTTGCGGTCCGCCCCTTGCCGGCGGGCTTTTCAAAAGCCAATCCGATCGTGGCGGCATCCGAAGCAAACGCCGATACGATTCTGGCCGCCAGGCCGTAGCCGTTGGAAGCGCCGATGACCAGCACCTTGCGAGGGCCTTCAATTTTGCCGCGCCGCTTGACATAATTGATCTGAGTATTGACCTGGGACGCGCATCCCACCGGGTGGGCATTGATGCATATATTTTTTCGTATACGGGGATTGATGATCATGATTATATTTGCTCTAGATATTAATGTTAGATGAGAATATTAGATCCGCTTCACGAAGTCCACTCAATATTTACAGTGTAAAGATCCGGGCCCAGAGGACCCGGCTTTGAGTTCACCCCAGAGGGGTGGAGTTTACCTTGGACTGCAAATGGAATAATGGAATATTGGGTATACAAAGCGGATGGCGGTCTGATTTTACAAACTGATCCGTGTCATCCTTATACGATTAGATCCCGTTGCACTAAACCCAGCATTCCAGTATTCCAATATTCCATCATTCCGCCCCCGCTTGCAGCAGATTCACGGCATAGCCGATTAGCTCTGACCTGGCCCAGAGGACCAGGTTTTCTGCGACCAAATAAAATGCCGCAAATAAAATATAAATTTTGGATTTTAGATTTGGGATTTGGGATTGGCGGAATCGCTACGCTCTGACGATTTTATACCGGATTCCATAGCAAGAATCAGGACACCATGCCGATTTCGGATAATCTGTCTCATTTTTTGTATAGTTGGTTTTTGTTCAATATTCGGGTAACTAAATTAGCAATATCAAGCATATCAAAAATCCACAATCCAAAAGCTAAAATCCAAAATCTAAAATCCAATTTTTAAATCGGAAATAATTCCTTAAATCCAAAATCCGCAATCCAAAATCCCAAATCTAAATCACCTCTCCCTTCTCCCGCATAAACTCTGCAAAGCTTTCGCGCCGGGGAATTTCAAATTCGATATCGTCCAAATTTTCGGCAATGGGCAGTCGGCCATAGGTGTGACAGGCGGCCACGGCTGCGTGAATGTGTTCCGCCGGCGTATCCGCCGGAATCTGGTTGAGGTGAATCAGACAGCGGCCGTCCCGGGCCATCCGGTCAATGTAAAACTTGATCCGCTCCACGATGGCTTCGACCGGCCCATTTTTAAGAAGCGTGGCATCGACCCCGGCCGTCACGGAAACAGCGTGCCGGTTGGCAAAATCCTTCACCCGCTGCGGGCCGACCTGAAAGAGATCTGGATCGAGCACGCTTAAGGAATCGGGGCAGCATTGAAGTTTTTGGGCAAAAAACCGCTCCGGATCGCGGCTTTTGGCATCGCCCCAGTTGCCCCGGGTGATCACCCGCTCACCCAATCGGTCTCGCAACCGTGCCGTATAGGCCACCACGTATTCATCCATCATATCGAGCGTAATCATGGGCGGCGAGGCCCAGGCGTCGCGCCCGTCCAGGATCAACTCCGGCATACCGACTTCGCTGCGCAGCACTTCAAGGTGAGGGATCAGGACCTTGTCACACAGAAATTTAAACAGGCGATGCACAAAACCCGGCCGCTCGAACATATCCGCCACCAGGTTCTCGTAGCCCCTGATGTTAACGGCCAGGCTGAAGGGGGCGGTAAAAAAAGCACGCTCAAGTTTGCCCGTCATATCCCGGTAATGTTGATTGACCTGCAAAACCCAGGGCATCCGGCCCGATTTATAGGGGTCGGGCGGCCTGAGACGGTCCAGATCCACCGGACTTCCAATCAGGGGCCGGGTGCGGTCGGCATCGGGGATTCCCCCCGGGTGATACACAACCGTTTGTCCCAGCGCCTCGGCTTCGACATTATAAACGTCCCAGAAATTGATCGGTGCATCGACCCGATAGTATTCGCTGACGAGCAGCTGCACCCGGGCGAAGGCCGCGGCATCGGTGAAAAAGCGCTTGGATGAGATGCCGGCCAGGTGCGCCGAATGATCGTTGCTCTGGGCTCCGATGACAATGTGCTCGGGTTTGATTAATGAGGTCATATTTTTCTTTGGTACCATTAAGTTGCGAGCTAAACCGTTACCGGTATGATTCCTTTGGGACAATCTATGACCAGTCGCGCTTATTCGTTGTTGAGTGGCAGTTGGTGCAATTATCGGGCAACGATAGCATTTTGTGTCTAAAAATCAACACGCATTTTGGAATGATGGTAGATACCTATTAATCTGCTATTGAAAAAAAATCATTGCGAATTCAGAGTTAATTGCCATTTTATAAAAGGAAAAAATTTAAGCCTGGCGACAGGCTTTCAATAGGTTTAGATTTGATCGGCCGGACATCCCGGACGGTGAAACTCAGGGACGTACTTCACCTGCGTATTGGAACCAAGGACATAAATCGCTCAAATAAGGTTTTAGGCATCCGTATTGATTAAAAAAACGTCATCAGGCATAGCATGGACTGATGGTTAAAAAAAAGATAGGAGGACATAATGGACAGGACAGATTGTAGACGCGAAAAGATATCCATGAGAACCGTTGGACTTATATTGCTTCCCTTTGCGCTTTTAATCTCGTTTGCGGGATTCATGGTAATCCCGATCATCGGGGTCATATTTGCGCTGCCGGTGTTGGCGCTGGCGATCATTCTCATCGCAGCGCCCGAGAGTAAAGTGTGCCGGCTCATCAGCAGTAAAATCAGTTAGCAAAGATGCGGGCAAACCGCTTAAAAATTGCTCGCGGCTTCGAGTGCCGCTACCAGCATGCCGCTGAGGTCGGTTTGCTTTAATTTCAGAAAACTCATGGCGCCCGATTCAAGCTCGCGCAAAGCATCATCATCATCGTAACCGATGCCACCCATAGTTGCGATATAATCCGCCGCATGAACGATATATGAAAGTTCATCGCCGTTTGACAGAGATGGTCGATGATGGGACCCGATTGCCAGGCTGATCTTGTCGGGTATCTTCCAGGTCCGGCAAACCTCGGATGCTATTTCTGCATGATCGAATCCGAAAACATGTCGTTCCGCTTCGAGGAATGATTTTTCCCCTTGCACCATGTAAACGGAAATCGAATCCATATGATCCAGGACATATTTATCGAGAATGATTTTGCCCACATCGTGGATCAATCCGGCAGTGTGCGCCTGGTGGATTAAGTTTTTGTGTTTTAATTCCGCTATCAATTTTGCGCTGAAGGCAACCGTGAGCGAATGTTTCCACAGTTCTTCCGAGTCGTAGCCATATCCAGGCATACTTCCGCCCAGGATGTCGGCGGCGCCGGCCATGGTGACGATTTCTCCCAGCACTCGATATCCCAGTAGAATTGAAGCCTGGTGGATAGTCGATATTTTGCCGCTCATCCCGTAATAGGCCGAATTGGCAATTTTGAGAACCTTTGCCGCAATGGCCTGATCGGTTTCGATAATGGCGGTCAGCTGCGTAATGTCTGAATTGAGATCTGATATTAAGTTCTGAATTTCAATCACAACCCGGGGCATCGGGGGCAAATCTTTGATGCCCTGAATGATTATGGTCTTCAACTCGGTTTGGTTTTGCGCGGCATCGGATGGGCGGGCCCCCACGAACGATTCTTTTTGGATCCCGGGGGTCGCCGCAACTTGATCTAGAGTCGGATCGATTTTGATATTTTCGGCTCGCGATCGGCATTGACAGACGTGGTGACCGCCGCCGGACAAAGTCTTTCCTTTGGATTTTTGTTGGTGGTGGCAACCGCCGCCGCATTCACAAGATGTTCCCATACCTTTCTCCCCTCAATTCGCCGTCCCGGAATCTACAGAACTCGATGAAAATGTCGGGTATATTTTGAGGTCTAAGATTTTGCCTCAATGATGGAATAATGGAATTGTGGAATGATGGAACTTTGGGTTTTTTAGAGGATAGAATTCGTTTTTAGTTTTATCGTCAAAACGATGATGTCATTAACCCAATACGTCTGTATCCTCTCCGAGCCGCAGGCTCTGCGAGCCGGAGGCCAAATCCTATTTTTCCAGTATTCCAATATTCCAATTTTCCAACATTCCAATTGGGGCGAAGCCCCTAACTTGTATATCGGTTTTAATATTGGCACTTCTGCCAAAACCTTTAGGGGAGAAAATAAGTTGCCAAAAGAAAGTTGATGATTATATTGATCCAAATTTAGCGAAGCAAAGAACCGGGCTGTAGGCGCAAAAGGCCGGGTTTTTATGTGTAAACCATTATGATTCAGCCTATTGACGGAATTCAATAATGAGAAAAAGAGAATTAAATCAAATCAAGAAGATATTGACCCAGCAACTTTCAGAATTGTTAGGCAGGGCCGACTGCAGCCTGGATGGTGTTGGGGAATCCAACGAAAATATGTCCGACGTTCTGGATCGGGCCGCTAAGAATGCCGAGCGCAATTTTTCCCACCATCTTTGCAGCCGGGAAAAACTGCTGATCAGAAAAATCGAGCGGTCTCTGCAGGATATTGAAAACGGAACTTACGGACTCTGTGAGCACTGTGAAGAGGATATTGCCGTCAAGCGGCTAAAGGCCCGCCCAACGGCGCGTTATTGTATTGATTGCAAAACGCAGCTGGAAACCATGGAACGGCTGACAGGTGTCGAGTCCAACTAAGGGCGCGCGCTAAAATAAGGTCATACAAAAACCGCCGGTAATAAATCCCAGGTACCGGACCATCAATTAATCTCGCTCAATATCTCCCGGCACGGGAATCCCGCCCAGCTTGGCGGTCCGATGCCCGACAGCTGTGCAGCATCAATTTGCGGGAACCGCCTGATAGGCAGCAGCGGTCGGACCAACCCTGCTGTTTGGCATCATTCCAATACGCGTGTCAGACCGCCCTCCCCGGCACTGGGTTTTGACATTCCGACTTTCCAGCAGGCAGCTGTCCCCCGGGTGCATCTACCTTTCTCGCTTTTTCAAATCCAAGCTTGTGTTTTTCACCCGATATATGGCAGAGTGATAAAAGTTGATCTCATACGAGCGGCGGCCTCCGGCCAAAGGACAGCCGGTCTGATCGTGAAAGAAACTTTGAAAAAGCGAATATCGAATATCGAACAAGGAATAATGAATGTCGAAGTAAGGTATTCTATCGATTAGTATTTTTCTAAAATCTTCAGAGCGCAGCGATTCCACACTTCCTCATTCGATATTTCTTGTTCGATATTCTGCGGTTCGCTTTTAATGTAGTTTCACACGAGCGGCAGCCGCTGGCCGCGAGCGACCAGTCTTATCAAAGAAAAGAAACTAATGAACGTCGAACATCGAACGTCCAACATCGAACATCGAATAATGTATTCTACCTGTTTAAAAAGACTGAGCGAAGCGAATCCATCATTCGTCATTCGACATTCGACATTCGTCATTCCAATGTAGTTTCATAAGAGCAATTACAGGATGATTGAAAATTAAGATGAAATCGGTAGCCGTCATACTGGGCAGCGCTTTTCAGAACAGCATGCCCCCGGCAATGAATCTGGAGCAAACCGTAATTCAGACCGCCTGGGGCAAGCAAGTGCTTTATCACGCCAAAAATTTTCAACACCCGGCTTATTTGCTGTTTCGCCACGGTCTGCCCCATCGGCTGCTGCCCCATCAAATCAACTACCGGTCCCAAGCCGATGCGTTGGCGCAAGTGGGCTGCGGGGCTTTGCTGGTTACGAGTTCGGTAGGGGTGTTGGACCCCGCCCTGCCCTTGTTCAGGCCGATGTTGCTGACGGACCTGATAATGCTCGACAACCGGCTGCCGGATGGGTCGACCTGCACCATGTTTACCGAACCGTCCCCCCGGCAAGGGCATCTGGTCGTGTCACAGGGATTGTTTTCATGGGAATTGAACCGACAAATTCACGGCCTGGCGGGTGATCTGATTTATGCGGCCAAGCAGCAAATCGTTTTTGCCTATGTCGCCGGTCCACGCACCAAGACCCCGGCGGAAAGCAGAATCTGGCGCCAACTGGACGCCCGCGTGAATTCCATGACCCTGGCACCCGAAATCATTTTGGCCAATGAATTGGAAATTTCTTGCACGGGATTGGTCGTCGGCCACAAGTATTCAACACCCGATATCGAAAACATTGCCGATCCGCAGTCCTTGTCTCAATCCCTGGATTCTTCCAAGGCGGCAATGCAAACCATTGTCCTGGAATTTCTGGAAAACGGCAAACCGGTTTCATTCGGCAACCAGCTATACCGTTTCGATGATGATTGACACCCGGCCGACTCGCCCATTACTGGTGGCATTTGCCCGGAAATTCGTATCCGAAGTCGCCGAAAATTCGCCGATGGAGGAATTGCAGGGCGGCAGCCTGAATTTTGTCTGGCGCATCAGGAGCATTTCGGGTAAATCATATATCATCAAACATGCGCCGCCATATGTCGCGTCGCTGCCGCAAGTTGCGTTCGACAACAGCCGCATCATATTTGAGGCCGGCATCCTTGAAGCTTTTCAATTCCGCAAGGAACTGGATCAATTGAACGGGTGCGGTGTAAGGCCGCCGGAATATCTGGGCCATGACACGCACAGGCATCTGCTGCTGATGGAAGATGTCGGCCACCTGCCGGATTTACTGCAGGCTGTGCGACGGTCCGATTGCAACTTTGCAGCCCTTGGCAGTACACTGGGATCTTATATCGCGCAATTGCATTTGCAAACTTATCAGAACCAGTGGTTTGCCGATAATTTTGCCAATTTGCCGGTCCAGCAGACCCGGCGGCAGCTCCAATACCACGGCTGCCTGGAATTTTACCGCCGGGCGTGCCTGCCGGATGCCGACCGTGTCGGAAGACGGTGTCGTCGACTGGGTGAGAAGTTGAACGCGGTGGGCAAGTGCCTGGTTATGGGTGACCTATGGCCGTATTCGATCCTGTTCGGCCGCGGGGATATACGGCTGATTGATTGGGAACTGGTGCACTTCGGTCATCCGGCCCAGGATGTGGCCCATTTGGCCGCTCATTTATGGATGATGACCCAGCGGGCTTCCGGGCCGTCAGCCAAAAAACGAGTTGATCAATTCCGGCAGTCATTTATCGACAGCTATTGGGGGATGGTTTCAACCCACAAACCGGAACTCTGGACCGCGGAAGATGGGCGTGATTTTCAAGTCCACTTTGGCGCGGAAATTTTAGCCCGCACCTTGGGAAACTTTCAGCAAAGTTACCTTTACGACGGGTTGCCGCCGGATCATCCGGAGATACGGGCGGCGGCCGAGGAAGCCCGTAAATGGATACTGGGTGTTTATGATCCCTTCAACCCGAAGGTAATGAAAATAAAGAATAGATGAATTCGTAAAAATCGAAATCATGAGGTGTTTGGTGTTTGGTATTTGGTAATACAATTTGCACGTCTTATCGAGAAGTTATACCGCTAAACACTAAACACCAAATACTAAACACTCTGGTTTACGAGTCGCCTTTTGACTCTTGACCAAATTGCTGATGATTTAAGTAAAAAATTCAATGAAGAAGAGATCCTTAGACAAACTGACGCCGGCCGAATGGGAATCGCTGTGTGATCATTGTGGGCTGTGCTGTCTGCAAAAGCTTGAAAATGAAAAAACGGGCAAGGTCAAATACATCGGAATCGCATGTGAATTTCTGGACATCGAAACGTGCCAATGCCTGGTGTATGAAAATCGCCATTTCGCCAACCCGGACTGCATTGCGCTGACCCGGGACAATATCCGGCAGATAAAATGGCTGCCGGTCACCTGCGCCTATCGCCGCCTGGCCGAAGGCCGTCATCTGGAATGGTGGCATCCGTTAAACTCAGGCGATCCCGCGACCGTGCATCGGGCCGGAATATCCGTCCGCGGCAAAGCGGTGTCCGGCCAATATCTTTATACCGGGGATGTCGATCTCGATATCGAAGTGTAGAAAAAGGTTCAAGGGTTATGAGGTTCAGGGGTTCAAGGTTAAAGGCAACGAAGACTCACTCAGCCTATCTCAATCTGATCGATCGACACCAACCAATACCAACGATGTGCAAAATGGATTGGAATTCCACCCGTGTAGCCGTAGCCCGAATATCGAGGTTTCAATCCTTTAATTCTGGACGTTCTCGCAAAAAGTCGGATTTAACCGTTTCCTGGATTCCCGCCTTCGCGGGAATGACAATAAGAGAATTAATATCAATTAGTTAAAGTCCACGTCATACCCGCGCAAGCGGGTATCCAGGCATTAATTTGACTTAATAGAGATTAATCCAATCCTGAACCTTCGAACCCCGAACCCTTGGAATTCAAAAGCTCTGATATTCTCAAGCATTGAACCCGGAACGAACCTCTGATTCTCTAGACCTTCGAACCCAGAACCCGGGACCTCTGAACCTCACAACATCTGAACCTCACAACCTCTGAACCCCTGAACCTCACAACATCTGAACCTCACAACCTCTGAACCCCTGAACCTCACAACCTCTGAACCTCACAACCCCTGAACCCCTGAACCTCACAACCTCTGAACCTCAAAACCTCTAAATCTCCAACCAGATGTCGGATTCGTTGCCGCAATCGTCACCGACGGCACCGTGCGGGATATATTCGGTATCGATGAGGTCGGGATCCCGGTTTTCGCCCGGGGAATCTGTGCCGATTCACTGTAGAAAAACGGGCCGGGACGGGTTGGCCTGCCGATTGTCATCGGGGGCGTAACCGTCAATGCCGGCGATATCGTGGCGGGCGACCGGGACGGCGTGGTGGTTGTGCCGCGCCCGACGGCACCCGCCTTGGCCGACGGGCTGAAAGCGGTGTTGGCCAAAGAGAAAAAAATGGAGACCGGCGTCAAGGGCGGAATGACGGTGCCGGGTTGGCTTGAGGAGGCGTTGAAGGCAAAGGGAGTCAAGTATTTGGATTAGGCCTCTATTCAGTCCTGTCGAATAGGTGTAGCCGATCCCGTAAAATTAATGCCCCAAAAAAATGAATGACCTAAAATTAAAAATTACTAAAATGAGCTAAACTTTATGAATTCTGCCATATAAAATTGAATAGACAGAATACATCCATTTTAGGTATTTTAGCAGGGTCAACCACGGTTCGACTGAGCTCGCCGAAGTCCTTGCCGAACCCGCTGTTGGCGGGGCAGTAGATCTATTTATAGAGCCTGCGCATAAACTTAAAATTGATCAGAATAAATTACAAAATTGTAGGTCCAACATTTTAAATTTGGTCAATGTTCTTTGAAAAATTGGTTAAAGCAGCAATCTGCTGTGCTTCAGGTTA
>Ga0209743_1000440_pt1 | contig 13291 bp, 11 predicted proteins | sample OlaalgELextract2_FD_187378 | JGI IMG/M metagenome (GOLD analysis project Ga0209743, IMG submission 187378) | Olavius algarvensis symbiont microbial communities from Tuscany, Italy - Type G ELBA extract 2 (SPAdes) (version 2) | ecosystem: Host-associated > Annelida > Digestive system >...
TTTCACTTTATAATTGTCTGGAAAAGACTGTTTAGAAGGTCTGGAAAACATGGAAAACTCAGGGAATTTCATTTTGCCAGATTTGTAAGCACCCTGTATTACACTTATGTGTTAGCAGTAATGCTAGTTTGCTCAGTTTATTATCTTTTGAGAATCTTGGAAAATGGTTAATTGGCTATAACTGTTGCTAGTCCAGGAAAACAAATTATCCAGGTAGCATCAAGTTGATGCTGTATGATGTGATGCTCACAGGTAACTGACCCTGGAGCTGGTGTTAATGGTGCCACTGCTTCCACCTCACGATCCCGTCATAATTCCCGGAATCGACACAGTTCATCAGGCAGCACTGGCACATTGCCACCATCCAGCAGAACAAATGACAGCTTGAGGTATTGTGCAGGTCCATGTGCCGCTTCAGTTGCAGAAACCTCGGGCAGAAGTCAACAGCCGACAGTGTCCGATGACTACATGCAGCCCATTTACGAGGGCACCTTGACGTCCAAACGTGACTCTGTGACTATCGGTAATTATATCGCATCTTCGTATTAATTGTCATTGCTTTCAGTGTTTAGATGCTGTGGGGTGGGATCTATAGAGCACACTAACATGCTGCTATGTCAGCGGTACTATTTAGAGACCTTTAAAGACTTGGCTAACCCAAGTAAACGTGGCATTTGTCTATTGAAGTGGTCATGTGTATGTTAATCATCATCGTAATTGTGTAACTTTAATTTTAGCTTCCCACGAAAGACTGTGCCCCATCAAGGGAAGCAGTGAGTTTGGCCCTGGCAGGTACCTTTGTGAAATTAAGTTTATCTGGTAACCATCTGCTTTTCAGTTAAGTTCGTTACACTCTTAAAACAAAATGTTCTCAGAGGCTGTAGGCTTGCTTGAACAGGTGGGTTTTAAACCCAGCCTGAAACTGTTCTCGACTTATCAGTGGTGATCATAAGTGAGCCGGTAGTGAATTCTAGACGACCGGAGCAGCCACCGTGAAACTCCTCGACTGAGCTTCGACATTTTTGTTCTAGGAACAAACAAGTCACCACGCTCAGCCGAACGGAGAGAGCTCCGAGCAGCAATATCCTACACCGGCTTGCAGATATCTTTGAAGTAGCCAGGGCCAGCACCACGGACACAGTCGAACACGAGAAAAGCGATCTTGAACTCAATCTGCTGAGGTACTGGCAGCCAGTGGAGAACGTCGCAAAGAGCCGGGGTGATGTGGTCATACTTGCCAGTGCCGACGACAAGACGAGCGGCGGCATTCAGCACTATCTGTAGCCGTCAGGTGACTTTTGCAGAGACACCGTACAAGATGGCATTACAATAGTCAACTCGACTGGCTATGAAGGCGCTGACTAGCATGTGCCGGGCGTCGATTGTCAGGGATCGCTGGACGCTGCATAGTTGTTGAAGCTAGTAAAAACAGCTGTGGACGACGTTTGCGATATATGCGTCCATGGTCAGTTCATCGTCGATGGTGACGCCAAGGTCACGCACCTTGTCAACCAGGTTTATCGTCTGACAACCAATGTGCAGTGATATATCAAGTTGCTGACGTGTGCCGAACCAGATGAATTCAGTCTTACCGGTATTCAGTTTAAGCCGATTTGACTACATCCATTTGGCTATGTCGAGGACAGATGCCAGAAGGCGAGTGGTTGCCATCTGCTGGTCAGTTGCAGCACAGCTGGCATATGTCTGCAAATCATCTGCATAAGCGTGAATGCAGACACCATGATTCACCGCAATCTCCAATACATCCGCAGTATAGAGGTCGAACAACAAGGACCCAGTACGGATCCCTGTGGGACGCCACACGCCAACATCTGAGGAGTTGAGATGCTGCCAGCAAACGCAGCGGCCTGAGTCCTGTCAGTTAGGAACGAGCTGAGCCACTGTAGTGCTTGGCTACGGACACTAAACGACTCCTCCAAGCAAAGCAGGAGGATCTTGTGGTCGACAGTGTCAAAAGCGGTACTCATATCAAGTAGACCGAGTAACGTTATCTTCTGACTATCAGCTGCATCAATGATGTCAGAGATCACCTTTAGTACGGCTGTTTCTGTAGAGTGACCTTCACGGTAGGCTGACTGAACAGGTGGCATCAGGTCACACTCAACGAGATGTGCCCTGACCTGTTCAGCAACAATCCGCTCAATCACCTTCGACAGAAACGTGAAGTTAGAGATGGGTCTGTAACTCTGGTTCTTCTACGGCCAAGCCTGATTTCTGTACGACGGGACTGAATATGGCAGCCTTCTGACTGGCTGGAAGAACGCCTTCTCTCAGTGATGCATTACACATGGCCGTAATGAAGGGCAGGAGTACATCAGCTGACTCCAGCAAAACATCCGTCGGAAGTGGATCAAGCTGGCAAGTCTTCGGCAGTGATCTGAGCCTCATCCGGCGTGTATTCCCTGAAGGAAGTGAGCTGTTTACCAATGTGTACACTTAATGTATTCCTACGTTTTTCATCAGTCGATTAGGTATGGTAGTTACTTAGATAAGGAACTGTACTCACTGCATTACCATTTTATCCCCCCATGACTGCTTACTTCCCATGTTGAGGGTCTGTGGGGCAGTAAGTACGCCACCGATCGTCCTAATAGTAGTTGTGACATTTGGGAATTTGCGAGTAATTATTCAGTTATTCAATTACTCATTCACGTGATCATTTCGGCTGCAAGTTGAAATAGTTATGTTTGTTGGTGCTAGAAGAAAGAGAGGACAGTATCCATCATGACGACGGCTTTGACTCCGAAGCTACAACTATGACGCCAGTAAGCAGTAGGAATGACTATTACAACTCGTTAGACCACATATGGGTGAAGCAGCAGCCATTCGACAACTGTACAAAACCAAAACCTACTCGGGGTAACTCAGAGAGCATTGGTTCACTGGACACTGATGTATCTGAACATGATTACTATAATGAATTGCATTCACCAGTAATGTCAGATTTTGCGTTCTTGGACAGAAATGGAACTGCCAACGGTGTAATGTAAAAGTGAAACACAGTGCTGACTTCATTATGCTGAGAAGACGTTGTGTTTCCTTTGAGTATGGTGTCGGCGTGTGTTGCGAGTACTTGTTCTTATCGCTGGTGCTATGTGATGTACTTATGTTGCGAAGAGTGCCATTCAGTTGTTTGTTGAATGTTGTTTCAGCCAGTTTCTGTTGGTACGACTGATGAAGTTTACTGCAGAATTTTTTTGTATATATTGCAGTTGTCGCCGCATTTGCTTTGTGTTTATTTTCCGTTTCTGTAAGTGAGTTGGATAGCGAGTGTGACTGCCATGTGTTTGGCATTACTTAGCAGCATGTAGCTTGAGCAGTGACTGTTGCACTGACATGGTTTATATTAGAGTTGTGCGAGACTCCTGCTTTGGTATATATAACTGGAATCTAATTGCGACTGTTTTGGTCGTAATCCCAAGACCACGTCCAGCATCGGTAAGGTCTGAGACATGAGCTTCGCCTAACTGTACATAGTGCAGTCACACGTAGAGCTGTTTGTAGCAGCTATACAGTTGCAGCATCTGTGTGGTGTACAGTAGTTAAGATGGTAGTTAAGAGATTTATTTAATGATTACAGCAGTGTTTTTTGTACGTCGGTACTGATGTTAAATACAGCCGTTGTAAATGATCCCATACACCATACTTACAGGTTGTATTAATGTTATAAATAAGGTAACGTTCAGTGTATGATATATTTCTGGATGTATACGACGACCCCTAATGTAGGAGTGCTCCAGTCATGTTGTTTTGGCAGAGATGCAGTGACATGACTAAGTCAACCCCTTGACTTTTGGAGCAAAAATTTGTCCCAGATTTTTTCGACGTATATGCATGAATATTGGCCTAAATCACAATTCTGCCATATGTAATTGGGTCGCTTGACCTAAAAATGAAAACGAGGCAATGCCTGTTGTCACAGGCTGCACAGTAGCACCAGCACTGTGCTAACAGCGACAGGCCACGTCTATGGAAGACTGGGAGTGACTTCAAATTTGGTACACAACTTGAGTTTGGCAAGTGGCTTATCAAAAAAACTTTTATGGCCAAAATTAACGGGGGTCTGGGTTAGATGAGCATCCAAAAAATGTAGGACCCCCCTATTTATTACTACAACCATTGAAGCTAGCAATGTCAAATTTCGTAGGCTATACAACTTTGATTTGGTATGTAGCTTACAAAACAACTTTTAGGACCAAAATTGGCATGGGTCTGGACTAGGGGAGCATCCGAAAAAATTTGGGACTTCCTACGGAAGTAGGAAGGTAGCGACATTAAGTTTGGTACACAACATTAATTCCAGTTTACATTGTCAAAAACAACTTTTGGGACCCAAATAGGTAGGGTCTGAAATAAGGGAGTGCCCCCAAAATTTGGAACCCCACTTCTGCAGTCATTGAAAATAACAACTTCAAACTTGATACATGACTTGGGTTTGGAGAGTAGCTTGTCAAAACAGCTACTAAGAAACAAAATGGCGATGTTCCAAGCAGAACCCCCAAAATTTTGGGACCATTATGATGGTGATGCAGCGATGCGATACGATAGGCTAATGTGTATTTAACGTGCAGTCAGACACTGACGGGTAGCCAGCTTAGTCTACTGCGTGAAATCAAACAAGAAATTTAAACGGAAAACGAACTACAGATGAACATGATGAAGTCCGATCCAGTCCAATGATCAGTGAATTGGGGCAGTCCGGGGTTAAAAGTCAGTTTAGGGGCATCAGGTACAGAAACGTAATAAAAGCGCAAATATAAATGTAAAAAAACTAGTTTATAGTATACAAAAGTTAACGGCGAATATAACACCATTTTGTGATTTTTGCAGTTTTAGATGTGTCACTCGTCGTTAACTTGTGTATAAACTACAGGTTTTTCACACTTTTTTTGTCTAACAATGTGGCTTATTGTAGTGCTGCTTGACAAACTGGTCAATTGCTTCACCAGTTAATGTTGGTGAAACTGACAACAATGTCGACCACTCTTCATCACCATTGCCGTTGCGTCGATCATAAGTACAGCAGGCATTGCCTCGTTTTCGCTAAGTAGGTCACCGGAAAGGCCTAAATTAGGTCGCGCGTGACTAGAGCCAATATGATACCTTTGGTATTGAAACTTTATTGCACGTTGCAATTTGTCACTTGAGATGTTTTGTTTTGTAATTATTTAAGAAGTGGTGTTATGAAGTTTGTTATTATATGCTGTTGTTTCACTGAATGTTTTTGTCAGGATCATTTATTTGAATACATCTCAACAGCATTGACCTATAATGCATCTAGTGTGATGTTAAACCCTGCTATATCATATCATATTATTCAGTGAAGTTATAGGTAGCTATCGAGAAATAAAGTAGATGCTCAAGTTTGTCTGTCAGGGCAACAGGGTAATGTATCTGGTCGTGGTTTAGATTAATCTTTGTATGTTGTAGTTTTGCATAGTGCAGTAAACCGATAGTTTTGTTTTGACTGCGGTGTTAAAATGTCAATATGCAGTTTTTTCTTTTCCCTAAGCAGCATAGTAGCAGCAGCAGCAGCAGCAGCAGTAGTAGTAGTAGTAGTAGTAGAATGTTAACTTGTACATGGTGCATTATAATAATGTCACTTATCAGTTGTCCCTCAACAGATGTCTTTTCAATAGTCATCAGAATTCACTCTGCTCAGCATATCTGACCTTGAGTGACCCATAACCCAAGGTCTTGATGTTTAATGTTAAATAACTCAAAAATGGTACAAGATAGACCTATACTTACAATGTCTGACCAACAGGAAGTCTTATATGATTTTTCGAGAGGCACCATTTTCACTGGTCTTGAAGCCAGATTTCAAGGTCACACCGTTATTTAATGCCGAGTATCTCAGAAATGGTACAAGATACATAGTTACAATGAAATACAAATAGGGACTTACACACTATGTAAGGGTGTCATTTCGAATGACCTTTAACGACTTAGCAAAATATTTAATGAAAACTCTGTGACAACTGAACTTGTTGTATAATATTTCATCGTCCTGCGAGCGTATTGCTCACGTGTTCAGCTGTCAGTGCTGGCCGCCTGTTTTGAGATACAGGCGTCGGGTAATAGATCAGCATCCTGTTATTTGTTACTCGTTGTCATAGTCAGACAATGGATGTTGCATTCTTCACACCACTGACCATGCTGTTGTGAATTATGAATCTACAGATGGTGTTACACTGTCTAAAGTGCCAGTAATATTTCAGTGAGTACTACGTAACTGTCATTATCTGTAACCCGTTTTTTCGTCCGGTTGAACCTCTCGTATTATGTCTGAGCATTTGTCGAATAATTTGCATCTTGTAACTAAAGTCGGAATTACTTTGTGTTAGCTGTGTATAATGTGACGTGCCAGTGACTTGAAAATTCATCTCAGGATATTTCAGCGTGGGGTTTGGCACTAGAGGAAGCGAGATGTGAAGTGCTTTGGGCCAAATCTGGATGCTGAGAGCAGGTGATTGGGATGCTTGGAGATGGTGCATTGAGCCCATTTCCACCAGCTGAAGGGTACAGGGAGCACTAAGTTCCGCTGTGGTGTTCAAGGGCAGATTCCCAGCCATTAGAAGTTTTCTTGCATTCCAGTTACTTCAGATGGCCTCTCTTAGCACTTGAAATTGTTTTCTACTGAAGTTTGATCTGACCAGTTGTGAGGTTGTAACCCTCACCACTCCTGGGTGCGCCATTGGGTAAATGTAGCATCTTAACTGTAGTTGTGGTGAGATGTTGGATCCGTCCTGTAAAACTGTGTGAAAGCTCTGAATATGATGACTGCGTGAAGTATACTAGCAGTCGTTTTTGTTGTCACAAGAAATGAATTTTACGTTGATGAGTGACTGTTGCTATCAGTTTCATTTTCACATATTTCATAATTTTTACGTATTTCGTGTATTTGTTGACTAACTTAATTCACGTTTGCTGACTGCCCTCAGCAGTATCGTAGTCGTAACAGATTGCTGTCCGATGATCCTGTGCTCTTTCTGTATATTTGTGTGAAAGCAGTGAACTTGTGTGTGTAAATACCGTTGTTTTGCCAGTCTTTATGTGAAATTAATTTAAGTATTTAATGTTGTATTGTGATAAAGCACTTGTCTGAACGTCTTTTGGTATATCTCAGGTGGGACATAAAACATGATGACATGCAAATTGGCAAGTTTTCTTGCTTTTCTTAAACTTAATTATGCTGTATTTTTAACGAGTCTTCCACTCATAGCATTGAGTAACCAATCCATAAGAATAGACGTGACCTATCTACAGTTTGGGTGAATTGAGTGTTAAACACACATTCTGACTAATAAAAATGTCATGCAATCTTTTCATACTGTTAATTTCTGCAAAATCAAGCCATTTAATGGCGAGTTTTGACACCCATACCACAACGGACTGTAGCTTCTTCGTGTTCATAAATTGGACATATGTTTGTGTATTTTTATGCAATGTGTTGTATTAACGTCCTGTTAGAATAAAAGTGAACTACTTTGCTGTAGGCCTCTTTTGTGCTTACGATACATTGTGCTTTCGATACGTGTGTGAGAGAAGCTGTGTGATATATCTTATTATGTGTATGTGTGTTTCGCTCTGTGGCATATTAGGCCTTGGCTGAGCGTGGTAACTAACATTCTCTAGACCTTAACAGCTGTATTGTGGCTGGAAACTAAACTAGGCTTTGACTGTGTTTGTTACCTCAGTGCGGCGACAGCCAGTATGTGTTACAGCCGGCGGGCTGGTGCTGTTTTTTGAGTGAGACACGAGAGTCTTTCCAGTCTTCCCATGGTTCTGTCGGTCTGATGTAATTCAAGGTAGACACTGCGATGTTGATAAATAGGTGGATCGTAGCAAGTACCAGCAAACGAAATATAAAATGCCCCTTGTGACCCATTTTTTTTAAAATTTGGGACCCCTCCTATCTCTGGAACGGATAAAGCTAGACATTTGTTGTTTGGTACGTAGGTGGATCTGGATCCGTTGCAAGTAGTAGCCAACGAGAGATAAAGTTGCTCCTTAATGGGGCGTGGGAATTTGGGTCACGTGACCCCTTTTAAATTTGGAACCGCACTTCTACCTCTGGAACAGATAAAGCTAGACACTTCAAATTTGGTACATAAGTGGATCGTGGCAACTACTAGCAAATGAAAGATAAATTGCCGCTATAGGGGACGTGATCAGGGTCATGTGAGTGATGTGACCTACTGAAAAGTCAAAGGTCAAGGTCAAGGATGCAAAAATGCCAAAATCGTTTTTCGGAGGCAACTGTGCCACATATGGTCTGATTTATAGACAGCATTGTTCCGATTCTGTGGTGGGTATACTTGCCGTGCCTCGTACTGCAGATTTTGTTGTTGTAACTTTGCTACCCCGTTTGTAACCGTGTTAGCTCTCCTTGAAGCTTATGCTTACATCAGGCTGAATCTGTCATTATAATAATAATGGTGATGATAACGGGAAAATAATAACAGCTTTATCTCGAATCTCTCAGCATAGACAGCAATGGCTCTAGGATCATGCCCTTCATCAGACGGGAGCACCTGCAGTTGGGCGTGAGGCGAGGTTTGCTGTGTAAGGCAGCAGATGGTTGTTTTATTGCTCTCCTCCCCTTAACAGCAAGATATGCAACGGTTGCTAGTGTCCTGCTATCCGTCGTCCATTGTCCGTCCCGTGGTTCTTGGTTACTGTGGTCAAGCACTATGAACAAATTCCAGCGAGCAGTGTTATCAACAAGTGAAGACGGTCGCAGTATGTTGACAACATCTGTGGTGTGACTCAAAAGTCAAATAGGATGGTTGGCCAGCTTTTTTGTTGTGGATATGTTCTTGGTTGTCGTTTCTTGGTTGCCAACATGGTAGGGGTTGAATTAATGGTTTCTGGTCATTACCATCTAAAGTAAATTAAGCATTTGATTCAAAAGTGAATAGGTTTGTGTCTAGTGGACCAGTAGTCCCTTGACACTTGACAGCATATCCAACTGTGATGTAAATCAACGTATTTGACAGGCCATTCAGTATAACACATAGGCAGCATCAACTTACCGGACATCAGTATGTGTTTGTGTTTGAGTTTGTACATGGGTACAGTCGTGGCATGCTCAAACTTGTTGCTGATTTACTTGATTTGGATTGTATGTATATAGTGCATAACTGCATTCCAGCTTGTTAATTTGAATTTTGAGTTCTTTTTTGTTGTGATTAATGTTCTTCCCATGCATAGACACTATGTGACTATGTGTGTGTGCAGTGTGAATTATTTGTGTGCTGTTAGTATCCGCTCAATATAACTTGTGTTTTGAGACGTTCTGCAGTTTTATTAGCTCCGCTCTGACCAAAGGTCAGCAGAGCTGATAGGTTCACCGGGTGAGTTGTTGTCACTCCCATCTGTTGTCCGTTAGCTTTTACTTAAATTATTTCTTCTCAGTTATCTTAAATCTGATTTTGATGAAACTTGGTGTAAATGATATGAGGGAAAGGGGCTACAACGTTACAGAGCAGATTTTAAATATTTGTATAAATTATGCTAATTAGGCGTATTTTTAGATCTTACAAAATTCCTGTCTTCACTTTTCACCGGATTTCTATGAAACTCGCTCAGTTTTTGAAATTTCATGAATAATTGCTATAATTAAATCAGTATTTTTGTTAGGAGGCCACAAAACACGGCAATTTCAGCCGAGAGGCTGCACGTTGCTTAAACTTTTGGACTGCCACCTGCTTAAGCAGTTTTAATAACGATTAAAAATAATAGGCCTACACAAAGGTTGGTTTCTACGGTGGCCCACAAGTGCCACCCTACATATAAATGCAGTCACAACACAACAATATGTTGTGTTGTGGAAAACACATTTTCCGCAACACAACATATTGTTGTGTTGCGAGTTGTCACCTCAGACCAATTATTGGTCTGAGGTTGTCACATAATATCGGACGGCTGGTTTTTTGGTTGGTTAGAGTTTGACGGTACACCGTACAGCACAAAAAGGCTATCGTGCCCTGCTAAAATTAAAGTTTAAGAAGTTAACGATATATTGTTTAGGGGCATTTTTCTCGAAACTCTTGTATACAATGCATTTAATTAAAATGATTTTAAGTAAATCAGTTGTATGCCCTATACAAACAATTAAGTTAGAGAGAAATAGCAACATTTTCAGGTTTCACATTTTAAGCAATGCCCCTAAACAATAAAATGTGTTAAATTGTTAAAAGGCGTTTACAATGGTCACACAGGTAGAGGGTTAATTGTTCCGTGTCGTTGAAAATTTTGCTGTCGCTCAGTCATTCGAATTTCACTGTTGAGTAGGTCGTGTGAAGTTCCTAATAGTATTCTCAATCAATCAATCAATATTCGTTTAATTATGGCATGACAGAATATGCAGGCCAAATTATTATAGAGAATGAACAATAAACAAAAAAAAAACAAAAGTACACAAATGTATTGTTAGTGAATGCAATCTGAGGAAGGGAAGGGTAGGGTTAGAGTTATTAGTTCTAGTATTTGTTTTATATAACATGCGCATGAGAAAGTTACAGTGTGTAGAGTGTTCAGGCAGCTCAGCAGCTGGAGTGAATGGATGCCATGTCTAAGGTCATAACGTTGTGATGTGGTTGATGGTGGTGGTAGCAGTGCATGCAAGGTGTGGTTTGACAGTAGGGCAGTTTTAGCGAGAAGTTCATCGTCAGGAGCATCACTGAGGTCGTCGAAGCATCAAAGGCCGGCAGGTCCGGCGAGCAGTAGCCATGACGACGGGCGCGATCTGTTGTAAATCTTGTAAATTCGTATTCGGAGATAACATGAATTTAATATTAATCGAAAATAGCTGTTTTTCGTAGTTCTATTACACATCAACCCCCTGGAGAAAGCGGTTTTCCAATATTTTCGCGCTGTTTATTTTGCCGCGCGATGATATGCACTCTGCAGAAACGGGCTATGCCGTCATACGGTGTCCGTCCGTCCGTCTGTCACGTTCGAACATTCCGTAAAAACGAACATATCTTCAACATTTTTTCACCAACGGGTAGCCACACCATTCTAGTTTTTTCATACCAAACGTCATAACAACCCTAACGGGGGCGTCAAATGCAGGTGGCGTTGGCTAAAATCTCGACTGTGAACGAATATATGGGTTTGCGATCGGTAACTGCTGCACCATGGTTTGCACTTTGTGGCCGGGTTTATGTTGACTGCGGGTATCGGACGACCAAGCGCCACGCGCTATAAAGGCCCGTTTATAGCGACGCAACTCGACGTCGAGTAGAGTTGAGTTGAGTTGCGTCGACACCTTCACCGACGCAACTCAACTGTCGCCGACGATCGGCAATGCAACTGACCCAAACTGAGTCAACTGGGCCACGACGTTCAGAACTGATCGCGATCGGTGACAGTGTTGTTCACGCTGTGAACGTGTCGACAACTCGACGTCGAGTTGAGTTGTGTCGCTATTAACGGGCCTTAAGCAGTCATCCGTGACTCGAGTACAGTGCGAGACCGACCAAGCGCGGTCCCGTCAGTGTGTATCACAGCAAGGCTCGACGTTACGCTGTAGATAACAGAACAGAATCGAATTGCACGCACTGGTAAATCTGATGAAGCCGAAAAAAACAAATAATAAAAAAGTGCGCTTGATGTATTGTAGGATACTATTGAAGCTAATACAGACAGGCAAGCATCGCGTGGCCTGTCTGCGACAGCAGAGCTAGGCCTACTTGTTTTCACAACCAAGTCAGATCCCTGGCATCTCAGGCGATGTAAATAGACACTGCAGAAAGTCATCTTTACTCGCAGCTCAAGCGCGTCAGACAGACGGGTAGAAAAGCGATGTCAACAGCTGAGCGTTAAAGCTAATCGTGAATTGCTACTGAGTGTCTATTCCGACTGTTAAATGCAGTGTGGTTAAATCGTCAAGTTCCTATAGCAACTGGAAGTTAGAGCATCGGTTACTACTTCCAAACCCGGGCAAGGAAAACTAATGATTGTAATTCCTACAGAACGATATCTATCACCGATATCTTGGGCAAATGGCTGGAGAAAATCATTGTGTCTCGGTTAGTCGGCAAACTTGAGCAACGAGGTTTTGATGAAAGACAATTTGCATACTGAAGCATCGTAGCTCTACTCAAGCCGTTCTTTCGTTGGTGGAGCAAGTGAAAACGAACATGTTAGAAGGTAAGGTCACAGGGGTGCTGTTTTTCGACTTCACTGACGCTTTCGTACCAGTATTCAGTAAATAGATTTAAGTTGATAAGTAAACTGAAACGCCATCTTGGTATTTCTGGCAGATTGCTATTGAGTTTTTCATCAGGTAGACAAGCACGTATAAAAGTAAACAACTTGGTTGGTGACTAGATCGCCTCTGAACATGGAACATCTGCAGGCACAGTTCTAGGCGCCTAATTGTTCTTCATGGTGTATGTTCACGACACGCCGCAGTGTATTCGATTTAAATTTGCAGATGACCTAGCGAGTACTTCTGTTGCAGATGATGTTAGCTCAGTGCCTCTTTTGCAGGACGCCTTGGACCAGATGTCTGAATGGGCTGGCAACTGGGACATGTCGTTGAATACACCAAAGACGAGGTAATGCTTTTCGGTGGTAATCAGCCTTGAATGTTTCCTTGTTTTGGAACGCAGTAGAACACATTGTCTTAGCTTCAAATATTTAGGAGTATGGTTGGACGAAAAACTGAATTTTCATGCACAAGCTGAGTACTCTGCTAAGGCGACCAAAGCCTTTCCTAAGATAGTAGATTAATCGATGGGAGGAAGGGGCTAACGCCGGCGACAGGGATAATGCTGTACAATTCTTGTGCGACCACATTTTGAGTTCGCAATACCCGCATGGGCTTGCACCTCTGACAGGAGAATACGAGAGCTGGAAAAAATGCAAAGTCGATGTCTGAGGTAGATGCTAAAGTGCATGCTTCTTCAGATGCTGTCGACGTCATCGCCAATGTCACACCGATCAGGCTACGTATCCAGGAGCTCTGTACACTTGAGTACTCATGATTAATGCGTAAACCATAGCACTCAGTTCAGAAAGCTGCTTGAAGTATCTTCACTGAAGTCAGTAAGTTTAGTCCTATGTCATGAAGCACCAGGCAAAAATCCTGATTTGCTCAACTAATTAATGCCACCATCACACCGGAACATGCAACTCAGCTCTCTGAATTACTTGACAGCGTTATTAAGCCGTTATTGTGACTTATGTCAGCGAAACGTATCAAAAGGAACGGTACCAAAGGCACCAATGGGAAAACTTCCCTTAATCAGTACAC